>OLPV01000783.1_pt1 | contig 25569 bp, 17 predicted proteins | sample 1671961 | NCBI WGS metagenome assembly OLPV01 (sample SAMEA3136630, study PRJEB25190) | human gut metagenome | biome: human gut; feature: human-associated habitat; material: faeces | place: Austria | collected 2013
CGGCATTTTCTGGTGCGATGGAAGGGACTCGAACCCCCGGCCTACTGATTCGTAGTCAGTCACTCTATCCAGCTGAGCTACCAACGCATACGTTCCGTTCGGAACAAGACGTATTTTATCACGGTACAACCGTTTTGTCAACCTCTTTTTTGAAATTTTTTTGGATTTTCCGAAAAAGAACGTCTTTTGGGAAAAATTCTCCCGGACCAGTTCCAGCGCTGCCGGCCACCCCGGCGGAAACGCTCTGCCAGAACAGGGATCCCGCCCGGCCAGAACCCTCTGGCAGATGCCGTCTGCACGGTTCCGGGCGTTCCGACACGCGATCTGCCGCCAAAAAGGACAAAAATGGCAGATTTTCTATTTTTCCGTATATCGTTTTTGTCATAGTTGTGCTATAATAGCCTTACTAATGTTTGAAAAAATGCGTCCCTGCAGGGACACAGGGTGCGGGCCGGGCCGGTTTTGCGGCAAATTCATGGTTCGTTTTCCCCTGCAGAAGGGCAACACGGAGGGTAAATCCTATGAAACTGGTAAGCGTGGAAACTCCTGAAAAGAGCGTCTGCAAAATGACCTTCAGCGCAAGTGCCGAAGAACTGGAGACCGCCTCCAACGCGGTCTATGAGCGCACCCGCGCAACGTATACGATCAAGGGCTTCGCCAAGGGGGAAGCCAACCGGGAGCAGATCGAAGCAGACCGCGGCGAGCACACCTTCTGGTACGATGCCATCAATGACCTGATGGATCAGGACGTTCCCGCACTGTACGATGCCGCCATGAAAGAGCACAGCTTTGAGGCCGTGGATGAGCCGGTGTACGACCTGGTCAGCGTGAAGAAGGACGAGGGCTTTGTGGCCACCGCCACTGTGGCGCTGCAGCCGGAACTGAACCTGACCCAGACCACCGGCTTTGTGGTGGAGTGCGTCACCCCGGCTGTCACCGATAAGGAAATCGACGCGGTGCTGGAGCGCCGCCGTCACGCTGCTGCCGAGCTGGTGCCTCACAAGGGACCGGCCGTGAAGGGCAACGTGGTGCACATGGACTTTGAGGGTCTGCTGGACGGCGTGGCCTTCCAGGGCGGCACCGCACAGAACCAGTCTGTACAGCTGGGCAGCGGCCGCATGATCCCCGGCTTCGAGGACGGCATCCTGGGCCACAAGGCCGGCGACGAGTTTGAGATCCATGTGACCTTCCCGGAGCGTTACCACTCCAAGGAACTGGCCGGCAAGCCGGTCGTGTTCAAGATCAAGCTGCACGACGTCTGCGTGCGTCAGCTGCCCGCCCTGAACAGCGATTTCGCCAAGAAGGTCGGCAATGTGGACACCATGGAAGAGTTCCGTGAGAAGGTCCGCAAGCAGCTGTATGACGGCCGTCACGGCGGTGCGCTGAACCACGCCAAGGATCAGGTGCTGGGCAAGCTGGCCGACGCCGCAGAGGGCGAGATCCCCAGCGTGCTGGTGGAGAGCACCTACCAGCAGGAGATGCAGAACATTCAGCAGCAGCTTCAGATGCAGCATATGAGCCTGAACAGCTACCTGAGCCAGATCCACGAGACCCGCGAGAGCTTCACCGCCAAGGTGCACGCTGCCGCCGAGAAGAACACCCGCGCTCGCATGGCGCTGCTGCAGATCGCACAGCAGGAAAATCTGATCCCCACCGAAGAAGAGATCGACAAGCAGCTGGCGGAACGTGCAGAACGTGCCAAAAAGACGCTGGAAGAGATCAAGGAAAAGTCCAACATCCCTGCCATGCGCCGCAACGAAGGCATCCGCCGCGCTGCCGACTGGGTGATCGAGCGCTCCACCATCGAGGAAAAGTAAATCCGTAAAAACCAAAACCGCCTGTGCCGACGCACAGGCGGTTTTTTCGTTCTCCAAAATTTTCTCTTTATGCCAGCAGCTTGAAGCCCATGATGACGATGCCCAGCACCACCAGCACGACACCGGTGGCACGGTTCAGGGTCTTGGGGTCAGCCTTATTGGCAAACACCGCCGCGATGCGTGCCCACAGCAGGGTGAACACCACGCACAGCGCCCAGATATACCACACCGGTGCGCCGCCGATCATGAAGTGGGTCACAGCACCGGTCAGGGCGGTGAAGGTCATGATGAACACGCTGGTGCCCACGGCGGTCTTCAGCTCGTAACCCAGCACACTGGTGAGGATGAGCAGCATCATCATGCCGCCGCCCGCGCCGATGAAGCCGCAGATGAAGCCGATCAGCATTCCGCACACCACCGACTGGATGGCACGCTTTTTTGCGCTGACGCCCTGCATGGCTTCCTTGGTGGTCATGACCGGACGCACGATGAACTTGACGCCCAGCAGGAAGGTCATGAACACCGAGAAGCCGCCCATGGTGGCGGAGGGGACCTTGCTGGCCACCCAGCTGCCCACCACGGTGAACGCCAGCACGCTGACCATCATGATGAGGCCGTTCTTGATGTCCAGATTCTTGTTTTTATGGTAGGTGTAAGCCGAAACCGCGCTGGCCAGCACATCCGAGGAAAGCGCGATGCCCACGGCCATATAGGGGTCCATGTGCAGGAAGGTGATGAGCATGGGGCTGATGACCGCTGCCGCGCTCATACCGGCAAAGCCGGTGCCAAGGCCGGCTCCCATGCCGGCAAAAAAGGTGACCAGAACCGTAAATAAGATGTCCATGTTATGCATTCTCCTTCAGGATCTCATCCAGATTGTTTCCCATGACCGCCAGGGTCGCAAAAAACGCTTCCCGCATCGGGGCATCGGTGTGGGCCAGCAGCCGCTCGAAAAAGGCGTTCTGCAGCGCACGGCCCCGCACAATGACCGGCTGAGCCCTTTCGGTGCAGTGCAGTTCCTGCTTCCGGCGGTCATCCTGCACCGTGCGGCGCTCCAGATAGCCCTCCTGCACCAGCTTATCCACGTTTACCGACACCAGATTTGCTTTGATCTTCCGGATCTCCACGATGTCCCGGGCGGTCTTGCAGTCCGGGTTGTTGGCCAGGAACATCAGGATGTCAAAGGCCGTCTGGGGCAGTTTCAGCTCCTGGCACAGCGGCTTGCACACCGTACTGTAGGCCAGCGAGGTCTTGATGGCAAATTCCATGCTGGGGTTCATCTTTCCGCTCCCTTTCTTTCAATTTTGAATGGTTCATTTTTGAAATATTATAGTGGGTGCCTCCGGTTTTGTCAAGCAGCTTCACCAAAAAAAGCCTGCGCAGTTGTTCAGACTGCACAGGCTTTCGTTCACTTTTTCAGAAGAGCATGACCGCTGCCAGCCGCACCACGAAGGCACAGAGCCATGCCACCGCACACTGATTCAGCACCATAATGACGGCCCATTTGTTTCCCAGTTCCCGCTTGACGGCAGCAACCGCCGCAATGCAGGGCGTATAGAGCAGGCAGAACACCAGCAGGGGAGCTGCCTGCGCCGGGGTCAGCGCTGCAGCAAGCGATGCCGTAGAGCCGAACAGAATGACCAGCGTGGACACCACGCTCTCTTTGGCCATAAAGCCGGTGATCAGCGCCGTGGACACCCGCCAGTCAGCAAAGCCCAGCGGCGCAAACAGCGGGGTGATATCGCCTGCGATCATGGCCAGAATGCTGTCCTGCGGGTAAGCCGTCAGGCTCAATTGCAGGTCAAAGTTCTGCAAAAACCAGATGACGATGGTGGCGCCAAAGATGACCGTAAATGCTTTCTGCAGGAAATCCCGGGCCTTTTCCCACAGCAGCTGCGCCACATTTTTCAGACCGGGCAGGCGGTAGTTGGGCAGTTCCATGACGAACGGAACCGCTTCGCCTTTGAACACCGTGCTCTTGAGCAGCAGCGCCATGAGCACCCCCACCACGATGCCGCCGAAGTACAGCAGCACCATGACCAGTCCTGCATACTGCGGGAAAAAGGCAGCTGCAAACAGGCTGTAGATGGGCAGCTTGGCCGAGCAGCTCATAAAGGGGGTGAGCAGAATGGTCATCTTGCGGTCACGCTCCGAAGGCAGGGTACGGCTGGCCATAACGCCGGGCACCGTACAGCCGAAACCGATGAGCATCGGCACGATGCTGCGGCCGGACAGGCCGATGCGGCGCAGCAGTTTGTCCATGACAAAGGCCACGCGCGCCATGTAACCGGTGTCTTCCAGCATGGAAAGGAAGAAGAACAGGACCACAATGATGGGCAGAAAACTGAGCACGCTGCCCACGCCGGTAAAAATGCCATCGATGAGGAGGGAGTGGACCGCTTCGTTGACATTCCAGTTTGTCAGCGCCGTGTCCACAACACCGGTCAGGGCATCGATGCCCATTTCCAGCAGATTCTGGAAAAACAGGCCGATGACGTTGAAGGTGAGGTAGAACACCAGCGCCATGATGCCCACAAAGGCCGGAATGGCCGTATACTTTCCGGTGAGGAATTTGTCGATCCGGTTGGAGCGCAGCTGCTCTTTGCTCTCGTGAGGTTTGACCACCGTCTGCTCCACCAGCTCCTGAATGAAGGAAAAGCGCATATCGGCAATGGCGGCAGCACGATCCAGGCCGCGCTCCTGCTCCATCTGCACGATGATGTGTTCGATCATCTCTTTTTCGTTCGGATCCAGCTTCAGGGCCTGTTCAATGCGCACATCGCCTTCCACCAGCTTGGTGGCGGCAAACCGCACCGGGATGCCCGCCGCTTTGGCGTGATCCTCAATGAGGTGGATGATGCCGTGGATGCAGCGATGCACGGCGCCGCCGTGATCGTCCTCGCTGCAGAAATCCAGACGGCCGGGGCGTTCCTGATACTTTGCCACATGGACTGCATGGTCCACCAGTTCGTCCACGCCTTCGTTTTTGGCGGCGGAAATGGGAATGACCGGAATGCCCAGCATGGCTTCCATCTTGTTGATGCGCACCGTGCCGCCGTTGCCGCGCATCTCGTCCATCATGTTCAGCGCCAGCACCATGGGGGTGTCCAGCTCCATGAGCTGCATGGTCAGGTAGAGGTTGCGCTCGATGTTGGTGGCATCCACGATGTTGATGATGCCGGTGGGCTTTTCGCCGATGATGAACTGCCGGGTCACGATCTCCTCACTGGAATAGGGGGACATGGAGTAGATCCCGGGCAGGTCGGTGACTTCGGTTTCCGGATGCCCCTTGATGGCACCGCTCTTGCGGTCCACCGTCACGCCCGGAAAGTTGCCGACGTGCTGATTGGAACCGGTGAGCTGATTGAACAGGGTGGTCTTGCCGCAGTTCTGGTTGCCCGCCAGGGCAAAGGTCAGGGTCTTGCCCTCCGGCAGGGGATGCTCTCCTTTTTTGATGTGGTACTTTCCGCCTTCTCCAAGGCCGGGGTGTTCCACCATTTTCCCGCTCACCGGAACGTGTGCCGCCGGGGCAGCCTCCATCGGGGTGATGCCGATCTGCGCTGCATCATCCATGCGCAGGGTCAGTTCGTAGCCATGGATGCGCAGCTCCATGGGGTCGCCCATGGGAGCCAGCTTGACCAGGGTGACCTGTACCCCGGGGATCAGCCCCATATCCAGAAAATGCTGCCGCAGGGCCCCGGTGCCGCCCACCGTATCCACCACCGCGCTCTTGCCGATCTGCAATTCTTTCAGTGTCATATTTCATGCTCCTTTGAGCGAAAAATGTTAGCTTTTGCGAACAATAGTAATATAGGCTAACTTTGCAGGGTTGTCAATAGGGCGCCGGCACTTTTCCGAAACAGCCGGCCGGCAGCAAACAAAAATGCCGCGCACACCCTGTTTCCAGAGAATGCGCGGCGTTTGAGCCGTATGCTTTTACTTTACGGTGTTGTAGCCGTCGGGGTTGTTCTTCTGCCAGTTCCAGCTGTCAGCGCACATTTCCTCGATGCCGTATTCCGCCACCCAGCCCAGTTCCTTCTTTGCCTTGGTGGGGTCGGCGTAGCACTCGGCAATGTCGCCGGGGCGGCGGGCTTCGATGACGTAGGGGATCTCCTTGCCGCAGGCCTTGGAGAAGGCGTGGATGACATCCAACACGCTGTAGCCCTTGCCGGTGCCCAGGTTGCAGATGAACAGGCCGCAGTTGGTCTCCAGTTTGCGGATGGCGCAGACATGGCCGCGGGCCAGGTCCACCACATGGATGTAATCCCGCACGCCGGTGCCGTCCGGGGTGGGGTAGTCGTTGCCGAACACATGCACCTTTTCCAGCTTGCCGACCGCCACCTTGGCGATGTAGGGCATCAGGTTGTTGGGGATGCCGTTGGGGTCCTCGCCGATGAGGCCGGACTTGTGGGCACCGATGGGGTTGAAATAGCGCAGGAGCGCCACATTCAGGCTGGGGTCTGCCTTGCAGACATCCTGCAGGATGCGCTCGGTCATGGCCTTGGTGGTGCCGTAGGGGTTGGTGGTGGCACCCACGGGGAAGTCCTCGGTGATGGGCACGCTGGCGGGGTCGCCGTAGACGGTGGCCGAGGAGCTGAACACGAAGTTCTTGCAGTTGTGGCGGCGCATCACGTCCAGGATGACCAGCGTGCAGTTGAGGTTATTATAGTAGTATTCGATGGGCTTGGACACGCTCTCGCCCACCGCCTTATAAGCGGCAAACTGGATGACGGCGGTGATGTCCGGGCACTCGGTGAAGATCTTCTCCACGTCCTCGTGCTTGGTCATGTCCGCATTGTAGAAGCGGAAGTCCTTGCCGGTGATCTGCTTCACGCGGTCCAGAACCACGGGGGAAGCGTTATAGAAATTGTCTGCCACGACCACGTCATAGCCGGCATTCAGAAGTTCGATGCAGGTGTGGCTGCCGATATAGCCGGCACCGCCGGAAACCAAAATTGCCATAGTCCAGTACCTCTCTCACTTATCACTTGTTCAGCTGCGGCCGAGCGTGCCCCGGCCTGCTTAAAGAATACAACGTTCTCTGCGCAGAATCAAGGGACGCGGTTTTTATTTACATGTAATTTTGTTGCATCTTCAATTTTGCAATTTCTGATTTCAAAGCATTTTTTGTCTGCCGCAAATGGATGGATGGCCCTCTTTGTGCAAATGGGAGAAAGAAAACGGACGGCCGTCCGTTTCCGGCAGCCGTCCGTTCTGGGTCGTTACAGTTTGCCGCACTGCTTGCCGGTGAAGAAGCGCAGGGTGGTAGTGGCGCGGAACACCTTGCCGGCCCGCAGCACCGTGGAGGGGAACTCCGGGTGGGAGGGGCTGCAGGGGTAGTGCTGCGTTTCCAGCGCAAAGCCGCCGTATTTCTGCAGCGGCTTGCCGCCCTTGCCGGGGCTGGGGCAGTCCTGCAGGAAGTTGGCCGTGTACAGCTGGATGCCCGGCTGGGTTGTGTACAGCTTCATGCTGATGCCGGTCTTGTCGCTGGTGGCCCAGGCGCAGATGCTCTGGCTGGAACCGCGGGCGCGGTCGATGACGTAGCAGTGGTCGTAGCCGCCGCCCACCATGGTGGTCTGGGCAAAGCCGGTGTCGATCTCCCGGCCGATGAGCTTGCCCGCGGTGAAGTCCATGGGCGTGTCCGCCACCGGCAGAATGGCACCGGTGGGACAGCACTGATTGTTGCCTTCCAGATAGCGGGAGGCATAGATGCGCAGCTTCTGGTTCAGCACGTCGCCGCCGCCGTCCAGATTGAAGTAGCTGTGGTTGGTCAGGTTCACGATGGTGTCCGCGTCGGAAGAGACGCGGTAATCCATGCGGAATGCATTGTCCTCGGTGAGGGTATAGCGCACCGCGATCTTCAGGTTGCCGGGGAATCCATCCTCGCCGTCGGGGCTTTCGGCTTCCATGAGCAGGGTGTCGCCAAAGGATTTGACCCGGTAGAGCTTGCGGTTGAAGCAGCCGTGCAGGTGGTTGGGGCCGTTGTTGGCCTCCAGCTTGTAGGTCGCGCCGCCCACGCTGAACTCTGCATTCTCAATGCGGTTGGCGTAGCGCCCCACGAACGCACCGCAGCAGGTGCTGGAAGGGGACAGGAAGTCCGCCTCGTAATCGGCCATGGTGTCGTGGCCGATCACCACATCCACCGGGCCGTTTTTGGCCGGTACGATAATGTTTTTGATCACACAGCCGTAGTCCAGCACACTCACCGACAATCCGCCGGGGTTGGACAGGGTATACTCCGTTACATTCGCGCCCTCTTTGGTCACTCCGAAGGGCTTTGAGCGGATCTGTGCCATTGGGCATCGCCTCCTAAGGATTTTTGGAACACACGGCCGGGCAGACTGCCCCCGTCTTTCTACTGTATTTATGATTATATCACAGTTTTGCGTGTTTGTGTGAGCATCCTTTTAGAATTTGCATCCAATTTTTCAGGGGATTTTTTGTAGGAATTATAGAACACCACCGGTGCTGCCGCACAAAAAAGCACCCCGTATCCCAACAGACAGGATACGAGGTGCTCCAAACAGAAACTTCTTTTACGGCTGGGGCTGTGCGGCACCCTGTGCCGCGATGAACTCGGCGGCATCGTCCGGGATGTCGTCCAGATCGTCGTCGCTGCCCACATCCACACTGAGCGGCGGCTTTTTGAACAGGACATCGTACAGAATGGGCACGATATACAGGGTCATCAGGGTGGCGTAGCTCAGGCCGCAGATGATCACGATGGCCATGCCGCTCATCAGCTGGCTGGCCATATCGCCGCTGAACACCATCTGCAGCATGGCCAGCACGGTGGTCAGGGTGGTCATCAGGATGGGGCGCATACGGGTCTTGCCGGTAGCCACCAGTGCGGCGCGGCGCTCCATGCCGCCCATGCGCAGCTGGTTGGCGTAGTCCACGAACACGATGCCGTTGTTGACGACGGTGCCCATCAGCACGATGAAGCCCATGAGGGAGATCATGGTGAGCTGCTGGCCGGTGACCAGCAGGCCGATCAGGCCGCCGGTAAAGGCCAGCGGCACGGTAAACAGCACGATGAAGGGGGACAGCAGGCTCTGGAACTGCGCCACCATGACCAGATACACAAAGGGCAGGGCCAGAGCCATCCACTGGACCATTTCCCTGACCATGAAGTCCACGCTCTCGGTCTCGCCGCCCATGGAGAAGTTGCAGCCCTCCGGCATCTCGCTGCCGGCCGCAAACTCGTTCAGGGCCTTCTGCAGAACGCGGGACTGCACGGTGGTGTTGTAGCCGTCCAGCGTGTCGGCCGTGACGGTGACGTACTCGGTCTGGTTCTCGCTGGTGATGGAGTCCGGCGCGGTGCCGGTCTCCCAGGTGGCAATGTCAGCCAAGGTGCAGGTGCCGGTCACCGTCTCGCCATCGGTGTTCAGGACGCTGGTGTCAAAGGTCATGTCCATCATGTTTTCCTTGGTCAGGGGGTCCAGATCATTGGTGATCTTTACGTCCATGGTGGTGCCATCCACCGTCACCGGGGTCTGGGCCGTGGCGGTGGTGGTGAGCCGCTGGGCGATCTTCTGATACACCTCGGCCACGGTCAGGCCGTAGGCGCGCACCTTGTCGCGGTCCACCTTCAGGATGATGGTGGAGTCACCGGCGCCAAGGCCGTTGGTGGCGTTGGCAAAGCCGGGGGTGCTGTTCACGATGTCCACCACCTTTTCCGACAGGGCGGTGAGGGTGTTCACATCGGAACCATAGATCTTGATGGACAGACCGCTGGACAGCTGGCTGGTGAGCTCCCCGGTCATGCCGGAGATCTCCACCGTGCCGGTGCACTGTTCCACCCCGGCAATGGCGGTTTCCAGCGCCTGCCGGGCGGTCTCGATCTGACGGGAAGACAGATCCTCCTTCAGCATCACGTTGATTTGATATTTGCCGTAGCTGCTGGCGGCAGCCAGCAGGTCGGTGATGGTGCTGGGCAGGCCCAGCTGGCTGATGTCCATGCCCGCCACGCTGGTGTCGGTGGTGATGCCCACCTCGGTCACATTGTCCACGGCCATGGCAGCTTCCACGGCCTTGCCGGCCACAACGTAGGATTCCTCCTTGCTCAGGCTTGCGTCGGTGGACAGCGTGATGACCGCCTCGTTGCTGGTGATCTGGGGCAGAAGCTCGATGCCCATGTTCAGCACCTGCCAGCCGCTGAACACCAGCAGCAACACGGCAGCTGCCAGCGGCACGGCACGGTGCTGCAGGCACCATTTCAGGCTCTGGACGTACTTGTCCTGGACCTTTTCAAACCAGACCAGCCGCTTGGGCTCGGCCTTTTTCAGCACCGTGGAGGCAGCCGCCGGCACCACGGTGACAGCCACGATGAGGGACGCCATGAGGCAGTAGCCGATGCACAGCGACATGGGCAGCATCAGGCTGCGCACGATGCTGGAGGAGAACACCACCGGCAGGAACACGCACACCGAGGTGAGGGTGGAGGCGATGACGGACATGCCTACCTGCTTTGTGCCCTGCACGGCGGCGCGGGCCGCCGGGACCCCCCGGCTGCGCAGGCGGTAGATGTTCTCGATGACCACCACCGAGTTGTCCACCAGCATGCCGATGCCGAGGGAGAGGCCCGCCAGGGTCATGACGTTCATGTCCAGATTGGTAAAGTACATGAGCACCACGGCAAACAGCACCGACAGCGGGATGCTGATGCCGACCACCAGCGTGGGTTTGACGTCCTTGAGGAAGATGGCCAGCACGATGATGGCCAGTGCAGCGCCCACCGCCATGCTGGTGAGGATGCTGCGGATGATGATGGTGATATAGTTGCCCTGGTTGGACAGCACCACGATGTGCAGGCCGTCGTACTTGGCTTCCAGCTCCTGGAAGGCGCTCAGGCAGTTGTCTGAGACATCGCTGGCACTGGAGGTAGCGTTTTTATAGATCTTGAGCACGGCGGCCTGTTCGCCGTTCAGGCGGGTGAAGCTGTCGGCGGCGTTGTCGATGACCTCCACGTCCGCCACATCGGACAGGCGCACGTCGCCGTAGCCGTCCACATGCAGCAGCAGGGCACCGGCAATGTCGTCCACGCTGTTGTACTCCTCGCCGACTTTCAGCAGCCAGGACTCGCCGCTGGCGTCCTGCACATAGCCTGCCGGCATAGAGAAGTTCTGGGCGTAGATCAGGGTGGACAGGGTGTTGATGTCCAGCTGCTTCTGCACATCCGCCTGGGCCAGCGCCTGGGTGCGGGCCGTCTCGTACTCCTGCTTGGCCTCTTCCAGCTGCTTTTCGTACTCGTTGAGCTGCTCGCGGGCCTCGGTAAACTGCATGTAGGCATTGAGCTGCTGCTGGGTAAAGCTGCCCAGTGCACCGGAGAAGGTGCTCATGAGCTGCGGCACATTGTCCATGGCCTTGATGGTATCTTCCAGCGTGCTGTAGATCACCTGCAGGCTCTGCTGCAGCTGCAGCTCGTCCGCCAGATCAGCAGCGCTGCTGCCCTCCGTACCAGTCTCGGTGTTCACCCGCTCCTGCAGCTTCTGCAGGGCATCGGTGAGCTTGTCGGTCACGTCACGCAGTTCGGACACGATCTCGATCAGGGAGTCGATGTCCCGCATGCCGGTGTTGTCGAACTTGTCCAGCACCTTCTGCAGACCCTGCTGCACCTCGATCAGTGCCTGCTGGATCTCCGGCTCCTTGACCACGGCAATGAGCTGGTTCACGCTTTCCATCAGCGCCTGGGCCTGCTTGCGCACCACATCCACCGCGTTGCCTACCTCGGTGCTCATGGAGGCCAGCACCGTGTTGGACACGGTGTTGCCAAAGTTCTTCATCTGCCGGTCGTATTCGGCGCGGCCGGCGGCGATCTGGCTTTCCGCACTGTCCAGCTGGGCACGGGCGTCCGCCAGCTTGGTGTCGATCAGGTCCAGCAGCTGGGCGTTGATCTCGTCGATCTTGTCCTGATTCAGCTGCACCTGCACCAGCTTTTCCACCAGACCGCTGGACGACACATTGGACACGCCGCCCTTGCGCTGCACATAGGGCACCAGCGTGTCCTTGACCAGCTCCGACATCTGGTAGATGTCGCTGCCCTCCCGGCTCACCGCCACGGTCATGAAGGCGTTCATGTTCAGGCTGTACTCAATGATGGAGGGCGTCAGGCAGCTGCTGGGCAGGTCGCTCTTGGCCTGATCCAGCTTGTTGGACACCTTCACCAGGGCACTGTTCATGTCGGTATCATCGGTGAAGTGCATCAGCAGCAGGCTGTAGTTCTCCGCCGAGGTGGCCGTGATGTTCTCTACACCGGGCACCGTGAGGGCGTTCTGCAGCACATCTGACACTTCGCTCTCCACACGTTCCGGGCTGGCACCCGGGTATACGGTGACCACCATCAGATACGGCGTGCTGACGTCGGGCAGCAGATTGGTCTGCATCTTCGTGATGGCCACAAAGCCCAGGATCAGCACCATCACCACGGCCACCAGCACCGTGAATGGCTTTTTGACACTGAATTTTTCCATTTTTCCTACCGTTTCCCTGCCATGCGCCGCAGCACCGCAGTCATCCCCCGCAAGGGTCGTTCACACTTTAACATTCCTATTATACACAGAAGATGTAAGGTTGCAACAGACCCAACCGCTTTCTTTCGCAAAACTTTTAATCTTTGCCGTCTGTTCGGGACCAAATTCCGTCACACTCCGCCTGAAATACGGTCCGGAGGGCCGGATCATTGCACCGGGCGCATTTTGTTTTTTGCGTGGAAATGTGCTTTTAAATATGGTATACTAGAGTTCAGAATGGAGCAATAGGCCCTTTTGCGGCCTTTTTCCCGATAGAGCGAACCAGCAGACGAGGAGAACTATGAAAAAAGTCATTTCGGTCCGTTTCAAAGAAAACGGCAAAAGCTATTATTTTGACCCTGCCGATGCGGATATCCGTACCGGCGATTACGTCATCGTGGAGACTGCCCGCGGCATCGAGTGCGGCGAGGTGGTGCAGGGCGTCAAGGAGATCGCCGACGCGGCGGTGCCCAAGGCCCTCAAGCCCATTACCCGCATGGCCGACAGCGTGGATGTGCGCCGGATGCGCCAGAACCGCGAGGACGAAAAGCGCGCCTACCGCACCTGCCAGGACTGCATTGCCCGCCACGGGCTGGAGATGAAGCTGGTGGAGGCCGAGTATACCCTCGACCGTTCCAAGATCATGTTCTACTTCACCGCCGACGGCCGCGTGGACTTCCGTGAGCTGGTCAAGGATCTGGCCGGCATCTTCCACACCCGCATCGAGCTGCGCCAGATCGGCGTGCGCGACGAGAGCAAGATGATCGGCGGTCTGGGCATCTGCGGCCAGCCCTTCTGCTGCAGCCGCTTCCTCAAGGACTTCCAGCCCGTTTCCATCAAGATGGCCAAGGAGCAGGGCCTGTCGCTGAACCCCACCAAGATCAGCGGTGCCTGCGGCCGCCTGATGTGCTGCCTGGCCTATGAGGAAAACGCTTACGAATACCTGAACAGCATCATGCCCATGGTGGGCAGCACCGTGCGCACCCCGGACGGTCTGGGCACCGTGCTGGAAGTGAACCCGGTGTCCGGCTATCTGCGGGTGCGCTGCGGCACCGAGAGCCTGTCGCCCCGGTACTACAAGGTAGGCGTGTGCGAATACATCAGCGGCGGCAAGCGCGCACCCCGCCGCCCCGACCCGGACGACGATTATTCCGGTGTGCGCAACCCCGCCCCGGTGGTGGCAGCCGCCGATGAAAAGGGCAATGTGGGCTGCGGCAAATGCCCCAAAAAAGAGAAATAATTCCCAGAAAAATAGTGGGATATCGCGGCGGTTAGTATCGCAAAACTAACCATTCTTCGTGATTTTCGCCAAAAATCTCCGGCAATTTTGTCCATAAGTTAGCCCATGCTTTTGTGCAACCCAACAAAAAATCTCCTTTTGGTGCGGAGCGCTTACGGTTAGTCTTGCCTTTTCTTTTCGGCTTTGTTAAAATGCAGGCAAGGATATGAATTCCGGAGAGATGTGTACAGCCGTGCCTGACACATTTCTTCATACATTACAACGGGCACGGGGATAAAAGGAGATTTTATTATGGCACACAAGGTTTCTGACGCATGTGTTGGCTGCGGCGCTTGCGAGGGCGCTTGCCCGGTTGGTGCAGTTGCCGTTGAGAACGGCGTTGCAGTTGTGAACGCAGACGCTTGCATCGATTGCGGCGCTTGCGAGGGCGCTTGCCCCACCGGTGCAATCACCGCTGAATAATCAGCGGCATTGCCGGAATAACGCATCCAAGGCAGCAGACCTGTTCAGGCGGGTCTGCTGCTTTTTGTTTTTGCACAAATTCCGGAAGCAATTCCGGTTATTTTTCTGAGAGGAATCGGCACACTGTCTATGGAACATTCTACCGAAGTTTTGTATAATAGAACAAAGGTCTACTGCACCCCTGCCCACCGGTTCGGGTCGGACGCGCTGCTGCTGGCCCGCTTTTGCGAGCCAAAACGCAGCCAGACGGCGGCCGACCTGTGCTCCGGCTGCGGCATCGTGGCGTTGGAGTGGCACGACCGCGGCCACCGCGGCCCCTGTGCGGCGCTGGAGCTCCAACCCGAGGGCAGCGCCCTGCTGGCCGATGCTGTCACCGAACAAGACATCGGCCACATCACGCCCCATTGCGCCGACCTGCGCACCTTCCGGCAGGGCGAGGGCAGTTTTGACGTGTGTGCGTGCAATCCGCCCTATTTTACCGCCGGGCCTCAGAGTCAGAATGCGGCCCACGCGCTGGCCCGGCACGAAAACACCTGCACGCTGGACGATGTGTGCGCCTGCGCGTTCCGCCTGTTGAAGGACGGCGGGCGGCTGGCACTGTGCCACCGGCCGGAGCGGTTGGCCGAAGTGCTGGATGTGCTGCGGGCCCACCGGCTGGAGCCCAAGCGGCTGGCCTTCGTCAAGAACCGGGCAGACGCAGCCCCGTGGCTTTTCCTTGTGGAAGCCCAGAAAAACCGCAAGACCGGCCTGCGTGTGGAGCCGGATGTGCTCATCAGCGCCGGAGCGGCGCTCTACGGGAGGTAACTATGGCAGGAACTCTTTACATCGTGGCAACCCCCATCGGCAACCTGGACGACATGCCGCCCCGGGTGGCCGCCACCTTTGGCGCGGCAGACTTCATTGCCGCCGAGGACACCCGCGTGACCATGAAGCTGCTGAACTTTCTGGGCCTGAAAAAGCCCATGGTCAGCTACTACGAGCACGCTTTGCAGAAGGGCGAGGCCATTCTGCAGCGCATCGAGGCAGGGGAGAGCTGTGCGCTGTGCTCCGATGCGGGCATGCCCTGCGTTTCCGACCCCGGTGAGGTGATCGTGCGGGACGCTCTGGCCCGCGGCATCAAGGTGGTGCCGGTGCCGGCTGCCTCGGCCTGCGTCACAGCACTGGCCGTGTCCGGGCAGGACACCTCCCGCTGGGTATTCGAGGGCTTTCTGCCGGTGAACCGCAAGCAGAAAAAGGAACGGCTGGCCGATCTTCTGCACGAAAAGCGCACCGTGATCTTTTACGAAGCACCCCACAAGCTGCGCACCACCCTGGACGACCTGACCGCCGCCTTTGGCCCGGAGCGCAGCATCACCCTGTGCCGGGAGCTGACCAAGCTCCACGAGGAGATCTGGAAAACCACCCTGGGCGAGGCCGTGGAACACTACAGGGCCAACGACCCCCGCGGCGAGTATGTGCTGGTGATGGCCGGTGCCCCCGCCGGGGAGGATGCCGACGCCGGGCTGACGCTGGAGCAGGCAGCGCAGCGGGCACTGGAGCTGACGGGTGAGGGCTTTGGCCCCACGGCAGCGGCCAAGGCGGCGGCACAGGGCACGCCCTATTCCAAGAGCGAAGTGTACAAGCAGCTGCTGGTGCTGCAACAGGACCGGCAGACTGCGGAATGATAAGAGGAGGACTTTTTTCGTGACAAAACTTCTGGTCCTGAGCGACAGCCATGGCGGACGCGCCGCCATTGAGCGGGTGCTGCTGAAGGAGAATGCGAACATTGACGCCCTGGTTTTTCTGGGCGACGGCCTGCGGGACCTGGAACAGGCCCTGACCCCGTACCCCCGGCTGCGGGCCTACTCGGTGGCCGGCAACTGCGACTACGGCGCTCTGGAGCCGATGGACGGTCTGGCCGCCTTTGACCAGGCCATCGTGTTCTATACGCACGGCCATATGTACGGCGTAAAATACGATCTGGACACGCTGACAGATGCCGCTGCCGCCCGGGGCGCGGAATTGGCCCTGTTCGGCCACACCCATGTTCCCCATGCCGAGCAGCGGGGCAAGGTGTTTTTGTTCAACCCCGGCTCCTGCGGCCGCTGCTACACCGGCCCCGACACCTACGGCCTGCTGACGCTGGAAAACGGCAAGGTGACCGCCTATGAGCACAAAGAGGTACCGAAGCAATGAGCATCAACGAGGTGCGCTATCTGCCGGAATGCGGCAGCACCAACGCCTATGTGAAAGAGCATTTTGAAGAATTCGGTCCGGTGGGGGCCGTGTATACCGAAAACCAGACCGCCGGGCGCGGTCGTCTGGGCCGCAGCTGGGTGAATGCCGAGGGCAAGGCCCTGTACTATACGGTGGCCATCCGGGAGCCGCTGGCCCAGCCTGCCACCCTGCCACTGCTGGCCAGTCTGGCGGTGCGCCGCCAGCTGCAGCTGCGCTACGGCGTGGACTGCCAGATCAAATGGCCCAACGACCTGCTGCTCAACGGCAAAAAAGTCGTGGGCATCCTGTGCGAAAGCGTGAGCTACGGCTACCAGCAGCAGGGGCGCGGCATCCTGTGCGGCATCGGCATCAATCTGGCCCAGCCCCAGAGCTATTTTGACGCCGCCAACCTGCCCAACGGCACCTCGCTGGCACTGCAGGGGGCAAACGTTGATCTTGCCGCCGACCCTGCCTGGCTGGCCGAGGGCCTGACCGACTTTGGCTTTGACCGCAACCTGTACACCTTTGCCCGGGACGGCTTTGCGCCCTTCCGGGAGGAGTACAAGGCCGCCTGCGTCAATCTGGGCCGCCGGGTCACCTTTGACCTGCCGGAAGGCGGGCAGGGTGCCGGGGAGGCCATCGACGTGGACGAGGAAGGACGCCTTGTGGTGCGCACCGACAGCGGCGAAGTGCATGTGTTCACCGGCGAAGTATCGGTGCACGGCATCTACGGGGCCGTGTAATATGCAAAAAGAGCCGCTGCTGCACGGATGATGTGCAGCAGCGGCTCTTATCGTTCGGCTTATCTTCTCCGCTTCATTCTGCGCCGCCGGTTCAGGTTGAGGGAACCGCCGCCGCATGCCAGCGTGACAACGCTCAGCACGAGCAGGATGACCACCAGTGCGGCCAACAGCAGCAGGGTGGACCGGCTGTCGGTGCGGAAGTCGGAGACGTACTCCTGATGGGTCACCAGATCCACCTGGCCTACCTCGCAGCCGTCCAGATACACCGTGGCGGTGCCCAGCTTCTGGCCGTTTTTCACGGTGGCCGACACGCTTTCGGGCAGATCAAAGGAATAGCTCACCTTGTCGTCCGCGTGGCCGTAGCCGCTGACCGGAGCAGCCGCATACAGTTCCACCTCCGGATGGGTGCGGCATTTGGTCAGGTCCACGGTGGTCACCACGGTCTGGGTGTCCACCAGCGGCCGGTCAGCAAAGCTGGCAAAGGCCCAGTCAAACAGTTCGTCGCACTCGCTGTACAGATGCTCGTTGCTGTCGCTGCCCAGGATCACAAGGCCGTAGGTGTGGCCGTCCTTTTGAGCAAGGGCCACCGCACAGCGGCCTGCCAGGGTGGTAAAACCGCCCTTGACCCACTTGACAGAATCCTTATAATAAGCACCAGAGGCGTCCATCAGCGGGTTGGAGCTGCTGATGGTGCGCTGCTCGCTGTGGAAATTCGTCTGGCCCAGCGTATAGGTGGTGGAACCGGCCACCTGCGCAAAGGTCTCGTTGGCCGCGCAGGCCGCCGCGATCTTTGCCATGTCCTCTGCCGAGGCCACATTGCCGTAATCGTACAGGCCGTGGGCGCAGGTAAAGGTGGCACTGGTGCAGCCCAGCTCTGCGGCACGGGCGTTCATCTGCTGGATGAAGGCATTCAGGCTGCCGCCCACGTCCCAGGCGATGACGCTGGCCGCGTCGTTGGCACTGGTGATGAGCAGGGCGTTCAGCAGGTCGATGCGGCGCACCGTCTCCCCGATTCGCAGGCCCATGGTGGTGCCGTTGGCGTTCTGGATGTCCTTGAACTCCTGCGTCAGATCGGTGGGCACCGTGACCTCGCCGTTCAGGTCCTTGCCGCTTCCCAGCAGCAGCAGAGCCGTCATCATCTTGGTCAGGCTGGCTACATAGCGGGGCTGGTCGGCATTCTGGGTCAGCAGTGTCTTGCCGGTATCGGCATTGAACAGGTACACGGCCTCGGTCTCGGTTGCAGTCTGGATGGGCATGGGGTATACTGCAAATACCGGCAGCACTGCACTGACGGCGACCGCCAGCGTAAGCACCAGCGCCGCCAACCGGCGGCAGAACGTGTTGTGAAGCATGAAGGTACCCCCTTGAATCCCGCTCCGGCAAAACCGGTGCGCACATTTTTGTTCCTTACTTATAAGAATACCATAAACGAACCAAAAGAGAAAGGTGGTTTTTCACAATGTTCCTGTCCTTTTGTGGAAAAAGTCCCCGCAACGAAGGCGCGGCCTTTGTGGCTCCCAACGCTACCGTGCAGGGCGATGTGATCCTGAAGCCCGGCTCCACCGTATGGTATGGGGCCGTGCTGCGCGGCGACGACGGTACTCTGACCCTCGGCGAGAACAGCAACGTGCAGGACAATGCCGTGCTGCACTGCGACGTAGGCGGGGCTGTGACCCTGGGCCGCAGCGTCACCGTGGGCCACAGCGCCGTGGTACACGGCTGCACTGTGGGCGACGGCACCCTGATCGGGATGCACGCCACCCTGCTGAACCACTGCGTGGTGGGCAAAAACTGCATCATCGGGGCCGGTGCCCTGGTGCCGGAGGGCATGGTCATCCCGGACGGCTCGGTGGCCGTGGGCGTCCCTGCCCGGGTGATCAAACCTGTGACCGAGGCACAGATCGAAGCCAACCTGCGCAATGCAGAGCACTATGTGGAGCACGGCAAAGTGCACGCACGGGAACTGAAAATCACAGCAGATTGACCAATTTTTGCGGCATTGCAAGGATCATGTTGCATTTCAGTTGCACATCGCGTATGATAAAAGCAGGTAATATCTGCTTTATTTCTGAGAGGAGGATGTTTATGTCCTGTAAAATTTCCCGCCGCAGCTTCCTGAAAGTTTCCGGCTGCCTGATGCTCGGCTCTGCGGTATCCGGCCTGCTTTGCGGCGCAGGCGACCCTGCGGAGGGCGGCGCTGCCGTGCCCACGGTAGGCGGCCTGCGGGTGAATTACGTCCGTGTCTTTGCCAAGGATTACGGAAATAATTTCCGGCAGATGGAGATCCATCTGAATATAGAGAACACCAATTCCTCTGCGGCCTATTTCAATCAAGAAAACTTTGTTCCCATGCTCGGAAACAGCCGTTACGGCGGAGAGTTTACCTTTACCGGCCTGAGCAAGTGGAACGGCTCCAGATATGTGCAGGACGTCCAGCTGAAAGCCGGGGAGACCCAGACCATCTCTTACAGCTGCAAGCTGCAGCTGGAGGATCTGAGCGCCGGTCTGCGGACCGTTGACCCTGCACCCTGGAGCCTCACGCTGCTTTACGGCGGGCAGCGCCAGACCTTTACCGGCTACCTGCTTCCGGATCATTACAGCACCGAATACACCGCCGGGCCGGTGGAAAGCACCGTCCTGCCGTCGGTGGGCGGCATCGTACTTTCCGGTTTCTGGAGCAGTGATTTTCCCACCCAGATCCCTTCTTACAGTCTGCCGATCTACTTTACCATGCAGAACAGCAATGACACAGCCGCCCAGCTGCCGTTCCGTGGCGTTGCCGAAAACGGGGATGTTCTGGACAATTTCACCATCCGGATGGACGGCCAGCCGCGGAATCATTACCGGCTCTATGCCTGTACCCATACTTCCCGTTTCACTCCAGAGGAAAAAGGCCACCTTGAAACCCTCCAGCCGCAGGAGATCTGTTTTGCGGAAACCGGGATTTCGCTGACCAAAGACGAGTACAGCACCCTGTACACAACGGGGCATACGCTGGAGATCACCTTTTCCTACGGCGATGAGAGTGTGACCGTGCGCGGCAATACCCGAACCGGAATCTTTGAAGCAATCTGACGTATTTTCATTTAAAATTTCTGTTTTTTTGATTTTTTCACAAAAAGATAATGACTTTTCCTGCAAAATCGGGTATACTAGGGCCTGTAAGGGACGCGGGGCCGCAACCGCCCCCTTACACATGATTCCTCCTCACACCAAAGCAATACCCCAAACAGAGAACCCCTCCGGTGTACCGCAAGCGCCGGAGGGGTTCTCTGTTTTTTTGTCTTTTTTATGCATGCGCCAGCCTTGCGGCAAATACGGTGAGTACGATCTTCGGGTTCACCTGTGCGCCCAGCCGCTGGATGGCAGCTTCGGCCAGCCGCAGGGTACGCTGGGCCTGCTGGCCCTGTACCGGGGCATGGAGGCTGCCCTGCAGCCCTGCCGCTGCCACGGCCCGGAGGTCCCGCAAAAGAGCTGCCGCACCGGCCTTGTCTTTTTCGTAGGGGGCCAGCAGCACGGCGGCGGTGTAGCTGTCGCCCGCCTGCGCGGCCCGGGCCAGTTCCATGGCCTTGTCCACCTGCTCGGTGCGAGCCTTGTCGCGGGCCGCCGTGAGCACCGTGCCAATGTGGCCGTCGAACAGTTCACTGTAGAGTGCCGCCGTCTTTTTGTCCACCCCATGGGCGGTGCAGTAGCGGGCACAGTCCGCCGGGGACACCGGCGCGATGGCAAAGCTGACGCAGCGGCTGCGGATGGTGGGCAGCACCCCGGCCAGCGAATCGGCCGTGAGCAGGAAGAGCACGCCCTCCGGCGGCTCCTCCATGACCTTCAGCAGGGCGTTGGCGGATTCCTCGTTCATGCGCTCCACATGATACAGCAGCACTGCGCGGCCCTCGGCCGACAGGCTGGTGTTGAAGATCTCGCTGCGCATGGCGGTGACCTGGCTGACCAGATACCGGCCGCCAGCCCCCATGCCCTCCACCGAGATGGCTTCGCGCACGATGCCGGTCTCGATCTGGCCGCTGTCGCGTTTGCCGGCCTTGCCCACAGCGCGGCAGCATTCGCCCCGCAGCAGAGCCTCGGCGGGGGCACCACCGGCCGGATAGAGATAATCTGCGGCAATGCAGCGGGCCGCAAACCCGGCCCCCAGCCCCTCTTCGCCCACCAGCAATACGCTGTGGGTCAAGCGGCGGGACGCCAGCATCTGGTGCACGCTGGTTTTCAGTTCTGCGTTGCCTTCCATGCGGTCCAGCATCATGGTGGATATGCTCCTTTTGCTTTATGCTTCACCTGCCATCGGCAGGCCGGTTCCGAGTGACAGAAGATTACCGCCGGTTCTTGCGCTTCCACTGCTCGCGGCGGATCCAGGCCCGCACACTGCGGTAGGCCATGGGGCCAAAGAATGCCCAGACGTTCAGCATACTGAGCAGGTAGCTCAGCTTGCCGGCCAGCGGCGCGGACAGGAAGCTGAACACCCACAGGGCCGCCGCAAAGAAGCCGAAATACTTCACCCGGATGGGGATCACGAAGAACAGCAGCAGCTGTACCTCCGGGTACAGCATGGCAAAGGCCAGCAGCAGCGAAAGGGACAGACAGTAAGTGCTGGCCGTCACGCCGGTAAGCAGGCAGGCCAGCACCGTGCCCACCATGCCCAGCAGGAAATAGAGGGTATAGCGGAAATCGCCCCACTCCTTTTCCAGCGCCGTGCCCACGAACCAGGTAAAGTAGATGCCCAGCACCACGCTGAGGATGCTGCCGCCGGAGAAGGGGATGAACACAAAGGTGATCGCCCGCCAGATCTGCCCCTGCAGCAGGAAAAACCGGTTCAGGCCCACCCAGGCGGTGATGGTGCGGTCGATAAACAGCTCAATGGCAAAGACAAGGATCTGCCCCGCCACCAGAATGTTGGTCAGGTTTGGAATGCCGAAGCGCCCATATTTGCGCTCCAACTTGTTCAGCCAATTGTTCATGCATCATGCCTCCAGAAGTTGATGTTTCACGCTTGTCTGAGGTTATTGTACCATGATTGGACAGGGCATTCAAGAAAAAACAGGCACTCCGGCGCGGTGTGCACACCGGCGGGGAAAAACTCAGGCCGTTACAGCAAAATGCAGCCACACTCCGGCCCATTTCACAACAAAAAAGGGTGGTGTTTTTCCATTCCGGAGAGAACTTTTCACTTTTTCCACCGGGTTTTCCACTGATTTTGTGAAAAAAAGGCCCAGTTTCCCACGAGGTTTTCCACTTTTTCCACCGGGTTTTCCACATGGAAATCTGGTTTTGCTTATACAAGCCGTAATGCAGCCCGGCGATTCATGCCAGTTTCTGGGAAGAAAAGTGGGCACTTTGCCTTTTATATAAAAGAAAGTCGAAGGATTTTCTTTTCTTTTTACAGTTCGTTCCGGCTGACGATTCGGTCCCTCTCCAGATTGGAAAAAAGAAGTCCTGAGTTTTCCACAGAACGGGAACGCCGCTTTTTCGTGTGGAAAAAGCGGGGAAAACTGCGGTTTTCCACCGTCTGCCGCCGTTCTCCGGCAGAGAGTGCTCCACATGCCATTTTTGCTCCGGAATGCGTCCGGAATCGCGCGATTGCTTGTGTTCCGTCCCGCTCTGTGCCCAGTAAAAAAACTCCCTCCGTCACGGTTCACGCCATGACGGAGGGAGTTTTCCTGTTTTACATCATATTGCGGAACACCAGCTGTGCGATCTGGAAGTACAGGATCAAACTGCAGGCATCCACGATGGTGGTGATGAAGGGCGTTGCCATGATGGCCGGGTCAGCACCCAGCTTCTTGGCGGCCAGCGGCAGCATGCCGCCCACCAGTTTTGCCAGAATGACACTGAAGAACAGCGACACGCTGACCACGATGGCATAGCCCATGACGTTCTGATACTGACCGGGGAACAGGAAGGTGTACATCAGGTAGATCCGAAGGCCGTTCACGATGCCCAGCACCGCGCCCACGATGGCAGACACTCGCAGCTCCTTGCCCAGAACCTTTACAAAGTCGGAGGGCTCCACTTCGCCCAGGGCCAGACCACGCACCATCAGGGTGCTGATCTGGTTGCCGCAGTTGCCGGCGGTGTCCATCAGCATGGGCATGAAGGACACCAGCAGGGGCAGGCTCACAAAGGCCTCCTCGTAGTGGGTGGTGACCATGCCGGTGAAGGTGGCCGACAGCATCAGGATCAGCAGCCAGGGAATGCGCTGCTTGGCGTGGGTCCATACGCTGGTGCCAAAGTAGGTGGTGGCATCGTCATCCGGCAGAATGGCGGCCATCTTCTGCATATCCTCGGTGCTCTCGTCGGTCAGAACGTCGATTGCATCGTCGATGGTGATGATACCCACGAACATGCCCTCGTTGTCCAGAACAGGCATGGCGGTAAAGTCGTAACGCTGCATCTCACGGGCCACATACTCCTGGTCATCCGTGACCTTCACGGTGACCACATTGTCGTCCATGATGTCGGCAATGGGCGTGTTCAGGTCAGAGAGCAGCAGGCTGCGGGCCGACACGACGCCCAGCAGACGGTTGCGCTCCACCACATAGCAGGTGTACACCGTCTCGGCGTTCTCGCCCTGTTTGCGGATGGCGTCAAAGGCCTGGCCCACAGTCATGTCCTTGCGCAGGCGGACATACTCGGGGGTCATCAGGCTGCCGGCGGAGCTTTCCGGGTAATTCAGCAGCTTGTTCAGGCTCTCACGGGTCTGCTTGGAGGACTTTTCCAGCACCCGCTTGACCACACCGGCCGGCATATCTTCCAGCAGGTCGGCAGCATCGTCCAGGCTCATCTCTTCAATGGCGCTCACCAGCTCCACATCCGAAAAAGCGTTGACCAGATCGTCACGGGCTTCGTCGGACATATAGGCAAAGGCCTCGGTGGCCACTTCCTTTTTCAGCAGGCGGAACACCACCAGACGGTTGTTCTCGTCCAGCTCTTCCAGCAGTTCGGCCAGGTCGGCGGGCTGCTCTTCTTCGGTGACCTCGCGCAGCTTGACGTACTGCTTTTTGATCAGCAGCTTCAGCAGGCGGCTCTTGGTGAGCATTTCGGGGTTGGCCTTGACCTCTTCGTCGTTGGCCTCCTCTTTTTCGGCCTCGCGCATATCCTGCTTGAGGTCCTCGGTGGCTTCCTCGTTCAGGTCCTCTGCCAGCTTCTGGCGCACCTCAGCGGGGATATCGGTGGGCAGTTCCTGCACCGGCAGGGCCTGTTCTGCCGCCGTGTCGATCTTCTTATCTTCCATTTCCATGGGCGTACCTCCTCAGTTTTGTGTCCGGAGGACGCAGCAGATCGGGAAACAAAAATGCGCCGCCTCATGCTGCCCGGAAACCGCCATTTCCGCGCGCACAAAACCGCGCCTTCCTTCTGTTGTTCTGCGGAAAAAAGCGCCTCAAAAAGACGCTTTGCCGCTCATCTCAGCGAAAAAGGCGAACGCAGCTGCTTTTGTTGTCCGATCCACCGCGCCGGGCGTTCGGTTTGGACTATGATCCGGGTCCATTGTTCTGCGTTCACCTCCCGTTTTTCAAAAATCTATTGAACCGTTTTTATTATAGCGCCGCAAAAAAACAGGGTCAACCCTAAACCATGCATTTACAGCAATTTTATTTGCCGCCCGCAAAGCCTTTACATGTTCCGGACGGCAGAAGCAAAACGCCCTCTCCGACGTTGCGGCGCGTCGGAAAGGGCGTTTTGTTTGGATATTGCCTTGGTGTGAGGAGGAATCATGTTACTTGGGAATCGGTTGCGGCCCCGCTTCCCATGGCAAAAGTATAACAGCTTTCACATTTGATTTCGTTAAGAAGCTATGAAGAAAGTGTAAAAACGCCGTGGAAGAAATTGGAAGTTTTTGTGTGAACCCGGACACACATAAAAAATACGCCCCGGTCATCGTTGCCGATGAACGGGGCGCTAAAAACGATATCCGTTTTTTCTCTGCGGCAAGATCCCTGCAAAGCAGGTCTTATGCAGCAGGCGGAACAAGGTATCTGCAAGCAGACCTTATGCTCCTGACACACGCGGGGTGTGCTTTCAAGGACCCTCGCGGGCGCTTTGGTATCTCAGACCCCGCTGCTGCGTCTGCCCGAAGGCAGCCGCCAGCCGGAGCGTGAAATCAGTTGGTTGAGCCGTTTGGGCGATAAGGGGCTGTACTTCAGCCGCATCGCCTGCACATCATGGACCATACACACAGTTTCGCACTGCTGCGTTGCGCAGTAACCGCCAGTGCGGAGCAGCCGCTCCTCTCATTTGCGGAAGCTGGGTGCCGCCGTGGCTGCGGCCCGGTGGATGCAGGAGAAATGCTTACTTGTACAGATCGACCAGACGGGTCAGGTGCTCGTAGCGGTCGTTTGCAACCTGCTGGTTGCGTGCGAACAGCTCCTTAGCACGGTCGGGGAATGCACGGGTCAGGCGGCTGTAACGGGTCTCGTTTGCCAGCAGTGCCTGATACTTCTCGGCATCCACAGCCTTGGAGGTCAGGGTGAAGGGGTTCTTGCCCTGAGCCTTGTTGGCGGGGTTGAAGGTGAACAGGTTCCAGTAACCAGCCTCAACTGCCTTCTTCATCTCGTTCTGGCAGTTGGTCATGCCGCCCTTGACACCGTGCAGCT
>OLPV01000785.1_pt1 | contig 25552 bp, 22 predicted proteins | sample 1671961 | NCBI WGS metagenome assembly OLPV01 (sample SAMEA3136630, study PRJEB25190) | human gut metagenome | biome: human gut; feature: human-associated habitat; material: faeces | place: Austria | collected 2013
CATAAAGGCAAACCAACATGGCTTTCTCTATATCTTTTTGCATGTGCCCTCACACGTCCGTCTCACTCACGCTGTGCAAGGGTAAGTTTTATTTGGTGTTCTCTTTTTTGAGTTCGTTCATACGCATAGCCCGCACCTTAAGTGGAAGTCCCCACAAAGTAATGAAGCCTTCTGCGTCATGGTGATCATACATATCACCGGTTGTGAAGGAAGCCAATGACTCGCTGTAAAGTGAGTATGGAGAAGTAGTACCATTTTTAATGATGTTACCTTTGTAAAGACGGAGTTTTACTTCGCCGGTTACGCACTGCTGTGTTACATCTACAAATGCAGAGATTGCTTCACGAACAGGAGTGAACCATTTACCTTCGTACACGATGCTGGCAAGCTTGCTTCCGAGATCTTTCTTAAGAGCGATCGTATCACGGTCAAGTACAAGTTCCTCTAACTGCTGATGAGCTTCCATAAGGATTGTACCACCTGGAGTCTCGTATACACCACGGCTCTTCATACCAACCACACGGTTCTCTACGATATCAACGATACCGATACCGTGCTTGCCACCAATGGTGTTTAACTCACGGATAATATCAGCAACTTTCATCTTCTTGCCATTCAATGCAACTGGCATTCCCTTCTCAAATGAGATAGATAATTCAACATCTTCGTCCGGTGCTTTCTCAGGGGTAACACCAAGAACAAGCATATGATCGTAATTAGGTGCCTGAGAAGGATCTTCTAATTCTAATCCCTCATGGCTGATATGCCAGATATTTCTGTCACGGCTATATGACTGATCGGTTCCAAATGGAAGATCAATGCCATGCGCCTTACAATATTCAATCTCTGCTTCACGGGAATCCATCTGCCATCTGTCATCACGCCATGGAGCGATGACCTTGATGTCTGGAGCCAATGCTTTGATTCCAAGTTCAAAACGGATCTGGTCATTACCCTTACCGGTTGCACCGTGACAGATCGCAACGGCATTCTCTTTCCGCGCAATCTCAACCAGCTTTGCGGCAATGGTTGGTCTTGCCATTGCAGTTCCCATAAGATATTTATGTTCGTAGACAGCACCTGCCTGTACACAAGGCATAATGTAGTTCTCGCAAAGATCATCAACTACATCTTCAATGTAGAGCTTAGCCGCACCGGAAAGCTTTGCACGTTCCTCTAATCCATCGAGCTCTTCGCCCTGACCACAGTCGATACAGCAGCATACAACTTCATAGCCGTATGTTTCTTTTAACCATGGAATAACAGCAGTTGTGTCAAGTCCGCCTGAATAGGCTAAAATAACTTTGTCCATCTTTTTTATCCTCTTTTCTTTTGATATTACATCGTGATATACATCTGATGTGAATAAATATACATATCAAGCTCTATAATAACGTAAATCCTATGAAATGACAAGATTGTTTTCATAGGATTTATGTCTGTTTCTATTTCTATTCTGCAGTTGGAAATAATGGTAACTCTTCTAAGAAAATGATGTCGGAACGCTTAGCGGCATCTCCTTCGGCTAAGACAGCAGCCTTTGCTACAACATTTGCTCCTGCAGAAGTAACGAGTGCTTCTAACGCATTTAGGGATTCACCGGTTGAGATCACATCATCTAAGATACAGATGTTTTTTCCTTTGATCTTAGCAGCGTCGACACCGTCAAGATATAATTTCTGTGTGCCGGAGGTCGTGATAGAATTCACTTCGTGAGATACGACATCCTGCATATAATTCTTTACACTTTTCCGTGCAACAATGAACTCCTTCAATCCAAGCTGCTTAGATACCTCATAGGCTAAGGCAATTCCTTTTGCTTCGGCAGTGACAATGGCATCTACCGGACCGATCTTTTCCGCTAAAGGACCTGCACAGGCAGAGATCAGTTCGGTGTCACCAATGATGACAAAACTACCAAATGAAAGGGAATCATTAATCTTAATAAGCGGTAATTGGCGCTTTACGCCGCAAACTTCAATATCATAATATTTCATAATACAATCCTTCCTATCATAGTCCAAGTAATCGTGCAACAATACCGGCGATCATTCCAAAGAATGGGTTAGTGATTGCGGTAACAACCATAGTAACGCCGCCAACAGCTGGGGCACTGGCAAGTGCAGCCGGTGCATCTAATGCAACGGTCTTGAATACACCTAATACGAATAAGAATCCGGCAATAGATGAAGTTGGTACATATTTTGAAATCTTAGGCAGAATACCGGTTAATAAAATGATACCCATAAGGATCATCATGGCAACACCGGCCCACACGGCGTGTGGAGCATTTGCAGTAGCTGAAATAATCGATTCTACCGGGGCGCCACCAAAGAAAGAGGATCCCATATCTGCCAAAGAAGAGATTACGGTCAGCTGGTCAACATTATAATGGGCATCCGGAGCCATGCTGGCTGTGATGGAACCAAATGAAATGTTAGATCCGATATTCAGACATACCATACCCAAAGCACCCATAAGGATCTTGGCATTGAATGTGAATTTCTGTCGAATGAATTTGTCATCGACAACGACGATATTTTCTTTGTCTTTCTCTACGAATGCACTTACGATACAAGAAGCAACAACGGAGATCACGATGGTATATACCAATGTGTTTGCGCTGTTCCTTGTTACATAATAGGTAACTAATGCGGCAACTAAAGATACGCCACCGGAAATCTTTTCTTTCTTCACCATATCGATGGCAACTTTTGATAACATAATACCGACACCGGCCATCATGCCGTTGGCAATATCAGAACCGATAAAGTCGACAATCTTGGTTAACAGACCAAAGATTCCGATGAGTGCCATTAATACACCACCAAGGAATATCATGGTACAACGCTCTGAGCGATCTTTTCCGGCAGTTCCGGCATAAGTGATGGTCTCTGCCTGGAATGAAATCGGAGCTACATTTTGTGTAAATGCATTACCGGCGGCACCAACAAAGAATGCCATCGCAGTTGGAATGGATGCAAAACCGAAGGTCAGTGCCAATAATCCTTGTGGCAGACCGTTCAGTATAACACCGATAACGGCTAGTAGATCAGTTAGAATTTCTTTCATTTTATTGTTCTCCCTTTGTATATATTTGCCTGTTATATAAAATGTGAACTATAACAAGCACACCAAGTATAGCATTACGAAAAATGGTTGTAAAGAAATGCCGGTAGAGAAAATAGAGCAGTGTTTTCGGGAGTATTTACTGAAGACGAAGAAAAAATCAGTGAAAGGCAGAAAAGGGTTTATAAAATATTTGACGATAACAAATATGCAAAATATAATAAGGAAAGAATTATAAATAAAAGAATAATTGAAGATCAGGAGGATATCATGAAAGTTAATATAACCAAATGCATTATTGCAATATTACTTATTATTATTGGAGTAGTATCTTTTGCATCTGTGTCAAAGTATGCTTCTGCACCGGAGCATCATAAGAAAACGATCGCATCTTTGGATGATAAGAAAGAGACGGTATTAGAATTAACTGCGGCAACAACGGCAACATCGGCATTGATCACATTAATACCGGGAGATACGGCAACACCGATCGCAGAGAAAATGGCAGATTTAAGCACTTATCTGTTGGTTGTATTGTGTGCGATTTTTTTAGAAAAATATCTGGTTACGATTACCGGATATGCGGCATTTCGTTATCTGATACCAGCGGCATGTGTTTTGTTTTTGATCAATCTGGCAGTCAATAATGAGACGATCAAGAAATTGGCAAGCAAGTTACTGATCTTTGGGCTGGCAATCTTTGTTGTGGTTCCTGCCAGTGTGAAGATGTCAGATCTGATCGAGAATACCTACCGGGAACAGATAGAAAGCGCCATGGAAGAGGCAAAGGATACACAAAATATTGTGGGTGATATCAATGATAGCGAGAAGGACAGTTCAACAGAATCTGCAAACGATATACAAGACAGTAGCCGGGGACGGTCTGCTGACAATGATGCAACATCCGATAGTGGAGTGCTCGGATTCTTAGATAAAGCAAAGGATGCAATCTCGGATGCGAAGGACAGCGTAAATGATGCCGTCAGCAATGTGGCTGTTTCATCGGAAGAATTGGTCAAAAAAGTTAAGAACACATTGAATCGTTTTATTGAGGCCGTAGCAGTTATGATCATTACTTCATGCGTGATCCCGATCCTGGTGTTGGTGTTCTTTTTTTGGCTGATTAAGATTTTATTAGAAGTAGACGTTACAAAGAGTAAGGTTGTGAGTGGTCTGTTTTCGTCTGCGGGAGAGCATAAAGAGTGATAAACAGGATAATGTACAATGATTATATCGCTTGAATGTTGAATTGTAAGATGAATTGAATTCATGTATAGGAGAATATCTTGCATTTTTCTTTTGCGAAAATGTGGAGTACAATAAAAGCAATATGGTGTTTATTAAGAATTCTACATATAAGGAGGATAATATAATGGCAAGAAAAGTGGTATTAGCAGGAGCATGTCGTACGGCAATTGGAACAATGGGCGGAATGTTAAGTTCTATTCCAGCCCCGGATCTTGGAACGATCGTGGTGAAGGAAGCGTTGAAACGTGCAGGTGTGCAACCAGAGCAGGTAGATGAAGTATATATGGGATGTGTTATCCAGGCAGGATTAGGACAGAATCCGGCAAGACAGGCAGCAGTAAATGCAGGGATTCCGGTGGAGGTTCCGGCAACCACCATTAATGTGCTTTGCGGTTCCGGTCTTCATTGTGTGAATTTGGCAGCGAAGCTGATCGGTGCAGGGGATGCAGACATCATTGTTGCAGGTGGTATGGAGAATATGTCAAGAGCACCTTATCTGGTACAGGATGGTCGTTTTGGATACCGTATGGGTAATGCGCCGATTGAGGATGCCATGATCCGGGATGCACTTACTGATGCTTTTGGCGGATATCATATGGGTATTACCGCAGAGAATATTGCAGAGGATTGGGGACTTACCAGAGAGCAGTTAGATGAGTTTGCTGCATGGAGCCAGCAGAAGGCACAGAAAGCAATTGAGGAAGGTAAGTTCAAGGATGAGATTGTACCGGTTGAGGTCAAACAGAAGAAGCAGACGGTTATCTTTGATACAGATGAAGGTCCAAGAGCCGGTGTTACGAAGGAGAGCATTTCCGGACTGCGTCCTGCATTTAAGAAGGATGGCGTCGTGACGGCTGCCAATTCATCCGGTATTAATGATGCTGCCGCAGCAATCATCGTCATGAGTGAAGAGAAAGCAAAAGAATTAGGTGTTACACCAATGGCTACCTGGATCGGTGGAGAGTTAGCAGGTGTAGAGCCTCGTATTATGGGAATTGGACCGGTAGCTGCAACGCGTAAGGTAATGGAGAAGACCGGATATCAGATCGGAGATTTTGATCTGATCGAGGCAAACGAAGCCTTTGCCGCACAGTCGGTTGCAGTAGGACAGGATCTTGGTTTTGATATGGATAAACTGAATGTAAATGGTGGTGCCATTGCACTTGGACATCCGGTGGGATGTTCCGGAACACGTATTCTCGTTACATTACTTTATGAGATGCAGAAGAGAAATGCACAGAAAGGTCTGGCAACCTTATGCGTAGGCGGTGGAATGGGAGCAGCCGCTATTGTAGAGAAGTATTAAGATATATCAAGACAATATAGATTGCATAGCAGATGCCGGGTGATGTGATGTCATCCGGCATCTTCGTGTTTGGAAATATACTATTTGGTGGATGCATAAAGTGATAAAATATGATATGATGTTTCGTAAACTTAGGAGGTAAGAGAGCTTGAACGAGAATTCGATATATAAGAAGGCATTGATGCTGGCAGTCCCGATGATGGTCCAGAACGGGATTACCAATGCAGTGAGCCTTGTGGATAATCTGATGGTGGGAAGTCTCGGTACGGAAAGCATGACTGGGGTTTCTATTGTCAGTCAGTTGTTATTTGTATTTTTCTTAGCCATTTTTGGTGGTTTGTCGGGTCCTGGTATCTATGGGGCACAGTACTTTGGAAGAGGTAACAAAGAGGGATACCAGAATGTATTCCGTTTGAAGATGTGGATTGCTGCAGCAATCACACTTGCTGGCATGGTGGCATTTATTATGGCAGGGAAGTGGATGATCGGTCTGTATCTGCATGGCAATGGTGGAGATATTGATGCACAGGAGACGATGCGGCATGGACTGGATTATCTGCATGTTATGCTGTGGGGACTGATTCCGTTTTCCATTACACAGGTATATGCAGGAAGTCTCAGGGAATTGGGAGAGAGCGTGAAGCCGATGATCGGTGGAATCTGCTCGGTGGTAGTGGATGTTGTATTTAACTATCTGTTGATCTATGGTAAGTTTGGTTTTCCTCGGTTAGAAGTAAAAGGAGCAGCTATTGCAACCGTACTGGCAAGAATCGTGGAGATGACCGTTGTGGTATCCTGGACACATATCCGGATTGAAAAATATCCGTTTCTTCAGAATGTGTATCGGACTTTAGTGTTTCCGATGCAGGAGATGTGGATTGTTATACGCAAGGGTCTGCCGATTTTCTTCAATGAGTTTCTGTGGTCAGGAGGAATTGCAGCATTAACACAATGCTATTCCATGAAGGGACTTCAGATTGTGGCCGGACTTAATATATCAAATGCAATCTGCAATTTGTTGAATGTAGTATTTGTTGCAATGGGAAATGCAGTCGGTATTCTGATTGGGCAGTATCTGGGAGCGTCCCGCTTTGAGGATGCAAAGAAAGGTTCTCATAAGCTGATGTGGTTTACGGCAGGGCTATGTGTTATTTTAACAGTGATATTAGTTTCGCTTTCGAAAGTATTTCCAATGTGTTATGATACTACGGAAGAGGTGCGGCAGTTAGGACAATGGTTTATCGTGATCACGGCATTATTCTTCCCGGTACAGGGCTTCCTGAATGTGTTGTATTTCACATTACGTTCCGGCGGTAAGACAATGATCACATTCTTATTTGACAGTGTGTTTACCTGGGTGGTAGCGGTAAGTCTGGCATTTGTTCTGTGCAAGTATACGGCACTTCCGATATTGGTGGTTTATACGATCATTCAGGCGGCGGATTTCATTAAGGTATCAGTAGGCTATGTGCTTGTGCGGAAGGGAATCTGGATTACCAATCTGGTAGAATGATAGAAACAGAGGTAGGATAAGATGGCATTTACAAATCGTACCAGGACGGAAAAGACAATTCAGGTTTTTGTGATCCATATTGCGGTTATTATTGTAATTGCATTTATTGTGGCGGCAGGGCTGACTTCTTATGTAATTACAATGCATTCAGCAAATGAGATGCAGAATAAGGTAGTGAAATTAATTTATTCCAGTAATTGTCAGCAGATTGATAATGTGAATCTGTATCTGGAGAAGGTGGAAGATACAGCAGCTTTGTTCTTTTCAGACAAAAGTTATTATGAATATGATGCAACGGCAGAGCATGCAGATGAATTTGAACGGATTCAACAGCAGAAGATGCTGCAAAAGCGAATTGAAGACCTGAGTGTGTTGCAGAATTTTTCGGATTTTGGAGTCGTTTATTCGAATGATATAACAGTCGGCTGGATCTCAAATACGATTATACAGATGTTCCCAAAAGGGGGGCTGTATGATTATATGAGCAGCCGGATTACGGATGATAAGACGGAATCAGGATGGTTTTTCGATTATGATAAATGTTATGACCGGGTCTATTATGTGAAACGGCTGAATGAGAATGCGATTCTGGTAACCGCATTTTACAGTAGAGAATTTGCGTCTATTTTTAATGTGCCGGAGGGAATGGAACAGTTACAGATCTGTCTGGTAGATGACAAGGGTACGATATTATATGCGGATGATACGGCATTGGTTGGAAAAGATGCGAAGGATCACATACCGGAACTGGATCTGCAGTCAGAGGATTATCAGATTCTTGGTAAGGATAATGTTGTGACCAAGGGGTTGTGTAAGAATGACTGGAGTGTGATCTGTACGATTCCAACGGATGTCTTATTTGCGGAGGAGAGCCAGTTTGCAAGGTGGTCCGCCGTTGTTGCGATTGCCATGATATGTGTGATCATTTTATTGGGAATGCTCTTATCTTTTCAGGCATCCAAAAGAGCAGGCAATGTATTTCATTCTATCACAAAACGTGCGGATTATGACCAGTTGACGGGGCTGTTGAATAAGGCATCATACCGGGAGGTGGTAGAAAGTCATCTTTCCAGGGAGACGTTGGCTGTACAGCATGTTTTTCTAATGCTGGATATGGACAATTTCAAACTGGTAAATGACCGTTTGGGGCACCAGGCAGGAGATGAAGCATTGCATAAGGTGGCGAAAGCCTTTCGGGATATTTTTGATAAAGAAGCAGTGCTTGGACGAGTAGGTGGGGATGAATTTTCTATCTATCTATCCTATGCAGGTACGACATACGATAGAGCAAGGACTGATGTAGAGCGTAAGCTGGATCAGCTTTTTGAACGATTTGCAACCGATATATCTTCTCAGTATGGGGAGTGCCGGCTTGCGTTATCTGTGGGTGGATATCAGACATGGCAGAGAATGGATCTTACCTATGAGGAAATGTATCAGAATGCAGACAAAGCCTTGTATGTATCGAAGCGAAGCGGGAAGCATCAATACAATTGGTATGAGGATGGAGAGAAGTTATGAGAAGAGGAAAGCAATGGAAACGAACCATCAGTTTGCTGTTGTGTGGAATCATGATATTACAGACCGGTTGCACGACAAAAGAAAGTAAAGTTGTGTATGATGCGGAGGTGTCGATCAAATGCTCCTGGTGGGGCAATGATGACCGGCATCATTATATGTTGGAAGGTCTGGATCGGTTTATGCATATGACAGACGGGCATATTCAGGTGATCAGCAGTTATGGCAACTGGGGTGGTTATGAGAATCGTATGCGTATCTATATGCAATCCCATAATACACCGGATGTTATGCTGATCAATTATTCCTGGATAGAGCAGTATTCTCCTCAGGGAGAAGGATTCTATAATCTGTATGATTTGTCAGACGTAGTTGATCTGGATAATTATACAGCGGACGAGTTGCGTTTTGGTGAAGTGAATGGAAAGTTACAGGCGATTCCAATTTCATTTAATACACCAATATTCTATTATAATAAGTCTTTGTATCAGGCATATGGCTTACAGATTCCGAAAACATGGGAAGATCTGTTTGCAGCGGCAAAGGTGATGAAAAAAGATGGTGTCTATCCTTTGGGAGCATCGGAGAAGCAGGCGTTTTTTCTGTTAGTAGCATATTATGTACAGACGACAGGGCAGGAAGTAATTGGAGAAGACGGAACAGTACGGTTGGGAAAGGAAGATATTGGATATATATTGGATTTTTATAAGCGTCTGATTGATGAGAAGGTATTGATACCGGTTGATCAGTTTACGAGGAATACATTTTCCAATGGAACGGTGGCAGGAACGCTTGCCTGGATCAGCGATGCCGGTAATTATTGTAATTTGCTACAGGAATCGGGAAATGAAGTAGCAGTTGGAGAATATGTATGTGCATCAGGAGCAAAGGCATTTGGCTGGTATGTAAAGCCGGCGACGATGTATGCGATCAGTGGAGTCACGGAACATCCGCAAGAGGCTGGTGAATTACTGAATTATTTATTAAACAGTGAGGAGATGACGTTGTTGCAGGGAACCGAAAAAGGAATCCCGATCAGCGATTCAGCACGGGACATCCTGACCAGAGAGCATATGTTAGAGGGCTACGAGAAACAGGCAGATGATATGCGCGAACAGAATGCAGCACAATTAAAAGTGTTGTCGCCGATGTTAGAGAATGAAGACGTATATGATGTATTTAAGGTGAATGCAGATTATTATCTATACAACAAGCTTTCACAAGAAGAAGTGATAGACAATATATACAATGCATATCAGAAAGCACAGCCGTAGATCAGAGACAGTCTTTAACAGAGTTTTAACAAAAAACGGTTTTGACATATGATAGATGGGGTGTTATACTCCAACCGTATGTTAAGACAGATGGAGGTGATTTTTATGGATAGTTGTGATAGTCACGGGCGAAGTAACTGGTACGACGTATTGGATATGACTGGTTTTCGGATGATTGGATCCGTGTGGCTGCAACCATCCGTAAGAATTGCTGTGCAATAGATGCGGATAATTACAGACTGTATGCAGTAGGATCAAGAGAAGTTTTGATCCTGTAATTATCAGGTAAGATGAATAGAATGTCATGTCATAGATACACCGTATCAGAATCCGAGTCTATGTAAGAGAGTAACTCGTGGATTTAGGCGGTGTATTTTGCTTTATAGGAAAGTTTGTCCTATAAAGCAAAAACGCTGTGCTAAGTATGCGTACCTTGCGGAGAGGAAGATAATTGCTTCGCAATTCCGCTCGGGCGCAAAAGAGTCGCAAGCGACTCTTTGTTTCACACTTTTTTGCAGAAAGGACGAGACATGGCAAAAGAAATATTAAGAGAAAATCAGTATGTAGAAGAATTAATTGCAATCATCCGAAGTGGCTTACCGGAAAAAGAGCTGCTTGATCGAATTTCCGATTATCATGATAATGATATTGCTGAGGCAATTACACAGATTAAGCCGGAAGAACGGAAGCGCCTGTATCCGATTCTTGGTGTAGAGCGGGTGGCGGACATCTTTTCTTATATAGAAGATGCAGAAGTTTATTTTAATGAACTGCCAATTGAGAAGGTAGCAAGGGTTGTATCGGAGATGGAGCCGGATGATGCGGTAGATCTGCTGGCTGAGTTGGACGAGAAGAAACGGCAGAAGATTGTTACCATGTTAGATCGGGATGCCATGGATGATGTGAAGTTGATTTTATCCTATGATGAGGATGAGATCGGTAGTTGTATGACGACGAATTATATTGTCATTCACAATACGCTTACCATCCGTCAGGCAATGCGCGAATTGGTAGTACAGGCAGGAGAAAATGATAACATCCAGACAATCTATGTGGTAGATGATAAAGATGTATTTTATGGAGCAATTGATCTGAAAGATCTGATCATAGCAAGAGAGTACGAGAATCTGGAAGATCTGGTCAGTCGGTCTTACCCATATGTGTTAGATCATGAACAGATCAGTGATTGTATTGAACAGATCAAGGATTATGCAGAGGATTCTATTCCGGTCTTACGGGATGATGGACATATTGTGGGAATCATTACCGCACAGGACATCGTAGAAGTTGTCGATGATGAGATGGGTGAGGATTATGCGAAGTTAGCCGGCTTGACGGCAGAGGAAGATCTCGATGAGACAACGATAGACAGTATGAAAAAACGTCTGCCGTGGCTGATTATTTTACTGTTCCTTGGCATGGGTGTATCAAGCGTGGTTGGTGCCTTTGAAACCGTTGTTGCCATTATACCGATTGTAATGTGTTTTCAGTCATTGATCTTAGATATGGCAGGTAATGTCGGAACGCAGTCGCTTGCGGTAACGATCCGTGTTCTGATGGACGAGAATTTGTCAACAAAACAGAAAGTAACATTAGTAATTAAGGAAATGCGTGTCGGTCTGCTGAATGGCTTGTTTCTTGGTATTATGGCACTGCTTTTCATTGGATTATATGTATATTTCTTCAAGCATTATGCACTTCGTGCTGCATTTATGGTATCCGGATGCGTGGGCGTGTCTTTGGTTGGAGCAATGGTGGTATCAAGCTTAGTGGGAACACTGGTACCAATCTTTTTCAAGAAGATTCACGTAGATCCGGCTGTTGCATCCGGTCCGTTGATCACCACGATCAACGATTTAGTAGCCATTGTTGTCTATTATGGTCTGGTGTGGATCGTGTTGATTGAATTATTCCCGATTGCAGGCTGATCATTTGGCAGTATTTACATTCTTATGATATTATAAATGTATGTGTGCATTCTTAAAGAAAATGTTTGTACAGAAGAATATCTTAGGATGGAGAGAAGTATGTAGCATGAGTCGAATGAAGAATTTTATAAAAAAAGAGACGGTATTGTCGATTGCAATATTATTGGCAGTAATTTCAGTATTTCTAGTATTGCCGGATCGTCAATATCTGGATTATATTGATTTCCGGACACTTGGTATTTTGTTTAGTTTGATGGTTGTAGTGGCGGGATTGAGACAACTTGGTCTGTTTGATTGGTTTGCAGGAAGATTATTACAGAGAGTGCATGGAATCGGAGCAATCGCAACAGTACTTATCCTGCTTTGCTTTTTTTCATCCATGCTGATCACAAACGATGTGTCTTTGATTACATTTGTGCCGTTTACGATTGTATTAGCACATAAGATGCCAACAATCATTACAGAAAAGTGGTTACTGCGTATCGTGGTAATGCAGACAATTGCGGCAAACCTCGGAAGCATGATGACACCGATTGGCAATCCACAGAACTTGTATCTGTATGGAAAGACGGAGATGAGTGTGGCAGATTTTATTAAGTTGATGCTACCATACACAGTTGTTGCATTGGTGCTTCTTCTTGGGTGGATTGGTGTATGTGCGTGGAAAGATAGAAGACAAACGGTAGTTGATACGGACGGTAGAAGGGAAAATCAGAGCAACAAATTAAATGCGGTTAAAAATGATACAGAATGCGAACAGAGAATGGCGTATGATATACAGAATGTTCAACTGAATTGGAAACTGACCGGCTATCTGATGTTGTTTGCATTTAGCCTGTTGGTTGTTGCCAGAATTGTTCCGTATGGCGTTCTGGTCGGAGTGGTTCTGTTCTATATTGTGTTGTGTGATCGTAAGATATTGGGAAAGGTAGATTATTCTTTACTTGCGACTTTTGCAGCTTTATTTATTTTTATCGGCAATATAGGAAGAATTGGTGTCTTTTATGACTGGCTGCAACACATCATTGCCGGACGGGAAGTGATCACGTCTGTGTTGGCAAGCCAAGTGATGAGTAATGTGCCGGCTGCGATTCTGCTGTCCGGTTTCACAGAGAATATTCAGGCCTTGATCATCGGAACAAACCTCGGAGGTCTTGGAACACTGATCGCATCCATGGCGAGTTTGATCAGTTTCAAATATATTGCGAAAGAGAATGTTACACTTCGTGGAAGATATTTTCTGTCTTTTACGATTGCAAATGTGGTATTTCTGGTTGTAATGCTCATGTTGAACTTAAGGTAAGAGGAATAATGTGTTATACTCTATTAAGAGTAGATTTTGAAGAAAAGGAGACAATAGTATGAAGAGTACGTTAATTAAAGATACGACGAAGTCAGAGAGAATCGAATTGATCAAGCAGTGGGAAGAGGAAGAAGGCTGCGAGAATTCGGGAATGGATCTGATGGAGTATTTCAGGGATTATATTGACGGAAAGAAAGAGATTGCGGAAGTAAATGCTGCATTTCGTACGAATTATGTGGCGGAATCGCCGGATATCAAGCCAAGTAATCCGTGTGGAATGGGCGGTCGGAGATTTTAAATGTATGTAAGCAGTTATCTTACGGGTAAGTGAATGGTTATCAGGAGGTGTAGAATATGTGTACAGCAGCAACTTATCAGACAAAGGATTTCTACTTTGGAAGAACGTTGGATTATGAATTTTCCTATGGGGATGAAGTGACCATTATGCCGCGCAATTATGAGATTACATTTCGACATATGGGTGTGGTGAAGTCTCATTATGCAATGATCGGTATGGCATATGTGACAGACGATTATCCACTTTACTATGATGCGATCAACGAGAAGGGTGTCGGCATGGCAGGCCTTAATTTCGTGGGAAATGCAGCATATGCGGAAGTAGTGGGTAATAAGGATAATGTTGCACAGTTTGAATTCATTCCATGGATCTTATCGCAATGCGCAAGTGTGCAGGAGGCAAGGGATTTACTTGCTAAGATGAATCTGGTGGGTACTCCTTATAATGAGCAATTGCCGGCAGCACAGCTTCATTGGATGATAGCAGATGCGAAGGAATGTATTGTAGTAGAGAGCATGGCAGATGGCATGCATATTCACGATAATCCGACGGGAGTGATGACGAATAATCCTCCGTTTGACATGCAGATGTTTCTGCTTAATCAGTATATGGGATTGTCGGAGAAGCAGCCGGAGAATCATTTTTCAAAAGAATTGCCATTACAGACTTATAGTAGAGGAATGGGAGCGTTGGGGCTTCCGGGTGATCTGTCTTCTACCTCCAGATTTGCGAAGGTTGCCTATACGAGAATGCATGCGGTATCGGAGGATTCGGAGAAGGCGAGTGTCAGCCAGTTTTTCCATATATTAGGTTCGGTTGATCAGCAGCGGGGTTGTTGCGAAGTCGGTGAAGGAAAATACGAGATTACAATCTATACGTCTTGCTGCAATGCAACAAAGGGAATCTATTATTATACGTCTTATGATAATCACCAGATTACAGGAGTGGATATGCACAGAGAGAATCTGGATGGGACTGAGATTATAAGATATCCATTAAGGAAAGAGGAACAGATTGCCTGGGTGAACTAATCATTATCCGTAAGTCGTACAATGGAAAATGATGAAAAATAATTTGCCGAAATGATCAAATTCTGCTACTATTAAGGAGTACAGATAGTTCATAAAGTTATTGGGAAAGGAGTAGGATTATGGGATTTTTGAAAGGAAAGACAGCCATTATTACAGGTGGCGGAAGAGCAGTACTTAGTGATGGAAGCTGTGGCTCTATTGGTTACGGAATCGCAACAGCATATGCAAAGGAGGGGGCAAATCTTGTTCTTACAGGGCGTAACGTACAGAAATTAACGGATGCAAAGGAAGAATTAGAGAGCAAATATGGAGTCAAAGTGCTCCCTGTGCAGGCAGATGTTAATGCAGGAGCCGATAATGAGGCAGTTGTGAATCATGTGGTAGAGGAAGCAATCAAGGAGTTTGGCAGAATTGATGTCCTGATCAATAATGCACAGGCATCTGCTTCCGGTGTGACATTGGCAGATCACACAACAGAGCAGTTTGATCTTGCAATCTATTCCGGATTATATGCTGCATTTTACTATATGAAAGCATGTTATCCGCATTTGAAGGAGACAAAGGGAACGGTTATCAATTTTGCTTCCGGTGCAGGTTTGTTTGGCAACTTTGGTCAATGTGCATATGCGGCAGCCAAAGAGGGTATTCGTGGACTTACCAGAGTAGCGGCTACCGAATGGGGTAAGGATGGCATTAATGTCAACATCATATGTCCGCTGGCATGGACTGCACAGCTTGAGAATTTTGAGAAAGCATATCCGGATGCATTTAAGGCAAATGTCAAGATGCCTCCAATGGGTCATTATGGAGATGTAGAGTTAGAGATTGGACGTCCTTGTGTACAACTGGCATCTCCTGACTTCAAATATATGAGTGGTGAGACCATTACCCTTGAGGGTGGAATGGGTCAGAGGCCATAACTTGCCTTAATACAGGGAGTTAAGATATGTTATTAATGAGAGAAATGCGACAGGTGCAGGGGTTAACAGAACGGGAACGTGATATATGTAATTATATATTAGAACATCCTGAACAGGTAGCTGTACTGTCATCAAGGGAACTTGGTCATGTGACATTTACCAGTGCGGCATCTGTTACACGATTTTGCCAGAAGATGGGATGTAAGGGATATCCGGACTTCCGGCTTCGTTTTGTCAGTGAGCTGAAGCTGACGGATGCAGAAGAAGAAGAGAAGATTAAGATTGAAGAGCAGGAAAGTGTGGTTTCTCTTGTGAAGAAGATCGGTGGATTAGAGGCGAAGGCAGTAGAAGAAACGCGCAAAGCATTATCTCTCGAGCAGATGATGCGGATTCGCAAGATGATACATGAGGCAGCAGCGATTGATTTCTATGTGTATGATATGAATGTGCATTTAGCGCAGTATGGATGTTCACAGATGCTGCATGCAGGTAAGCTTGCATATACACACATTGCAACGAATGTGCAGGAGCTGCAGGCATTGATTGCACAGGATAATCATTTAGCAATTGTGATCAGCCATACCGGCGAGAATCTTCGGTTGGGAGAGATCATTAAGACGCTGCGCCGCAAGCATACAAAGACGATTGTGATATCTGCATATAAGAACCGGACGATTTGCAACATGGGTGATGAGTTTATCTATGTGGCATCGACAGAGGGAGCAGATGAGTTCTGGATGTCAACCTTTTTTTCTTCGGTAAAATATATATTAGATATTTTTTACGGTATGGAATTCAGCCTGAATTATGAGAGTAATATGAAGCTGAATGCAGAATATGAGAAGATTGGCAGGGATAAGCTGTGGGGGCTTTCCGGAGAGATCTGATCATTATGTAGAATCTGAAGCAATGTTTCAATCAAATGAAACATTGTTTCAGATTTTTTTAATTTTAGTAAACTTTTTTTGAAACGTTTTGCCAATCAAACGCGAAACGGTTGTATTCATTTGGATATTTTTGTATAGTTACCTTACTAAGAAATGAGTACGAAATGCGCGCAGTTAACTCGGGAGAAGAAAAAGATTGATAAACCCTGTGGGGTGATGGAAAGGAGTGTTTATTATGGCTCAGACTCAGGTAAGAGACTATGCAAAGCTTGCAGCAGACATTATCGTTGCTGTTGGCGGAGAGAAGAATATTTCAAATGTAACACATTGTGCAACCAGATTACGGTTGGTATTAAGGGAGACACCGGCAGATGCAGAGACAAAGATTTCAACTATGCCGGGTGTTATCACAGTTGTTCAGAATAACGGACAGTTTCAGGTAGTAATTGGAACACATGCGAAAGATGTATATGCGCATGCAGCAGATATTTTACAGATCGGTGATAATGGTATGGAAGGTGAGGATGCACCAAAACAGGGAATTGTGAACCGGATCATTGCAACGATGTCGGCTGTATTTGCCCCATTTGTATATATTCTTGCAGCAGCTGGTATCTTACAGGGTTGTTTGATCCTGATCAACCTTGCAGCACCTTCTTTTGCAAATACAGGAACTTATGAAGTATTAAGCCTGATGTCATGGGCGCCGTTTACGTTCCTGCCAATCTTTATCGCAGTAACGGCAGCCAAACATTTTAAATGTAATCAGTTTGTGGCAATCGCCTGCTGTGCAGCATTGGTCAGCCCTTCCTTAACAGAGTTAGCGGGAAGAGTAGCAGAGGGTGAGACAATCCGGTTGCTTGGTATGAAGTTAGCAGAGACAACTTATACCTCTTCTGTATTGCCACCATTGTTATTAGTATGGGTACTTTCTTATTTGGAGAAGTTCATTGAGAAACATCTTCCGGATGCAGTAAAAGCATTATTTACACCTTTCCTTTGTATCCTGATCATGGTTCCACTTACTTTACTTATCATTGGACCGATCTCTACAGGAGCAGCCAATGGAATTGCAGCAGGATATAACACATTAGTTAAAGTTGCTCCACCGGTTGCAGCAGCAATCGTTGGTGGTGTATGGCAGGTAATCGTTATCTTCGGTGTTCACTGGGGTGTTACACCAATGATTATGGCAAACTTTGCAAATCAGGGATTTGATTCCTTCCAGGCATTCCAGACATGTGCGGTATGTGCACAGATGGCAGCCGCATTTGGTGTATTCTTAAAGTCAAGAAATAAAGAGACAAAGAACGTAGCATTATCCGCTGGTATCACCGGTGTATTCGGTATCACAGAGCCGGCTATCTATGGTGTAACCTTAAGATTCAAGAAGCCTTTCATCTGCGGATGTATTGCTGGTGGTGTTGGTGCTGTTGTGGCAAGCTTCTTTAATGCAGTAAACTATGTATACGCAGGTCTTCCGGGATTATTAACTGTAGTGAACTCTATCAACAAAGATAATATGACCCCGTTCATCGGTGAGGTGATCGGTCTTGCAATCTCTATTATTGGTGCGATCGTATTAGTTCAGATCGTTGGTTTCGAAGATGCTCCGGAGGAGAAGGCAGCACCGGTAGCAACGGATGATACAACAGCAGCACCTGCCATTGATACAGCAGACAAGACAGTTGCAAGCCCTTTATCCGGTAACGTAATCGCTTTAACAGATGTTAAGGACGCAGTATTCTCCAGCGAAGCAATGGGGAAAGGTATTGCAATCGAGCCAAGTGAGGGCAAGGTAGTAGCTCCATTTGACGGACAGATCGTGAGCATGTTAGACAGTCATCATGCAGTGGGCATTGAAGGTAATAATCAGGTTGAGGTGTTGATTCATGTGGGAATGGATACCGTAAAGTTAAATGGCAAGCATTTTACCGCTCATGTAGCAGAGGGTGATATTGTGAAGAAAGGTGACCTGTTGATCAGCTTCGATATCGATGCGATCAAGGCAGAAGGTTATCCGGTAACAACTCCGGTTGTTGTAACGAATACGGATGAGTATGACAATATCGCAGTATTAGCAAACGGAACGGTTATGGCAGGAGCAGAGCTTCTTAGAGCCGAATAGAAAGAAACATATATCAGAAATTCTGTTTTATGACAGATCATTTAGAATTAAAAGATGAATCCTTCCGGATACCTGTAAAAGGTGGATGCTGCATTATTTTACAGGTATCGGAAGGTAATCGGAAAGAGAGGAACGAATATGGGATTACCAAGTGATTTTCTGTGGGGTGGCGCAGTTGCTGCGCATCAGTTAGAAGGTGGATGGAATGCCGGTGGCAAGGGACCAAGTGTTTCAGATGTATTAACAGCTGGTGCACATGGAGTGCCTCGTCGGATTACCGATGGAGTATTAGACGGTGAGAATTATCCAAATCATGAGGCAATAGATTTTTATCACAGATACAAAGAGGACATTGCATTATTTGCAGAGATGGGATTCAAATGTTTCCGTACCAGTATTGCATGGACCCGCATTTTCCCGAACGGAGATGAGGATACTCCGAATGAGGAAGGCTTACAGTTTTATGATGATATGTTTGACGAGCTGTTGAAGTATGGAATCCAGCCGGTGATCACATTAAGTCATTTTGAAATGCCATATCATCTTGCTAAGGAATACGGCGGATGGTACAATCGCAAATGTATCGATTTCTTCGTGAAATATGCAGTTACCGTTATGGAGCGGTATAAGGATAAGGTAAAATACTGGATGACATTTAACGAGATCAATAACCAGAGTAACACACATGCAGATATCTTTGGATGGACATGCTCCGGTGTGAAGTTCTCGGAGTATGACAATCCGGAGGAAGTGATGTATCAGTGTGCACACCATGAATTAGTGGCAAGTGCTTTGGTTGTAAAGAAGGGTCATGAGATCAATCCGGACTTCAAGATCGGATGTATGTGTTCCTTTGTACCATTTTACCCATATTCCTGTGATCCGGAGGATGTAATGACAGCGGTTGAGTCTATGCATGAGAGATATCATTTCTCTGATGTGCATGTAAGAGGTCATTATCCGGCATTTACCAAGAAATATTGGGAACGTAAGGGCTATCAGATCAAGATGGAGCCGGAAGATGAGAAGATTCTTGCAGAGGGCAAGGTAGATTATCTTGGTTTCAGCTATTATATGACTAATACGGTAAAGGCAGATGCAGTCAAGGATACGACGGAAACAACAGATGGAAGTTCTGTTCATTCTGTTGCAAATCCTTATATCAAGGTAAGTGACTGGGGCTGGGCGATCGATCCGACTGGATTGCGTTATGCATTGAATAGCTTATATGAGCGTTATGAGATTCCATTATTCATTGTAGAGAATGGATTTGGAGCCATTGATGTGAAGGAGGCAGATGGAACCTGCAATGATGATTATCGTATTGCATATTTGAGAGCACATATTGAGGCAATGGAAAAAGCAGTCAACTATGATGGGGTTGACCTAATGGGTTATACTCCATGGGGATGCATCGATCTGGTATCCTTTACAACAGGTGAGATGAAGAAGCGATATGGTTTCATCTATGTAGACAAGAACAATGATGGCAGTGGAACCTTGGAGCGCAGCAGGAAACGTTCTTTTGACTGGTATAAGAAAGTGATCGCAAGCAACGGGAATGATCTTGACGCATAAATGATTGAAAAGGATAATGTGGGTAGAATGCATAATGCGTTCTACCCGTTTTCTGTATATAGATTGGGAAAGTGCTGTTTTGTCTGATGATGAGTCAGGTATAGATGCGTGCCTACACAAAAGTTTGTATTAAGAGAATATATATTTGGCTTGTTAATATCAGATTTTGGATATAATATAAAGTATATTTGCAGGAGGATAAAAGTATGATTGCGGAATATTTTAAGAAACTGGATTGGAAACGTGTTGTAGTGATGTGTATTGGTACGATCTTTATTGCGATGGGAGTTGCAATTTTTAAGTTTGCGGCATTGGGAAATGATCCGTTTAATGCCATGTCAATGGCATTGGGAGGATGTACACCGATCACATATGCGAACTGGTGTATTATTGTGAATGGCGGCTGCTTTTTGATTCAGCTTCTGCTGGGACGACATTACATTGGTTTGGGAACGGTTGTCAATGCACTTTTTCAAGGCTATATTGTGACATTTTTTTATTTTCTTTTTACATCCTATATGCCGGCTCCGGGGAGCTTGTGGGTAAAGCTCCTTGTAATGTGTATCGGTGTGATCGTATGCTGTCTGGGTATCTCACTATATCAGACAGCGGATGTCGGGGTTGCACCATATGACAGTATCTCTTTGATCATGACTGAGCGGCTGAAAAAGGTACCGTATTTCTGGTGCAGAATATCTAATGATGCTATTTGTACCATTGTAGCATATGTAACAGGTGGACTGGTTGGAATCGGAACGGTTGTATGTGCGTTTGGACTGGGATCTATTACGCACTTTTTCAATAAACATTTTACGGAACCGCTCCTTGCACAGCGTAAGTAAGACGGACGATGTGTGAGGGCACATGCGATAAGATATAGAGAAAGCCATGTGGGGTTGCCTTTATGGTACGCAGGCACGTTTGCACTTATACTGCCTACGCAGCGGTGCTAGGTTCGTAAGAACCTCACCAAGCACCGGCGTAGACAGACCAGCCTGCTTAACCATATAAGACAACCATACATGGCTTTATTTACGTTTTCGGGCATGTGCCATTCACGTTATCTCTGCGAAAAACTTACGCTGTGCAAGGGTAAAAATTTGACTTTTTGGGTGAGTTATGCGTTATAGTATATGAAACGTTTCGGAGGTGATGCAGTAGTGAGTGATGGTTCAGATATAAGAAAAGCACAAAACGGTGATGTGGAAAGCATGAACCGTTTGTTTGACCGGTATTATGATGCTGTTTACAGCTATTGTTATCGCCATGTAAAGCATAGGGAGACAGCGCAGGATCTGACACAGGAGGTATTCCTTCGGGTATGCCGGACATTGGGTGATTACCGGCATTACGGGAAGTTTGAGAATTTTCTGTATGTGATCGCCGGGAATCTCTGCAAGGATCATTATAAAAAACAGCTTACTTATTCCCTTGATGAGTTGGAAGTGCCAAAGACAGAAACAGGTTTTGCCCGATCGGAAGATCAGATTGTAATGGAACAGGCAATTACGGCACTTCCGGAGTTGGAGCAGGAGATTGTGTATCTCCGGTTCTATCAGGATCTTAAGATAAAGGATATTGCAAAGATATTAGATCTTGGTCTGTCGACAACCAAATATCATTTAAAGAAAGCACAGGAGCAATTGGCACACGAATTGGCGGAAGGGAGGAATACAAGATGAAAAAAGAGTGGACAATGTATCAGGAAAGAATACCGGAACCGGACATGGAAAAGAAAGAACAGGCAAGGAAGAAAATGATTTGTGAGATGGAGCAATATCGGATGACAGATCTACAATTTATCTGCGGTCAAATTCGATTTGCGAGGCCATCTTTATGGGTAGTGCAATTGTTGTTCTGGCTGGTGGTCGGTGTGAGCATGTACCGTTTGCAGGCAAGTGATATGCAGGAATACCGGTTGTATTCCCTGATCGCCATGGTAACACCAGTCTTGTTTGTATTTCAGATTGAGCAGTTTGCAAAGATATATCAGCAGAGTATGTTGGAGATTGAACTGACAACACGGTTTTCGTTAAAGAAATTATTGCTGGCACGTTTGCTGATATTTGGAACGGTAGATTTGTTTGCGTTAGCCGGGTGGGTCGTATTTTGGCATGTGGGAACAGAATCAGATCTTTGGCGGATTGCATTGTATTCACTGGTTCCGTTTAATCTGATGGTCGCCGGTCTTTTCGTGTTATTGCGATTTGAACATAGTGGACATTACAGTTATATAGCGATCAGTTATATGGCGGTGTTAGGTGGATTGTTTGATGTTCTTGCCAGATGGCAGCCAGGAATCTATGGAACAGAAAATGAGATCTGGTGGGTTGCCGTATTGGTGATCACGCTATTATTAGGAATCTGGGCTGTTTGTGTGTTGTTGAAGTATAACACGGAGAAAGGAGTACAGAATGAAATTAACTTTGAGACAAATGACGAAATGCTATGGAGATAAGATAGCAGTCGATCATTTAGATGCAACATTTGAAAATGGTGTGTATGGATTGCTGGGGGCAAATGGCGCCGGCAAGACAACGCTGATGCGTATGATCTGCGGAATCCTGTCACCAACAAGCGGTGAGATTCAATATGATGAACAGGATATTACAGGCATGGGAGAAGAATACCGGGAGCTTTTGGGATATCTGCCACAGGATTTTGGATACTATCCGGAATTTGAAGCAAAGGAATTCATGTTATATATTGCGGCATTGAAAGGAATCCCTCCGATGATGGCACGCAGGAAGACGAAAGAACTGCTGGAGCTGGTCGGATTGTCACAGGTAGCCCGCAAGAAGATCAAGACATTTTCCGGAGGTATGAAGCAGAGGTTAGGAATTGCACAGGCAATGTTAAATGATCCGAAAATTCTGGTATTGGATGAGCCGACAGCAGGCTTAGACCCAAAGGAGCGTGTACGGTTCCGTAATCTGATTTCGGATGTAGCAAGCGAGAGGATCGTCATTTTGTCGACCCATATTGTATCGGATGTAGAGTATATTGCAGATCAGATTATGTTGATGCGTGGCGGCTGCATGATTGCGAGCGGAACCGTGGAAGAACTGGTAAAGACAATTGCGGGAAAGGTATGGGAAGTGGTGACAGATCGCCGCAATGCAGATGAACTGTGCGGTAAATATGACATTATCAATCTGCGGCATGAACAGGATATGGTAGAGCTTAGGATTGCCTGTGATGGTAAGCCAGATGAAGCTGCGCGACCGGTCACTCCGACGTTAGAGGATCTTTATCTGTATGAGTTCCGGGAAGCAGCGGAAGTGAAATAGAAAGGAGAAAAGCGATGGGAAGCCTGATCAAATTTGAATTCCGGAAGATATATAAGAAACGAATGAATATGGTGGTATCATGTATTACTATTTTTCTGATTGCAGTATTTGGAATTGCCAATATCACGCAATCATATACCTATAATGAAAAAGGGGAGAAGGTATCCGGAAAGTTATATGTGAAATATATGAAACAGATTGCAAAGACGTCAGGAGGAGAACTTACAAATGAGAAGGCACAGGACATCCTGGCAGAGTATCAGCACATGGTTGCAACGCCGGGATACTATGAGGGCGAAGGGGAGGACGGACATTTTACGGATGAGATCTATTGTTCGTATTTTTTACCGCACCGACAGATTCTGTTAGATATTGCACATGTATATGATGACCCTGGGGTGCAGACATGGGGCAGTAATTTGGATAAGTTATCGCTAAATGATATCAAGCCTTTATACGAAGCAAAGAAGGATCGGTTTCAGATGATCTTAGAGGCAGGATCCGGAGACTGGAATTATACGACGGCAGAGAAGCAGTATTGGACGAAGCAGTATGACAAGATTGCAGAGCCGGTTACATATGGTTATGCAGAGGGATGGAGTACCTGGTTTGATATGGCAGGATTCTTTTTCTATGTGTTGGTTGGAATGTTTATCATTATGTCAACAGTGTATGCTGGGGAATATGAACAAAAGGCAGATCATATTATTCTGACTACCAGGTACGGAAAGTCGAAGGTGGTCGTAGCCAAGAATGTAGCAGCATTTTTGTATGGATTTTTGTTGTCTGCCGCATGCATACTCATTATGGCATTGATATGTTTCGGGTGGTATGGCGTAGAAGGTGCATCATTGCCGGTTCAAAGTATTTATTTTCAATCGGCTTATCCGCTTACGAACGTGCAGGCGGTCTTGTTGTATGCAATTATGTACTATCTGGTATCCTTTATGATGATCGCCATGACACTGTGGCTGTCAGCACGGATGAAAAATGGCCTGTCAGTATTGGCGGTCATGCTGCTGTTTGCCTTTGTTCCGATCTTTATGAACGAAAGCGTGACCAATGGGCTGTATAATCACATTTTGGCATTGCTGCCGTATAATGCGATTCAGGATGGCGGATATAATACAATCTTATCTTATCCGTTTGGTTCCTGCGTACTCAATTATATGAATATGCGGATTGTCGTGTATCTGATTCTGACCGTGGTTGTTGTTCCATTTGCCGGACGGGCATTCCAGCGGCATGAGGTACAGTAAATGCAGCTGTGCTATGTGTTTGCATGGTGCCAGTAACGAAGCAGAATCCATGGAATCCATAAACCGCCTGTGAGGATGATGAGAATCAGATCCGGGATGATCCGGGAGTTGTGGGTAAGGCTTGCAACGAATGGAATTATCATGTATAGAACCTCCTTGTTTGATCACACTGTGTGTTTCTTAGTATTAGTATAAGCCGATAACCGGAGAATAGCAGATAAGAATCAGATAAGAATAAGAGCTGTAATACGAGACGGAATATGACAGTTTGTTGTGCAGGAAAGTGGTTATATGGGAAATGGAGCCAGTTACCTTGACAGGGACATTTTGTATTCGTATAATTTAAGCAAGAAGCACCGAAACGTTAGCTTTGTGTGAAGTTTACGATAGTAGAAATGTCAGGAAGGAAGCGGGAACATGCCGGAACAAGTAGTAGAACAGTTGATTGCCAGAGGGTGGCATATCTCCTTTGCGGAATCATGCACAGGTGGTAAGGCGGCTGCGGCACTAGTGGATGTGGCGGATGCATCCAAAGTGTTAGATGTAAGTTTTGTAACCTATGCAAATGAGGCAAAGATACAGTATTTGGGAGTAAAACCGGAAACGATTGAAGAGTTTGGCGTTGTGAGCGAACAGGTTGCGTATCAGATGGCAGAAGGAGTGGCACGGCAGGCGCATTCGGAAGTTGGTGTTGGTATCACCGGGATAGCAGGACCTACAGGTGGAACGCAGGAGAAACCGATTGGGATGGTTTGTTTTGGATTCTGTGTAGATGGTAAGGTTGTTACATCCACTCAGTATTTTGGAAATATTGGACGGAATGAAGTTCGGTGTGCAAGTGTTCATTATGTGTACGAACAACTCCAAGAACTATTACACCCTTGCACAGCGTGAGTGACGGACGATGTGTGAGGGCACATGCAAAAGATATAGAGAAAGCCATGTTGGTTTGCCTTTATGGTACGCAGGCACGTTTGCACTTATACTGCCTACGCAACGGTG
>OLPV01000786.1_pt1 | contig 25544 bp, 20 predicted proteins | sample 1671961 | NCBI WGS metagenome assembly OLPV01 (sample SAMEA3136630, study PRJEB25190) | human gut metagenome | biome: human gut; feature: human-associated habitat; material: faeces | place: Austria | collected 2013
AGCTGCGGTCATGGACATTCTATGACTTCGGAGAAAAATTAAAATACAAGGCAGCTTTGAGAGGGCAGCAGGTGATTGAAGTTGATGCATACAAAACATCACAGAGATGCCCTCACTGTGGAAGATATGATAAAGCTGCCAGACATCGTGATACACATGAATATATATGCCCGGCATGCGGACATGTAGAAAATGACGATGAAGTCGGAGCTTTAAATTTAATGTTTCTTGGCGCTGAGTATCTGAAAGGCGATAAGAAGCCATCTTTTACCAAGATGGAGCCAAAGAGTGAAAAGAGTAAGTTTAATGCAGCAAAGAAGAATACTGAGAACACGATAGCAGAAAATGCTTTCGTGCTAATTTGATAAAACATAGATTAACTTAAATTTTACAATGGGGGCATGGTATGGTGTACCTTAAGGCTTAACAGCCTGACCGTAAGCTGTACCTGTCAAGTGTCCCGAAGCCGCGGCGCCCCTGAAGGATTTCCAGGTACTGTTGTGGGAGCAGAGATGGCATCTGGCCTGAATGCGGACGAACCACAATGCCAGCGGTAAGCCCGGCCTTGAGAGCTGTGTTGGTTTGAGATATCAACTCCGGTTGGTATTACAAGCCACATACCCTTGGGTGTGTGGTATTTTGACCCATAAGAACGATTGAATCGAAAAACAAAGTAATTCGTAAGCAGCGAGAAGAACTAGCAAAAGCAAATGATACAAGCGCAAAATTTGCTAACGCAAGTTCAAATTTGATTCACGAATTATCAGAAAAAGGAATGACTGCCGATGAAATCGCAAACATATCTGGACTGACGATTCAGGAAATTCAGGATATTTTAGAGCCAAAAACAAAAAATTAACAACAAAAACTGAATATAGTAAAAAGAGAAAGGCGAGCCTTCGGCTCGCTTTTCTCTACTCAATCACATCCACAACACCATACGAATTCGGAATCTCTTTTATTATTTCAGTTTCATTATCTCTTCTTACATCATACACTGGGCCATATTTATCAAACTTTGTCAATTGATACTTATGCACGCCATCCGTACACGGCGATACAATTACAAATTCTTCTAGTTCTTCATTTTCTGTCAGTTCGTTTCTTGCATACATTGATGCTGTCGTATTTCTTACAAGCTTACACAATACAGCTTTGCGTTTTTGTAATATTGTGAACCACTCTTTCGCTTTCTCGTCATCCTCAAACAATGTTTTTCCTGAAATATACGGCAGCTTTGGAACCTGCGGCAAATTGGTCATTGCTTTTGCCTCCTTTTTTATGGATTCTTGTGGATATTTTTACTATATATCAGTGTAGTAAAACTGGCAAATTTTTTGCGGATTTTTGCGAGCAAAAAACTCGTGGGTTCGGGATTTTATATAAAAGTAGATTTAACATTTTTGTAATAGTAAACCTATCGGCAACAAGCAAATAAAATTACAAAATCAACAAGGAGGAAATTAAAAATAATGAAAAAAGAATATGATGACATTGTAGCACACGCAAAGCCAAAGTGGGTCGAAGAAGGCCGCAAAGAAGGCCACAAAGAAGGGCTTAAAGAAGGACATGAAGAAGAACGCGAAGATAATATCAGAAAAACAATGCCTGTAATTTTACAGCTTGGAGGAACTATTCAGGATGTAGCAAATATATTTGGTACAACGCCTGAGGAAATCCAAAAAATATTAGACACTGAAAACGATTAACCGCAAACAAAAAAAAAGAAACAATTATCATATTTTAAGGGCAGTTTACACTGCCCTTTTTTTGCTGCCTTACAGCTCTTATCGTTGACAAATCAGCCCGCATAAGTTTAAGAATAATCATCAAAATCTATATCATCCGGCTGATTGCATATCTTCTTTTTTGCGTTATTATAAATGCCTTCTATATCATCAGAATCATCGGCATATGTATAATCGCCATCTATATCAAAATCAAAACCCAAATCTCCAGCCTGCGCGTCTTTCTTCTTCATTTCATATACAAGCATCCTTCTGTCTCCATGCGACAACATATAGCTCTCGTGTATATTACCAATCTTCTTTGCATTCCCGATACATTCCGATACTATCTTCCAATACCATTTTTCACCGTAATCTTCGGCAATCTCCATCATTGTCAATGCATAGTCTTTCCATACGTCAGACCGGCAGACCAGAAATGCTCCAATCTCATTCGCCTCATCAAACGATAATACAATACATCTATGCTCCAGCAGCGGCAGATAATCAGATTCGGCGGTATCCTCTTTCATATTCATGCCGTTTGTTGCCCAGGCAAACCAATCAAAATCATTATATTCAGATATATCTTTTCGTAAAACGTCAACAACATTACCGCCTTTTATCCATCCATAATCACGGTAAATCATTTCAGCAAAAATCATATAGTCATCTGTGACCATCAACTCAATATTCTTGGCTTTTGGCAGGAATGGCTCACCTTTTACAGCAAACATCTTCTTATGCTTTTTTACAAGCAGTCCGCAGGAGACCATGTCCTCAACGGCAGTTTCTATTTTTTTTTGTGAAAGCATAGGAACGACCACCTTATTTTGCACTTTATCAATCTCCTCCGAGATATTGTCTTCAATCCAAAGGTATTGCTCAGGCCATTCTTTGCCTTCTCTTTCGGCTATCATTTTCAAGATTACCAGATGAAGCATGCTGCCGTATATTTTTAATTTCCTAAATCTGTCCTCTATTCTTTCTCTCAGTTCAGCCTCAAACTTTTTATAATCGTCAGTCATAACGTCAACCCAGGCTTCAAGGGCATCAAAATCAACGATATTTGACATATGCTTTTTGTACTGCTGCTTCTGAAATTTTAATACAGCATAAAATCCCGTTGCACTGACGTTCATTTTAAGACAAGCTCCGTCGCACTCAATCTTCTTTGCCAGCTCTATGCATCTTTTTAATGCAGCAGAATTCCTGTTTATAAATTCAACGATTTTTTTGTAATCTTCTTTTTTAGTGTATTTTACTTCTCCGTTTTTTGGTAATTCAAAAATATTCTGATAAAACGTAAATTTCATGTTTCCGTCTTTATCAATCACCGCATCTGATATGTCATGCCGCACCGGGTTTATGCATGCTATAGAATAATTAAGCCAGAAATACCCCTTAAACGGCCAGTCAAAGAGGACTGTAAAATCCAGGTCGTCTACCACATCAGGGCTTGACTTTACCATTTCAATCACCTTATCTGCCAGCTCTTTTTTCTTGCCTGCTCCCAGTTTAATATCATAAGACGGATTATTTAAAGCACTCAAGGCGCTTTTCTTTATCGTATCAATAGAAATGCCTTCGTTATATTCATGTGATATCGGCACCACCTTTCCGAATGATTCATCTTTCAATATCGGTCGTATTGAAACAACCCTGACGATTTTATTTTTCTTTTGTTTTTTAATCGTCATTTTTAGTTCTGCTCCGCTGAAGATAGATTTCTTCGGCAGGATTATACTTTTTTCAATACTTTTTATTTCTTCTTCGTATTTTTGAATTTTTGTCTTCTGAAGGTTCTTCTCATCTACAGCCGGCTGTTTTTTCTTTTGTTTTTGCTGTGTTTTTTGATTTATAATCGGCTGCGTTGATGGTTTCGTCAACTGCATATCATGTTCAGCTTTTGTTGTTTTTTTTGCCATATTTTTCTCCCTTTCTGGAATTTGCCGGTCAGGCCGGTTTCTTTACATATACAATATGCTGAATTTTTAGACAAAAAAAATAACGGATACATATGCATCCGTTATCGTATCGATGTTATAAATCAAAGTCTTCGTCTGGTTTTTCCGGAACCCCACTGTTTTGATTTCCAAGCATTAATGACATCACGTCTTTTAAGCTTGACTTTGGCGGTTCTGGAATTTCCAGCTTTTTTGGCACTTCCTCTGATGCTGCCTGAGGCACTGCGTCTTCTGCAGGCGCCGGTGAGGAATCGGCAGGAGTTTCTTCCGGGCTGTTTTTCACCTCGGCTTCCGGCTCGTCATCAAGAGATAAATCTACCGGCTCTTTTGTGACAACAGGAAGCGGGTTTACAGGCTTATCTACTTTTGGCCCGCGTAAAGCCTCTTCGCTTTTCTGAAGTTCCTTATCCAGCTCGTCCTCAAGAGCCTGAACAGACGGATTCGCAGAACGCACAGGAGCTGTGGCTTCCGGGTGTTCAAGAAGTTTTTCAATATCAGCATCACTGATTTCTACACATACCGGACCGGCAGGTTTTACCGGCTGACGGTACTGTGTCTGCTGCTGCGGCTGCTGATATTTTCTCATCTGTCTTTCCGGGAACTTCAGCTGGAGGTCTGACGGCAATTCGCTTTTCAGTGATTTGTATATGTCAGCAATATCCATTTTGCCAGCTGCATATTCGCTGATGGCCGCATCCATATCAACCGGTGCATGTTCAATGCCGGCTTCGCCACATAATACGGCGATTGAAGAAGGATTGCTGCCGTATTTATTCATAGTCAGCAGGTCATATCCTTCTGCCTCAGCTAAAATCCCAATTACTTTTAAAAGTTCTTCTCTTTCTAATTTCTTCATAACAAATTTCCTTTCGTTGTATTTTTAAAGTTTATTTTGCTTCTTTTTTAATATGCAGGAAAAATCAACACACAAAAAAATAAGGCAAAAGCCTTATTTCTTCTTGGCAAATACAAAAAATTTGCTGAATATGTAGTTTAACACCAACACCACAAACTGGGTTATGAATTTTCCAAGCATATCATTCATATTCATCTGTTCTACAAACAGCCAGACGCCACCAAGCTCTATTACCATAGTGAGGGCCCTGGCTCCGATAAACTTACCGAATGCTTGAAATTCTTCTTTCATATTTGACGGTTTTGCCTGGAATACAAAGCGTGAGTTTACAGCATATGCAAACAGTATCGCAAGGATGATTGAAATCAGATTTGCGATATTGATTTCCACAGCTGCACGCCGCAGCAGGTAGAAACTTGCAAGGTTGACAAGTGTAGTGCATCCACCAAAAAATACATATCGAACAACAGAATTATTGTAAAGGGTTGTAATTAATTTTTTCACTTTTTAAGCCTCACTTTCTCAGGATGTTAATACCATTACAATTGCATACAACACACAGGCCAAACCTGCAATAATAGCCGGCACAATACCAAATAATAGGTACACAATGCCAACCAGTCCAACTCCTGCCATTACGCCGCCAATCAATAAAACCTTAAACCCAATCTTTTCCTGATTCATGCTGCATATGAGGGTAATCCCTGCCAGTATAATCGTTATTCCAAGACACAATGATATTACAAAAACTTTATACCACATACCTCTACCTCCAATTTTTTCTTACATACAATTTTCACTTTTTTTAAGCCTCTCTTTCTTTATGATGTTAATATCATAATTACAATTGCATACAGTACACAGGCCAAGCCTGCAATAATAGCCGGAACAATACCAAACAACAAGTAGTACATAATGCCAACCAGCCCAACTCCTGTTATTACACTGCCAATCAGCAGTACTTTAAACCCAATTTTTTCATGATTCATACTGCATGTAATAATCCCTACCAGTATAATCGTTATCCCAAGACACATATTCTTACCTCCAATTTTTTTCTTATATACAATATGCTATATTTTGGAAGAAACGTTGTATTTTTTTGCGATTTTTTTCACCCATTTTGCAATCCGGCATATTAAAGGCGTGAATATTGAAGAAAGGAGTAGAAAAATGTGTATTTTATACAAACAAACGACGAAAGAGTTTGTACATTTTGACACAAAAACAAAAAGAAGTGATTTGATAACAGACATCAGGCTTGCGTCAGAACTTACAAATACAGAGGCAAAAGAGCTATTAAAAAAATGCACTAAAAAACTAAAAGGCTTCCAGATAACACAGATAGAGTCTTTTCAGGCAAAAGAACCGGCATCACCGGCTATTGTGATTCCAGCGCAGCCAGCAGAAACAACGACAGCGGACGCAGAGTCAGTGCAGCAGGCGCCGGAAGCGCCGACGGCCGCACAGCAACAGGCAGCAGTGCAGTCAGTACAGTCGGCAGCAACGCAACCGACAGCAGTGCAGCCAACGGCAATACAGCCTGCAGCAGTGCAGCCAGCACAGCCAGTGCATCCAAAGATTCAGCCGGTCACAAAAACACCCAGGCGATGCTTTACAAGCAAAGAACGAAGCGAAATTTATATAAGGGATAAGGGCAGATGCGGTATCTGCGGAGAGTTTATTCCATTAAACGAATTCACGATTGACCATATCGTTCCAATTTCAAAAGGAGGAACATATGATTACGATAACCTGCAGTGCTGTTGTTTCAAGTGTAATCAGCTTAAATCAAACGAGATGCCTGATGATTTCTACGGAAAAATGTTTATTGCTTTAATAAACCATGCAAAGCAGCAGAACAATAAAAAAATGAAAAAATTTCTTAAAAAAGCAGAAAAAGCCTTTTTTGAGAAGCCCAAGAAAAAATCTAAAAAATCTTAATTGCCTATTTCGTCGTAAAAAAATCCGCAGGAGATAATCTTCTGCGGTTTTTGTTTTGGCTATTTTTTCGTCTTACCCTGATTGAAATGTTTTCTGCAAAGAGAGATGTAACTTTCATTTGCACCAACCATTACCTGCTCTCCTGCCCTGATGATTCTGCCTTTTGCATCAATCCTTGCGTTGCAGCGTGCGCCTTTTCCACACCAGCAAACAGTCTTGATTTCCTCAATCTTGTCAGCCCATGCAAGCAGCCATTTACTGCCCTCAAACAGATTTTGCTGAAAATCAGCGCGCAGGCCATAACAGATAACCGGAATTTCAAGGTCATCCACAAGATGGATGAAGAATTCAATATCCGACTTCTTACAGAACTGCGCCTCGTCAATGATAAAGCAGTCATATTTCTTCAAATCATCATCAGGCATCACAACCAAGTCTTCTACAGCAATGCATGGCTGCTCCAGCCCGATTCTTGAATGTATTACCCCGATTTCCCTTGTGTCAGTCTTTGGTTTTGCAAGCAGAGGGAGTTTTCCTCTTTCGCGATAGTTATATGCAACCATTAATGCATTTGCAGTTTTAGAGCTTCCCATCGCTCCGTATCTAAAATATAATTTTGCCATTTCTTTTCTTCCTTTCTTTATATATTTATGAAGATAATATGCTGAAATTTCGCAAACAAAAAATCCCGCCGCGCTCACTGCAGCAGGATTCAGTCTTACATCTCTACAACGTCATAAGTTTGTCTTACACGGACTTCCAGCTTCGCATTATCCGGATAGTTCAAGAACTTGCGGACTTCTGCATATGATGCAAATCCAGGTGTTACAAATCCTGGCTCACGTCTGAAAAGCAGGCTTCTCTTGCCAATTGGTTTTCTTTTCTCATCATATCTTACGAAATTGACAATATCATAAGTGTTACCGTTCTCTCCAATTCGGCCTGAAAATACGACGTCGTAGTTTCCAATTCTTAGTGTTTTAATCATTATGATACTTCCTTTCTTGTTTCAGTTTTCGTATACAATATGCCAAAACTGGCAGCTATACAAAAAGCTTTTAGAAACGGAAGCATCAGCTATTTCAGTTTTAAGCATCCAACAATAAGCTCTATCTCGTCGTGGTCCATATGCTTTTTGTCCATCAGCTTTCTCAACTCCACTGCATCCTCATACCCGCCAACGATTTCAAACTTCCTTGAATCCAGGCCGAAAATCGTATAATCAGACTTGCCCTCGGATTCCTTGATTATCCTCATTTTTGGTTCTGTTTCTTTTTCCCATTTTTTTACCTCTTCGTCTTTGCTGTTTCCATAGAACAATTTCAGTTTGTCCAGCAAATAGTCAGAATCAATATTGGAAACAAATCCAACATACATTCCTCTCGGATAATCTTCGTACTCCGTGCCGGCAAACATTCCTGAATGTTTACTGTAAAAATCATTACGCGCCGCTTCAAAATCACTTCCCGGAATCTCCCAGCGGGAAACGGTATCGTACTGTATATCTGGACGTCTACTTTTTAAGAAATCGCAGAAGCAATCTCTCAGCCTGCGTGGAATATATACTGTATTTTTATCATCTGAAATCTTAATGTCGTTGAATGTGACCATTATTTGCTCTCCTCTCTCGCTTTCACTGTTCTTAATATAAGGGCTAAATCCTCATTGGAAAGCTGCCGTTTTTCTATTAATGCTTTTAGTTTCTTAATTTTGTCGTCATTTCCTGAGACGACGAACGTATCTAAATCTGTCATCTGTTTTATCCTCCTATTATGACGGCTCTCGCCGTAAGATTCATCTGAAATTAATATGCTGAAAAAATATAAAGGCTGAGCAGATTTAGAAAAAAAATTAGAAAACAAATCAAAAAAAATATCTGCCGGCATTTTTTATCCATACGTTTTCCGGCATATTAAAAATGTAAATCATTTACAAAAAAATCAAAAAAAAGAAAGGAGCAAAAAAATGATTAACAACAAAACTGATATTATCGGTTACATGCAGCTGTTTTTTAAATTCTGGCCTATTGGCAGTCCTGAGGAAGCGTATTACATGGAATACAAAGGCGATTTCTCAAAGCCATTAAATGAGGATTTCTTCAAATACGTTCTCGGTACATTTGGAAAGGTCTGCGAGGAGCAGGACGAAAAGAAACGTATATTTGAAGGAAAATATATCGATTACGAGACATACGTTTCTGAATGTCTTGCTGACGATAAAGACTTCAGCACACAAAGGACAAGATTTGGAACTGGCTTGCTGCCAGGAAAAGAGCCTTTAAAAATCAGCCAAAATTAAGCCATTTTCCCGCAACGCTTAACGCTGCGGGATTTTTTTTTGAGAATTATTTTATAAAAAATCCGGCATATTATTTATAGCTTATACATTTGAATGCTATATGCAAATATAGTATAATAAATACATAAGAAATAAAACTCAAGGAGGGTAAATATATGTATAAGAAACGTAAATATTTATATGCGCTGTTCGCGTTCATGATTGCAGCGCTCATCTGTATCCCGCAGGCATTGCAGATGCGAACGCAGGCGGCAGCCAAGAAGCCTGGAACGGTAAAGCTGTCAAGTATCAAAGCCACTAATTATAACAAGATTAATATCAAGTGGAAAAAGACTTCTGGAGCTACAAACTATATTGTATACTACAGAGAATCCGGTGATAAGAAGTGGATTAAAGTGAAGACGTTAGACAACAAAAAGACAAGCTATACTCACACTTCTTCATCTAAATATCCAATCATTGTAGGCAAAAAGTATCAGTATACAGTCAAAGCTTATAACAAAAAGACGAAAAAGTCTGGCAAATATAATACAAAAGGACTGACTGTAGCTACAGTTCCTCAGACAGTTAAGCTTATTTCTGCAACTTACGATAAGGATACGGAAGGCGTTACCATTTCATGGAAGAAAGCTGGTGGAGCCGATAAGTATATTGTATATATCAGAAACAAAAAGAACACAGAATGGCTTTATCTTGGAGACACTACGGAAACATCTTATGTTGATGAATTTCCTTATACTAACTGCGACAACATATACACAGTTGTGGGATGTGTAAACCGTAATAATGTACGTGGTAAGTATGATGCAAATGGAGTAAAGGTATTTGTTCCAAGCGGGGATGACGGAGATGACGATAATGATAATCCGTATATTCCGGAAACAACACCTGTTCCGCAAATGAGTGATGAACAGTTTGCAGCAGAAATTTTCAGGCTGACAAATGTGGAGCGTACAAAGTATGGAAAGCCGCTGGTACAGACAAATGATGATTTGAACAGAGCTGCTATGCAAAGAGCAAGAGAAATCTCTATTAAGTTTTCACATACGAGACCGGATGGAACAAACTGTAGTACGATACTTGGAGAATATGGAATTCCTAATGGAAGTGGTGGAGAAAACATTGCAGGAGCTCATTCTCCACAAAATGCAATTGATGCTTGGATGGCAAGCGAAGGACATCGAGTTACCTTATTAGATTCTAATCCGACACATCTTGGTGTTGGAGTATACAGAAAAGACAATACATATTGGTGTGTTCAAATATTTACTACATATGGTGAAAAAGAGAAGCTAACAATTGACGCAAATGGTGGATATTTTCCTACGTTGAATAATGTTAGTGTATATGATATGTATTTTTATTATGGAACACAGCTCAAATATGAAAGAGACCTTCCAAAACCTGTACGAGAAGGCTACTCATTTGTATGTTGGGAAGATGAGAATGGATGTCGATATTCTGGCAGACAAATTGGAAATGATATGACATTACACGCAATATGGAAGTAAACAATTTTCTTTGTTTAGCACAAATAAACAGGGCAGCTTTAAAGCTGCCCTGTTTATTTGCTTTATTTTTTATGTTTTCGCTTCTTTACTTTCTTGCTTTTTGTATTACAAATCACAAATCCAGCACTTATTGCCATAACAATTCCAAGTCCAATAAATCCATATTTCCATTTGCCGTCATCACCAGTCATCGGCATCTTAAATGTAGCATTATTGGTGATTTCGTATAAGCACTCATAGAAATACCATTTACCAGAATAATTCTTATCTTCTTTTGCAGTTTCATAGTTGACATTGCCGTATTCATTAGCTTCAGCTTCCGTCATTGTCATAGGCACCGTTACGATGATAGGCTCCTTCAATAATGAATTTCCGTCAAGTGTTTTTATCTCTGTAATCTGATAAGTACCCTGGTCAAGGTTATCAAAGAAAACATCACCGTTTTCGTCTGTATGTCGTATAGTAGAATCACCCTCTTCCAATAATCTCTTGAAGTTTGGATGTTTCTTTGAAGTAGGCTTTATTGCCTGTTCCAGGAATTTTAATTCAAATTCAACGCCGGCTATTGGGGTTTTTCCGTCAGCCTGATATTTCTTAAGGTTTATGCGACATCGCTCAAGCTCTTCATACCATGGCTTCATACCGTTTTCATATGTCAGTGTAAAATCGGCATCTTTTGTTGTTGGAATACCAACAGGTTCTGTTTCTACAACATATTCTGCCGGGGCATCAATTTCTGTTATCTGTAGATATCCGCCAATCGGGATTACAATATTTCCATCATATCTGAAGAAATCGTCACTTTGATTATTGCCATCAAGATGAGATTCATCCATTCTGACATGTCCCTGTGTATCTGATTTCAAATACCATGTTCTGACAAGGTCACTTTCATTTGGACCGTCAGCATCAAAGTATTCTACTTTAAAGACCGCTCCAGGAATTATATCACCCTTAACTCCAAGTTTTTCAATATCCAGTTTTCCATCGCAGAAAATTGGTTCATTTTCAAATGGAATCTCGAATGTCTGTCCTGCATCGTCAGGCATAACAACGGGCTGAGATTTTGTACCAGAATATACGGTATGATAATTCGGTGCTTTTATTTCTGTGATATAGTATGTCGTCTGAACTTTCTCAATCCAATTTTTTTCCGGTTCTATCAGATTTCCTTTTATGTCATATACTGCATCAAGATGACGCGGTATACTATTATCAGGAAGTGTTACCGATTCTGTATATCCAGCTTCATTGGTTTTTATTACCGTATTAAAAGATGCATCACGGCTTGATGTTACTCTGTATTCTGCGCCAGCAAGGGTATAACTCTTTAAGTCCATGATATCTTTAGGCGCTTTCGATGTCTTTTTGACGTATAAACCACCTGTCGGAGGTGTTGGAGTCACACTAATAGTTGGCGTTGGTGTAACGGAAGGGTTTTTGATACCTTCTGGGCAAAACGTTTTTAATACTCCATTCTTATCGCCTTTTTTTACAAGGTCTTCGTATTCTTTTCGGTTTACTTTTACGCTAAACGTCTCTTCTGATGGGAGATATCCTTCAGGAGCTTCTATTTCGTGACAATACAATACATGTGAATCACTTTGAGCATCACCCAAATAATCAGGTTCGAATGACAGCTCTAAGATATTTGTTTCACCAGATTCTGTTGATACCAGCTCGCCAAGGAATGAATCTTCATCAAGAGCACTGCTGCTATACACCCCAAATCTTGCACCGGCAAGAGGTTTTCCATCACCGTCAACTTTCTTTGTATTTACACGAGCTTTCCAGCCTGACGGGTTTACGATACCTTTTTCTGGTCCAAAAGTTTTTAACTCTCCTTTTGTGTTTTTGTCTGCTTGATATAATTTTTTATAAGCTTCTTTATCAAACTCTAATAAATAACCTTTTTTACTTTCTTCACTGATACTATATCCATCAGGGGCTTTCGTTTCTATACATAAGAGCTTTACTTTCGTGTCTTTATTATTAATTCCAATGCTTAATTCATTTGACATACCATCTTTTTTTGTAACAAGTTTTCCAACCTCATCCCTTGATGAAGCACTCATAGCACCATCTTCGGTTTCTACTGTGCCAGTTTCTTTGATTCTGTATACAGTAAACTCAGCGCCTTCAAGACCAACTCCATTTATATCTATTTTTTTGGCGTTTACCCTTATTGGCCATCCCTTATAGTTGACCATAGCAGCAAAAATTTTCAATTCTCCTTTTTCTTGGTCTGCCTTACTGAGTTTTTTAAAGTCTGCCAGTTTAAATGTTAATTTGACTGGTGTCTCAGATATAGCATATCCAGGAGGAGCCTGAACTTCTTTGCACCATATCTCATATGTTTCAGCCGTCTGTGGAATTTTATCGATTGTCGCAATGTTTGTAGTTCCATCATCTTTTGAGACTAATTGTACACCAATCGGGTCGCCAGAACAATCTTCGCTATCAAAAAGGTCAAACTTAGCTCCAGCCAGTCCTTTTCCATTTTCATCAACTTTCTTTGCCTGAACTCTGACTTTCCATGTGTCTTTTGCAGGAGTTTCCGGGATTACTAAATTAGGCTGGCTTAAAATAGCCTCCTGAATTGTATACTGCCCGTTTTTATCCTTTTCTCCTTTAATTTTAATTTCAACTTCCTTACTGTTTACCGCATATCCGTCAGGAGCTTCAACTTCCTTTATTTTGATAGAGCCAAGAGGAAGAGCTGTTTTTGTCTCATCAGAAGAAGAATAAGTGTATAATTTACTACTCTTATATTTCTTTTTGAATTTTCCAGCAGCTGCTTTGTCTGCGAGATGTTTATAATCATATTTTATCTCACCGTTTTTATCAGTATACATATACCATGTTCTGACAGCCTTAAAATTATCACCAGCATAATAGCTATAACGAATACGGAACACAGCATTTGCTAAAGGTTTTTGCGATGTTTCATCTTTTTTTGTAAGAATTTTACCTCTGAAGTAAATTGGAATATTAAGAACGTATCCTTCGTCATCCATGCTTTTTCCTTCACGTTTTGCTGTATCTACGAAATCAGATAAGTCATATGCCTTGTTGCCTTTAAGTTTACATTTATATTTTACTGTATTAACAGTACAACCGTTCAGTTTGTTTGTCTCTACAACATAATATATTCCACCTTGAGCAAAATGGAAAGAACAAGAACCCTTGCCGGCACTATTCTTAATTGTAGCTGATGCAACCTTGTGTGCTTTATCGCAAGCTGAGTTATTATACACTGTAAATTCAGTATCCAGTTCGCTATATCTTTCAGGGTTGTCCTTTACTATCTGATAGCATTTAATACGTTTTCTTACTTTTAATGATGGGCCATCAGTTGCCTTATATAAGACATATCCGAATTTTAATTTCTGTTTGGTTACAATTTCAGTTATACAGTTTCCGTTAACTCTTACGGCATGTCCGCCAGGATGACCATCATTTGTACCATCACAATATCCTTCTCCTTTATGGATGGAATGCCATGCTTTATCTTCACCGTTTTCTCCCATATAGATTAATACATGGTTATCTGCTCCTTCATATCCAAGGGTATATTCACCTTTTGCCATACACCATATGATATCACCTTTTTGTGGCTTTCCTATCTTAAATAAATCTTCTTTTGTTCTAAAGTACATACGATTTACTTGTGCTGCAACAGGTCTCCATGTCCATCCGTGGAAAGTATCGGTTCTATCTCCACCAAGGAAGTCTGATGGAGTGCCTCCGCGTCCAGATGCCTGCATAGATTTCCATAATACATGCCATACGAAAGCAGTACAGTTCATACGAGCTATTGTTCCAGGGTGGTCTCCATTTGGATACGCTCCAGAATCATCATATCCAAGTGCATCACTTGAATATGGCGTTCCAAGATAATATGTATCTCCTCTGTTTGATTTTCTATCAAGCCATTCAAGGTACTTAGCGTCATTAATTCCCATCCATTCACAATACTCACGGCTTCCTTCTTTACGGTTCCATGCTCCGTGAATTTCGCCTTCTCCACTAGCTGCTTTAAATTCTCCATCTTCTGGTTTGATAGTTCCGCAAAGGTAGTCTTTTGTATTTGTTGCTTCACTCGGATAAGCATAAATATCTATTGTGCCATTTTTCTGTACTTCCCAAGCGTAATCACAAGTAGTTCCATTTACAGGATTCCATGCTTTTACGTTATCGTCGGATACAGGTTCAGTATACATTTGGTTTTCTATTATATCTGACATTTGACCAGATACCAGCTTTATTTTATAATTACCGTCGGTATTATAAATTTTTGCTCCTTCTTTTTGCGTGCCATCAATTGTTGCATCCCAAAGATAAGTATTGCTTGATGATATCTTCAGATTGTCACAGACAGTTTTTAAATATTCACTATTTTCCTTCTGTTCTTCTTCAGTTGTATCAAATGTATTACTTCCATTGTTTTGCAGTACACTATCTTGCGCCAGATACTTATTCAAATCATAGTTGTCAAAATAATCTTTTGCAAGCTGTTCAATTCTTGGCATTTCATCATCTGTAATACCATATAACTCTGCAAAGTCTGTGGATTTTGCATTTTCTACAAAGTCTTTTCCATATGCTTTTAACGCATAGAAAAATAACAGCTTCTGGTCTGCTTTGTTTGATACTACAATGTCGCTTGCTCCGGTATCATCTTTACTTGGCTCTGTAACCAGTTTGAAGATTGATTTACATTTCTCAATGTTATCAATTCCATTTTCTGATACATAACCGGTAAATTTAGCTGCTGCTTCTGATGTTGAATGTGCAGCCGCATAGTAGTCAACCGTAAGGCCAAAGTTTGATGCAGAAAGTCTTACACCATCTCCATCACATGCACCGATGATATATGCTTCATTCACAAAACCTGGCATATAATCTCCGGCATCTTTTCCGTCATTACCGGCAGCGCCGACAACGATAATACCAAGTTTAGTTGCTTTAGCAATTTCTTCTTCAATTACGGAATCAAGAAGGCTTCTTTTTGCTGCCATTGACAGATTGATGATTTTTGCATTCTGGCTGATTGCATATTCCATACCTGCAACAACAGAAGATACGGTAGCCTTGCCATTTTCATCCATAGCTCTGATAGAAAGGATTTCGGCATTTTTGTTCTGTCCAACAATAGCATCTACCATTTCATCACCATGTCCGTTTACCTCAAGTTCATCTCCGGCAAATGATACACGGTTTACAACGTTCTTACTTTCGGAAGCTCCGGTATCTATAAGTGCAATCAGGTTTAAATACTGCTTTGCAGTTCCGTTCTCAACTTCACTGGATACAGCAGCAATTGGGTTTGATTCATTTGTTACACTGATAGCGGTTCCTTCCTCCGGAGCGGTTTCGGTTGCTGTTGAAACTTCCGGCTTTTCTGTACCGTCAATTGCTTCTTCTGTTTCTTCGGCTGCTGCCTCAAGAACTGAATCCGGTTCAACGGCATAAATCTCATTGCTGTCTACTCTTGATTTATAATACAGGTAAGCAGTCATTGCCTGCTCTACTGTTTTATACTGAAGTAAAGCGATATTTCCATAAGTAGAGATTACATGTTCCCTGTCTACGATAGACTCAGATGTTGCTGCGTCATCGTCTGTTTTTGTCATAACGATAATTCTTGCAGAGGTAAAAGCAGCGCTGTCAAGGCTGGAAATCTCATCAGAGATATTTGCGAAGCATTCTCTTGCGTGATTTTCCTGAATTGGCTCGGTTGTTACTTCCGCTGCATCATCTGCTGAATCATTAACATCAGCATCATCTACAACATCAGCATCTTCTTCTGTTCCAGCATCTGCTGTGTTTTCATCAACGCTGATTTCATTACCATTTTCTTCTCCAGTTTTGTCTTCAGCTTCTTCGCTAACCTCTTCGCTGATTGCTTCATCAAGCTCTTCTCCCGTTTCCTCGCTTTTGGCATTACTCTCAGCCTCGCTTTCATCAGGAACAGTCAAATCACTGTCAGTTATGTCAGCGTCACCTGCATTTTCGCTGTCAGCATCGTCAACAGTTACATCTGTATTTTCATTCACATTTAAATCGTCTGAATTTGCATCTACCGTTTCTTCTCCCTCACCATTAACGCTCAAATCCTTCGCAATATCCTCAGCAGATTCCTTCTTTTCAAATCCAATCTTTACAGTCTTATCATGCTCCATAAACACCGGATATTTAAAAACCTCTACTTTGTTTCCTGCATCAAATCCAACGTCCTCAGCGATTTCAGTACCAGAAGAATCGTCAGTCAATTCATACAACTTTACTACGTAGCCGTCATCTGCATATGCCTTCACATTAACAGCATCATCGGCTTTTGCTTCATATACGTAAGTATAACCATTATCTATCGCATTTTCTGAGGATATCATAACGTCATCTTTATCGTATACATCAATATGTAACCTGTCCATTTGCTTTTCCAGCCGGACAGTCTGTTCACTGTCTTCGCCTTCATTAATCACAACCTTACCGCCGGCCGTTTTCAGATTGGCAAAGAGGAACTTAGTTTCGTCTGTCTTTTCACCTGTTGATGTGGAAATCTGTGTTACTGTTCCATCATCATTTACCGTAATATCACTTGCATATGCCACATATGAAGACAATATCGGTGTTGCAGCAGTTAAAGCTGCCATTGCGACAGACAACATTTTAACCTTTAAATTTTGCATCTTTTTACCTCCTATTTTTTCTTATTTACACTTGGATTTTAAGCCTGGAGGAAAGGCTACGTGGAAACCAGGAAGATTTTTCTTCCGTACTATATCAGGCAAAAGCCCTGCAAACCAGCAAAAGGCAAAGCCAAAGCCTAATAGAAGGCTTCGTGCAGTTTCCTTCAACCTTTTATACGCCAGATGCATTAGGTTATATGTCACATTCGCTTAATCGGAGCCATCTCAGGCTGGCATATTTTCAGTCTATGGCTTCCTGTTTAGCAGATGGCTTTTTATCCATCAAGATTAATATGCAAAATAAAAAATTTTTTTTACGTTTTTTTTCACATTTTTTTCATACTTTTTGTTGGAGTTGGCTTGGCTGAAAACACACAAGAAAATACAAATGCCTACGGGCATTATGGAAATGCATCCGCAGGCATAGAAATAGGCTTTTATCGGTTCGTACTTCGCGCTTGTTCCCGGGTATTAAAAGTTGTCACATGTTTTCAGACAGGCAACTTTTTGCCAATGTTTTTTTGGTGTGGTAGAATTGCGGGAAAAATAAGCAACAAAAAACCGACATATCAGCACCGATTATAATAAAAATATACGAAAGGATTTTGAAAGGCCAGAGATATATCTGCAATATATATACTCTTCCTTACATACAAAAAAATATAAGCAAAAAACACAGGAAAGCACCGCTCAGAAGTGGAGCGGTGCTTAAAAAGCAATTAGCACGAGAAATCAACGAGATTGAGATTTTTAGAAATATTCAGTAAATAAGCCTTCGCAGATGTCATACTTTCAGGAATCATCTGCAGAATTTCGGCGAATTCGTCAGCAGTTTCTATAAGATTTAGCTGAAGCAAATCTACTAATTTGAGCTCGTCTTTAATTTTTACAAATGATTTTACGCAGCTGATGATATTGTTACGTAAAAAATTCTTGGCAGTATTGGAGTTGAGGTTTTTGCATTCAGCCATTGCGATTTTGCATCTCATTATCATATCATCTGGGGAATAATAGAACATATTTTCGGGAAAACTATTATAATCATTAACAAAATCGTTTACCTGACTTACTATATTTGAAAGCATATATGACGGAAAATATGCTGTCTGGTCTGGCATATGTACTGTTACATACGGACGGACTATATAGTCTGGAGAACAAAGAATTCTCAAATCGCTGACAGATGCCAGAACTTCCGTAATTGCCTTACAGATATCTTCAGGAATATAAGGTGTTTCCAGGTACACATCAGTGACCGGAAATGGTCCAATTTCATCAAGTTTTTTAATTGATGCTGGCAGCCGAAGCTTTTTCAGATTAGTGTTTTTAAATGCGCCATATTGGATAACCCTGACGCTTTTTCCAAAATCAATATTTGTCAATTTGGCATCAAAAAACGCATATTTCTCAATTATTTCAACGCTGTCAGGAATTTTTATCTCATGCAGCGAAGAACAGAAATCAAAGCAAGAGTTTGGAATTATTTTCAGCGAATTACTAAGATTGACTTTTTGCAGTTTCTGGCAATTACAGAACGCACCTTCTTTCAGGTTTTTAACAGAATCAGGCATTTCTATCTCCTCAATTGATGAGCCATAAAAAGCATTATCTGTAATCGTTTGCGTTCCATTCTTAATCTTAACAGCCCCTCTTCTCTTTTTCGGGCAGGCAAGTAAGGTATTTCCGGTCTTATCATACAAAACGCCATCATAAGTTGTGTATTTCTTGCTTTTTGCAGTAACTTCTATATTCTGCAGGTTATTGCAATTTTTGATATAACTGCAAAAATGGTTCTCTTTTAGCGTCACTTCATCATCAATAACGAGATTTTTTGGTGCGTCATATGAAGAAAATGCATACTTGAAAAACAGGCCACTGTTTTTAACGACAATTTTGCTGCATTCTTTACACATTTTCACAATTAATGCTCCATTCAGATATAGTGCATCTTTTGGAATCACTAGTTCTTTTGCAGCTTCATCAAAACCAATCACCATTCTGCCGGCCATATATACGCCGCCAACAGGTTCTTCATTCCAAAATGGCGCATTGCTGAATGCCAATGGCATCGTTACTTTCACACTGTCATCGTTAATGATTTTTGTTGACTGGCAGCCAGAAAATGCATATTTATCAATGTATTCAACAGATTTTAAGTCAATTATCTCATCATGCTGCTTGCAAAATGCGTTAAGGAGCCTGATTGTCTCCATTCTTGTTCCATCATCTTCCACATATTCCTTCATCAGCAACATATTAGAATTAAGAAAATATTTATTATATGATATTACATCTTTCACATTTGGAAACATCTCATTTGGAATTGAAATATATTCTACCTCTTCTCCAATAACAATTGTTGTCACATTTGGAAACGACTTTTTCGATTTTTTTTCGATGGCAATTTCTTCAACCCCAGAAAATTCAATTTTCTCCACATTATCTTCAACATCCATATCAAACACCGATAAACCACTGGCCTTGCAGTTACACATGAATCTGTAGCCGTTGTTTTTGAGTTCTTTTATCACCTTTTTTTGCTCCTTTCTTGTTGTATTTGTATTTAATATGCGGGAATTGGTGGTAGAACGAAAAAAAATACCGCTGCAAAATCTACAGCGGCATTCTTAACCCAATCGCAGCCAACGTAATGTGCAACATTAGTAATTTTTAGCATTTCTTTCTTCCTTTTTTCTCTTTTTAATTTCCATTTTTTTAGTTTTTTCTTACACATCTAATATATCGAAAAAATCTTCCAAAAAGAAAAAAAAGAAGCATTTTTTGCTTCTTTTTTAGATTTCCAAAGCATCAGGAAGCCTTAAACTGTATTTCCGCATTTCTTCCAGCAGGTACGCAATAGATGTCGGCAGTCCCTTCTCCTGAACGATTGGCAATGTATGCAGCAGCGCTTCTGCATCCATCAGGCCGAGAGCCACAAATTTTGATAAGGCAACATCATCTTCGCCTTCCGCAAACGCTTTTGCGATTTTTGCCGCATTGTTTTGGAGATATTTTTTCGCATCTGACGAGCCTTCCAGGAGGTACAGCTCCAGTGCTACGTTCGCTTTGTTCTGAAAATCCTGCAGTGTTCCAAAAATGAGGCGGTATGACAGAGACCGGCTAATATCTTTTCTATCGCTGGCGAGAGCCGCAAGCACCATATCCTGAATGACAAACATATTGATATAATTGTTGATATGTTTTGGAAGCCTTATGCTTCTGCCGTTATATGTTAGCAGAAATGTTTTCTGTGCTTCGCCTGTCTTGAGAAACATTCTTCCTTTGTTCAGCTGGATTTCGTCTGTACGGTAGAATATCGTGGATTCTTCTTGGATTAACCCATATAGCAATGACGACAATGCATCATCTACATCCTCCCCAATCTGTTTTGTCCAGACAATTTCCTGCACTCCTGACCGAAAAATCAGGTCTTCTCCGCATTTTTCTATCCCTTTCCCGAGAGTGATTTTTTTAAGTGTCTTGCAGTCTGTGAAAGCAAAATGATTCAGGCGTGTCACGGTATCTGGAAGGGTAAGTTCTTTAGTATGGCAGCTGTCAAAAGCATAGCTTCCGATAACGTTGTATGGTTCCGTCAGGGTCACCACGTCTACTATCTCTCCGTTTTTTCTGGCGTCGTAATATTTGTTCAGCATCTTAGCGCACGCCGATGCATCTACAGAATACGGCGACCGATATGTTGTTTTGAAATCTCCGTTCGCTGTTTTTGGCATTTTTTTTGCTCCTTTCTTTTTGCTTTTGTAATTAATATGCGTGATTTTTAAAGGAAAGAAAGAATGGTTTTGCTGGCAACACAAAAGCCGCAGGTTTCCCTGCGGCATGTTTGTGGATATACCCTCACATCTCCAAAAATCCAAGTAACTCAGCCGGCGTAACCGTCTGCGCCACCCTTGTCATATATTTCGCATACACTCCCATGATTGAATCTCCGTGATTCCACTTGTCAACTTCTTCGGTATTCAGCCAGAAAGCCTTTTTCGCCTTTCTCGCAATCGCTTTCACGTAATCCTCGCCGCTGGCGTTTTTATTGTTTCTCGCGTCACCGATGAAATAAATATAAGAATCACCGGTCACCTCACTCATATGTTCGTTGTAAAACGTCATGAACGGAACTTCATAGTTAGAATACGCCCCGGAACGCGGGATTGCATCCAACACAGACTTGACAGTCTCATTCGGGTTGTCCGTATCAAAAAACTTTGATATGTCATATAGTCTGTTCGTAAAAGCATAAGTCTTACATCCGCCAGGGAAAACTTCCTTCATCGCATGCATAAATACCAGCATCATTTCAGACGCATTTTTACAGGAGCCTGACACATCAAGAATCAGTATCAGGTTTGATTTCTGCCTTACCGGCTTCTGATGGATAAGCCTTAACGGAACACCTCCTGTCTGGCAGCTTTTCTTGATTGTAGCCGGAATGTCAATCCTGGATGCCTTATTTGCACGTATTTTTCTTGACATTTTTGTCCTGAATTTTCTTGCGTTGTCTTTGATATAATCTGCAATCTGCCGTTTCTCTGCATCTGTCATTTTTGAAAAGTTCTTTTCAAGAACCATATCCCCGACATGTTTTGACCGAACTGCATTTTTGGCAAGGGCTTTATTGAATTCTGCACGGTGTGAAAGAGACTGTTCCTTCACTATCTCATTCATTCGGTTCTGGAATTTTCTGTCTTCCTCTTCCATTTTTTTCTGCATTGTCTTTATGTCGTTTTCGGTCTGTGCAATCTGGCTGTTCAGGCTCTTCGCGTCATCCTTAATTGCCTTCAGCTGTTTTCCGCGTTCTCTGATGGCTTCCATCAATTCACTACTATTTGGCTTCATGCAGGCTTTCATGGAAGCAGCTTTCACTTCCTTCATAAGCTGGCTCTGCTCCGGTTTTATTCCGCTTTTCACAGTCTCCACGAGGTTTTTAAGGTGCTTCTGCCCTTCCAGACACTCGTCAAGGTTTTTAATACTTTTCTGTAGCTCTTCAGTCTGTTGTGCTTTTTTCACTTCTTTTGATTCTTTCTGACCGGCTTCACGCTGCTCAATCAGTTCTTTCTGACGCCCGGTCAGCCGCTGCAGTTTTTCATTTATTTTTTGTTTGTTTTTTTCATGCTCATTTTTCGCATCTCTCTCTTCGCGATGTCTGTGATAATACCTTTCAACAAATTCTTCATAGACCTTATTGAACATCAATGCTTCCTTATAGCTGTGTGTTATCATTGCCGAAAGCAACTTTTTAACATCCATCTGTCCGCCATGCATATCGCTGATGACGGAAAAAATTTCAGACGAATTACAGATATAGCCAAGGCTACTGAAATATTCGCAGGCCTCAAAAATAAATTCATACAAATATGAAGAATCGTCGCCGGCACTGCCGGCAGTATTTTCTGCCAGCATAGCCTCATCAATGTCTTCCATCATACACACGCCGGTCATTGCCTCATTGCATCTGTCAAGCATAGGGCATGTTTCGCATCTTCTTGCCATCACGAGTCCTCCTTATCCAGCAATCACTCCCGCATAGGATTCGACAGTCTTTCTGATAATACCCATATCTCGTCTGTCTTTGGCGAGCAGGCCAATAGAATTCATTACTTTTACCTTATTTGCGTCATTCCTTAAAAAGTTTGCCCAGTCTACCGCTTCTGAGATAGACACCGGATGCTTGAGGCTTTCTTCCTGTAATGATACGATACAGGATGCAATACCGGCAGCCACTTTGTCATTTACTTTGGCATTATTTTTCAGGATTTCGATGATTTCCTCGCGGGTTTTCTTCGGAATATACAGATACCCACATCGTCTGCGCATAGCACCGGACAGTTCACGGTATCCGTTTGATGTGAGAAAAACGATTGGCTCCTGGCCTTCCGGACAGTCTACTGCTCCAAGCTGTGGAATGTTGATGCCGTATCTTTCAAGGTATTCATACAACATATATTCTGTTTCTTCTGATGACTTATCAATTTCATCAATTAAGAGAAGCTTCCTTCCGGTACCGTTAATTGTCTGCAAAACTGGACGTGGAATCAGGAATTCTTCGCCGTAAAAATCAACATCCCTGGACACTTTTTTGATTGCTGCATTTACGTTAAGGTCTTTAATCTCTTCATTGATTTTTGGTTTTACTGCTTCCAATGTCAGCAACTGGCGCTGATAATCGTAATCGTATAAAATATCATCTTTTGTAAGCCCGTCATACATCTGCAGACGCAGGAACGGCAGACCAAGCATTTTTGCAACGGCAATTGCCAATGAAGTTTTACCGACACCAGGGTCTCCTTCAATCAGAACTGGCTTATTTAATGATAATGCAGCGAATACTGCATAGCAGATATCATCATTTGGAATATATCCATTATCTTTTAATCCCTGTCTAATTTCATCAATTGTTAACATAATATAATTATTGTCTCCTTATTTTTAAATTCTCAGAGGCCTTATTTCCTCTGGCATATTTAATATGCTGAATTTCTGCAGGAACGATATTTTTTTACGGATTTTTTTGTGTTTCCATACAGAAAAAATTGGCACTCAGACCAATACCAAGCATATCCAAAATTCAGCATATTATTTTTGCAAACAATAAACACGAAAGGAGTTTTTAAATGGTAGAAATAAAAACAGAACGAGCAAGCTATTATATTTCAACACATGGAAAATGTGAGTACATTGATATTGAACCAGGAACTGATACTTTTACGTTTTTGTCTCCGGAATCCTTGAAGGATATCGTGCATCAAGCAAAATCTCAAAGCTATTTATGGCAGAATATCAGTATATGTAATCACCTTACACATGGTCTTGTATATAGGCTCAAAGGTATAGAACAGACATTCCCCGATGTAAAAACGCTTATCATTGAAGATGATATCGGAGCCATACATATAGACAACCGTATGTTTCCAAATGTAAATCATATCATTTCCAATAATAAGCGATACATTAACGATGTTCCTATGCTCATCGCACAAAGTGATGAACCAGGATATCTAATGAACGCCTTTTGCATAAAGCGTGGAGAAACAGTTGATTTACGTAATGTCAAATACATTTGCAATGGTGCATTTTCAGGATGCCATATTTCAAAAGTCATCAATTCTGATGATGTCTGGGGATGTGAAGAAAATGCATTTAAAGATTGCAAGTTTCTGTTTAATGATGAAGAATATGCTGACGGTACAATAAAATTCGGAAAAGTAATCGTGTCAATAAAGCCAGGACTGACTAAGCTTAATATTCCTAATGATATTGATATTTATTCGACGTGTGAGTTTCCAGGCAGTATTAAAGAGGTAAGTTTTGATTCTTTTGACTGTCTGGCGAAATTCAAATGGTATCTTGAAAAATATGATATTGATACAATAAGTATCAATGACAAGCATGCGTTAGAAACGCCAAATATATCACAGTATTTCGGCAACATAAATGCAAAAAACATCAATATCACAAAAGAAAACAAATTCCTCAAATCAATTGATGGCGCTATATTTACTGCAGACGAAAAAATATTGCTATATTGTCCACAAAATAAAGACAGGTATACTATACCATGCAAAACAGAGACTATCGGGTCATATGCATTTTCAGGATGTCACATAACGTCCATAACAATTCCAGACACAGTTAGCGGCATCGGCTCTTATGCTTTTTATGGATGCGAAATGCTGACAGAGGTTAAGCTTGGAAACGGCATTACTGATTATGGGGAATTTGGTGCTTTCGGAATCTTTCAGAATTGTACTGGCTTAAAGCATATAGAAATTCCATCATGTGTTACTGCAACATGTGAAAATATGTTCCATAACGTCAATCTGGAATCCGTGGTATTACATGAAGGCCTCCGGTATATCGGGCGTAATTCATTCAGAAACGTCACAGTTGACACCATAACGCTTCCGGCATCATTAAAGATGATAGCGCCAGATAACTTTCATGGCGTAAAAGTTTTCAACATCTGCGGCGATGTCCCTGCAGGACTGATTGTAGATATTGCAAAAAGCACACAATCATACAGTCAACGTATGAAGAAAATTAAGATTAACAACGAAGATGTCATTTTTGTATTGAATATAATGCAAGACGGAAAGGAAAAAAAGCTGTATTTCACAAGATATATCAGCACCTGGCAGGCGAATCAGCTTGACTATCTCCTAAGTACCTTTAAGACCCTGCCTGATGATTATCTGATAGATTTATGTAAAAATATCAATGACCCCGAACTTTTAATAAGGTCTGTATTAATGTTGTATAAGCATACTCACGAAAACAAGCTGAGGAAGCTTTTACAGATTATGTCAGGTTCAATCCTGAGACGTTGCATCGACTGGGAAAATGATGAACTAACAATAGAACTTTTATCAATACAGATATTTGCTCAGCAAGAGCTCAACGAGCTGCTGAAATTTGCACAAAAACAGGATAATACAACTCTTACGGCAGCAGTATTAAACGCGCTGGCAGACTGTAACGATACTTCCGATTTTATCATTTAACACCTCCCGGCAGATTTCTGCCGGGATTTTGTTTTG
>OLPV01000788.1_pt1 | contig 25523 bp, 22 predicted proteins | sample 1671961 | NCBI WGS metagenome assembly OLPV01 (sample SAMEA3136630, study PRJEB25190) | human gut metagenome | biome: human gut; feature: human-associated habitat; material: faeces | place: Austria | collected 2013
GTTGCAGGGTGGTTATCGTTCTTATATTCGTCAGAAGTCCACCAAACAGTGTCCTTGGAGTTTTCGTCCATTACGATGAACTTGTCTTTAGGAGAACGTCCGGTGTAAACACCAGTCATAACGTTAACTGCTCCCAGTTCACTTTCCTGTCCTTTTTCAAAACCTTCCAGTGTAGATTTTGTTTCTTCTTCAAATAACATTTCATAAGAAGGATTATAAACAACCTCTGTAGTTCCGGTAATGCCATACTTACTTAAATTAATTTCTGCCATTTTACATTAACCTCTTTCTTTCATAATATGATAACCACCTGCGGATGCAGGTTTATGGTATCCCTCAAAGACAGCCACCCATAGCAACTCTCTTTATCCCTAATTATACATATTTGCGACACAAAATCAATAAAAATTCTTTTAAATTTTTGAAAAGACTAGCTAAAAACTAGGATTTCCGGTTTTCTTTGATTTATCCCACGAATCTCAGTTTCTCTATATGATAATATCAGAACCGGAATCTCTTCTGGTCCTGACTTTATCTTTTGCAGATATTTTCCTCTGTTTTTGAAGCAATTACTTGATTGCAGCCGTCTCGATAATGAATTTTACGCTGCCATCTGTATCTTTCTCCCAGCCATCGAATACGGTGTAGTCTTTGTCAGCTTCTGTCACTGCATCCAGACGATCCATCAGTGCCGTCAGATCGTCTCCTGCCAGATCTGCAATCTTCTGGATTCCTTCTTCGTCAAATTCTTCCATACCGTCTGCCAGTTCTGTGGAGCCGTCTGCCAGTTTCGTGGTTCCTTCTTTCAGCTGAACGCCGCCCTCTGCCAGTTTTTTGGTTCCGGATTTCAGCTGTGCGGCGCCGTCTGCAAGTTTCTGGATACCTGCACTTAACGTATTTCCACCGGACTGCAAAGCTCTGCCACCGACGATCAGGGCACTGCTTCCTGCTACCAGTTTTGCTGTTCCGTCTTTCAGGGTACTGTTGTTTGCGATCAGGGTGTCAGATCCTTTTTTCAGGGTTTCGGTTCCCTGAGTCAAGGATGCGGAGCCCTGTGCCAGCTGTGTGACACCGTCACTGAGGGCAGATGCACCGGATGCCAGGGTTGTCAGTCCGCTGTTCAGAGATTGGGTTCCGGCTGTCAGAGCTGCTGCTCCATTATTCAGTGTATCATTTTCAGCGACCAGCCTACTGCTTCCTTTATGCAATGTGTCCACAGCATCTGAAAGTTCACCTGCCATTGTCGCAAATCCATTAAGTTTTCCTACTGCAGTCCCAAATTCTCCAGCACCGGATGTCAACTTACTACTTCCAGCCGAAAGGGTATTGACACCGGCCTCCAGCTTTTCAATATTTCCCTGTGCTGCTGCCAGTTCGCTTTCTGCACCGGTAAGACCAGCATCTACTGCTTCCAGCGTTCCCTTTGCTGTTGCAAGGTTTTTCTGTGTTTCTGCATTCACAGTCACTTTTACTTTACTGGTGTCAATTTCTGCAGCTGCGCTCTGTTCAATCGCATCATCAACATTGATATCCATACCTCCGCCAAGTTCTGCCAGAACCTGATTCTGTACTTCTTCCGATACATTTGCTGCTGCCAGTATTGCTTTTACATTAGATGCTTTTTCACTCAATTTACTGTTTGCCTGCGAAGTTGCTGCTTGATTAGCTGCGGTTTTGGCAGAGTCTTTCACACTTTTAACTACTTCATCACTGGCTTCTTTCGCATCAATAGTTACATTCTTCTGCATATCAGCAGCTTCACTCTGTGCTGTTTCAACTGCTTTTTTCGCTGTTGTTACAGTATCTTTTATCGTTTTTACTTTACTTCCTATTATTCCGGCATTTTCGCTGACCTGATCGGCACCGTCTTTTACCAGTGCTGCTCCGTCCGTGATTGTTCCGCATGCTGCAGCCACATCACCTGCCTTGGTCGGTAAGGACGCTGCCATTCCGAGTGCTCCCTGCACTGATTCTTCCAGTTGTTCCAGTCCGGCATCCAGATCATTTACATATTTTGTATACACAGCCAGTCCGAACTGGAGACTCGATGCGCCAGCTTCCAGCTGTTTTCCGCCTTTAGCCAGATCTGAAACACCTGAAAGCAAAGCTGCTTTCTTTTCATTCAACTGACTGATTCCCGCATTCAGCTGTTTTGCTCCCGTATTTACCTGATCGATACCGGAATTTAACTGTGCTGCACCATCGGTATAAGATTTCACGCCACTTTGTAAACTTCCTGCACCGCTTCCCAGACTTTCCATACCTGCTACCAGTTTATCGATACCGGAGATCAAAGTTCCTTTGCTGTTGTTCATGGTATCAATACCATCTTTTAACTGTCCCGCGCCATCATCGGCACTGTTCAGACCATCCACAAGGGTATCTGCGGAACTGTCCAGTTCCTGGATGCCTTCCTGCAGTGCACGGCTTCCTTCTACCAGTGCGGTGGAAGATTCGGTCAGTTTATCAAGGCTGTCCTGCAAGTCATCCAGATCATCGATGTCATCCAGGCCCAGTTCATTCAGTGTACCGGTAGTTGCCACGGTAGCGGTCAGCGCCAGGGAGAAATCTTCCACATCTGCAGTGATTTCCACATAATCCGGACTTTCTTTGTCCTTGAAGGAATCCAGATCACCCAGTTTCAGGCTGTCATACAGTCCCGGAAAACCGATTCCCAGGACGATGTCATTATTTCCATCGGAGATTACTTTACCGTTGGTTACTTCTACATTCGTAAAAGTATCAGTCGGAAGGATCATTCCGGTTGCCATCATAAAAGGTGTGTAAATTGTCTCTTTCTTTCCGTTGATCTTCGCGTTCCGGGAAGAATTGTTGGTATAATCGATACGGATCTTTACTTTTCCGCTCTTTCCTGCCAGATCTGCAGCACTGATTTCCCTGCCGTCCAGAAAGTATGTCATTTTTACCGATACCGGAAGTTCTTGGCTGGTTTCTCCCTGATAATAGATGTCATTGCCGTCTGCGGCCCATACCAGTTTGCCATTGCTTCCCTGGGTATAACTTTCCTCACCCTTTACATTGGTGATATCGTTCAGTTCGCTGTTGTCCTCGAGCGTGCTTTCTTTGTCTGTATTCTTCAGCCAGTTACTGACGATCACTTTTTCTACATTTCCATTCTGGTCGGCATTGACATAGACGGTCTGTTCTTTTTCCGGAGTCGCTGCGGCAACAGTCGTTACCGGAACGGTTACTGCCAGCATTGCTGTCATACCTGTCATCATTGCCTGTACATATTTTCTCTTCATAACGATCTCCTCCTAATGTTTCCGTCTGAAATTCAGACTGGTTTTACAAATAATTCCATCAAACAGCCAGAACATAGCTGGCAGGAATAATAATACTGCACACATACTGATCAGCGCGCCTCTTGCCATCAGCAGACACAGAGAGCTGATCATATCAATCTGAGAATACATACCAACACCGAAGGTAGCGGCGAAGAAACTGAACGCCGATACCATAACCGGTCGAATGCTGGTTTTGTGAGCGATCTGGATCGCTTCTTTCTTGCTTTTACCTTCTCCACGCTCTTTCTCGTAACGGCTGGTGATCAGGATCGCATAGTCTACGGTCGCACCCAGCTGGATCGTTCCGATAACGATGGAAGCGATGAACGGAAGTTTTGTTCCCGTCAGGAACGGGATACCCATATTGATAAAGATCGCACCCTCGATGACCATAACCAGGATCACCGGAAGAGAGATCGATTTAAATACGAAGAAAATGATAAAGAATACTGCCAGGATCGATACCGCACTGACCACTGCAAAGTCGTGGTTGGTGATCTCGATCAGATCTTTCGTACACGGTGCTTCACCTACCAGCATACCGGTCGGATCGTACTGTTTCAGGATCGTGTTGATCTCACTCAGCTGACTGTTGACCTCATCGGATGCTACCGCATATTCGTTCATGATCAGCATCAGTTCGTAGTTATCACTCTCCAGGATTTCTTTCACATCCTCCGGGATCATACTCTCCGGAAATGCCGGTCCGATGATACTTTCCAGACCAAGTACCTGTTTTACACCGTCTACCTTTTCGATATCGGCAATCATGTTGTATTTCTGTTTGGCATCCAGATCCTTATCCAGCAGGATCATATGTGCCGCACCCATGTCGTATTCTTCCGACAGTTTTGTATTTGCCTGGACACTTGGGAGAGTATCCGGAAGGCTAGCATCCAGGTTGTAGTACACACTTGCATGTGCCTGGAAATAAGCAAACGGGATAAACAATACCACAAATAAGATTGCGAAGATCACATGGTGTTTTACCACAAAATCAGAAATCTTCGGAAAATCCGGGATCAGCTGACGATGTTTTGTTTTCTCCAGTGCATTATCGAAAATCATGATCATGGACGGAAGTACGGTAACACAGCAGATCACACCAAATACAACGCCTTTTGTCATAACGATACCAAGGTCAAGACCCAGGGTAAAACTCATGAAACACAGGGCGATAAATCCGGCAATCGTTGTAATCGAGCTTCCGACTACGGATTTGATCGTTGCCGCAATAGCCTTTGCCATTGCCTCTTTGTGATCCTCTTCGCCTTTTTCTCTCTGTTCCTGATAGCTGTGCCACAGGAAGATCGAGTAGTCCATCGTAACACCCAGCTGAAGGACTGCACTCAGTGCTTTTGTAATGTAGGAGATCTGGCCCATGAAAATATTAGTTCCCATGTTATACAGGATCGCCATGCCGATGCTTAACAGGAAAAATACCGGGATCAGATACGATTCCATGGTCAGTGCCAGAACGATACAGGAGAGAACGACTGCGATCAGGACGTAGATTGCGACCTCGGATTCTGCCAGGTTCTTGGTGTCGGTGACGATGGCTGACATACCGCTTAAGAAGCACTGTTTGCCTGCCAGTGCACGGATGTTTTCGATGGCATCCATAGTCTCATCGGCAGAGGTCGTCGTATCGAAAATAATAAACATCAGCGTGGAATCGTTTGCATTAAAGGCCTCTCTGATGTCCTCCGGCAACATCTCCATCGGAATGCTGATATCCGCAAAACTGTCATACCAGACAACCTTGCTGACATGTTCCACATTTTCAATCTGTTCTTTTAACTTTGCCACATCTTTGTTTTCCATGTCCTCGCAGATAAACATCGAATAGGCTCCCGTTCCAAACTCATCCACCAGGATATCCTGACCCTGCATCGTCTCGATGGAATCCGGCAGATAATAAAGTACATCATAATTGACTCTTGTGTTGATATATCCAAAGACGGATGGAATCAGCAACAACAATCCGATGATAAATATCGGAATTCGAAACCTGACGATCTTCCTTCCCAGCTTCTCCATATCATATTCCTCCCTTAACCTCTCTTATCATATTTCCGCCGGTCGTTTTACTGACCTTTGGTCATTTATTGTTATACCTTAAAAATGACTTTTGGTCAATATTTATTTTGCAAAAAGTTGACCAAAAGTCATTTTGTATTTTATGCAACTTTCCGAAAATATAAAAATGACCAATTTTCATTTGACTTTTTTGTGGATATTTCCTTATAATATGGGAAACAACGACAGGAAGGGGGCTGATCCCGGTATGAGAAAAGTCGATCACAACAAACAGCAAAAAAGGGAATCCCTGCTGGATTCCGCTTTCTCTCTCTTTATAGACAATGGATTCAATAAAACTTCCATTGCAGATATTGTTAAAAATGCAGGCGTGGCAAAAGGAACGTTTTACCTTTATTTCAAAGATAAATACGATATCCGCAATCACCTGATTGCCCACAAGGCAAGCCAGGTGTTTCAGACTTCTTATCTGGCATTGCAAAAGCACACAGAAATCACGGATTTTGAAGATCAGGTGATCTTTATAATGGATGATATTTTAGATCAGCTGGCAAACAATCTGAATCTGGTACGCCTCTTATCCAAACATCTGAGCTGGGGATTTTTCAAAAACTCACTGTTCTTCACACCGAGCGAAGATACTCCATCCATTCATACTATCTATGATAGTATGCTTCAAAATGCCAATCATACCTACCACTCTCCGGAGCTTATGATGTACATGATTCTCGAACTGGTCAGTGGAACCAGCTACAATTCGATCCTCTACCAGCAGCCGGTAGGTCTTGAAGAACTCAAGCCACAGCTGCATCAGGCAGTACGCGGAATCTTTAATCAATATCGGGCAGATGAAATTACAGACATTCCTGAAACTTAAAAAATGTGGCGAAGCCCCGTGAGGGAATCTCTTCGCCACATTTTTATATCCAAAGCTTTGTCTGGACAGGAAGTCAAAAAAAGCCATCACAGGGAACTTCGGCGGATGCGGTTGCCTCTTGTTCCTCTGCAATGACTGAAACCCTTACTTTTTGGAAGATAAATTGTTGGAGAGTAAGGGTATAAAACCACCTTCTCATTAGATCGATGAATTCTGATGGAAGGGGATTTTACCGAATGTTATTGCGTATTTTACAGACTGATACTTGAACTATATCCCGTCAGTGTCTCTGAATATCCATTATAATCAGTAACTAACGCACTGGCTTTTGCTCTGTAGCTTCCTGATCCTAATCCAGAAATTGTATAACTTTTTGTTGTTCCATATGTATCATATGCTGTTGCTTTTTTAGAAGCTACATTTGTCCATTTGTTATTTACATATTTTTGTAAAGTATATGTTACTGTAATAGATTTTACAGTATCTATACACACTGTTTCTGCACGTATTCCTACCTTATTAGATCCTAATTTTACTATTGAAGTAATAATATCTGATATATGCAACGTGCTTGGTGAAATTTCAGATTCAATCCATCCGCTAAATATCTCATCTGTCTCTACCATTTCATATGTCTCATTTTGGGGCATATTTTCTGCAAAAATTGGAACACTTTGTCCCACAAGCATTATACAACTCAATAGAATTGCCAAATATTTTCTCATGTAAGTTCTCCTTTATTCTTATTTATAAAATAATCCTTCAATCAGTTTTTTAAATTCCTCTTTTGGCAAATTACCTCCAACGAATAATACTGTATTATCATGTATAATTTTACATTTTAGGCTATCATCCTGAACACTCTTGTATATTATTGCGTCCATATCCAATGCATTAATTTTTACTTTTGCATCAATAGTACCCTCATCCACCGTCCCATTTCCTATATCATCTATTTGTTTTTGCTGATTTACATGAACAACATATGTATTATCAATTTTCAAACGTATACTAATGTTACGATAAGTTTTGTTATATATAGCCTCTTCTACAATACAATTATCAGGCATATTACCAAATTCGAAAATAGGTCGTTTCACTTCTGCTCTAATTTCATTATAGACTTTTCCCAAGTCCTCATCCTGAAATATAATATCATCCGCCTGAGCCACCGATGTAAACTCCAGATGCGTTCCTATATGCACTGCACTGATTGTAAGAATCACGGCTGCACATGCTCCTGCGAGAATTCGTCTTTTTATTTGTTCTTTTCGGCGTTCTTTTTGGTAGATGCGTTCGAAGTCTCCATTCCATTCTTCCGGTATCTGATATTGGGACAGCCCTTTGTCGCGTTCCAGCTCTTTCAAAATTTCAGGAAGATGTTCTTTGATTTGTTTGTATTCCGGACTGTTATATATTTTATCTCTTTTCTTCATCGAATATCCTTTCTCCGGTCTCTGGCGAGAGCCGTCTCACGGTGAAGTGAATAACATCATCCGAATACATGGTGCTGATAGATTACCGACGTTTCTTCCTGAATATCCCAAGACTTTCTTCGATCTTTCTGCGCAGCCGGCTTCGTCTGCATTTGAAAGCGTTCGAGACTTCCCCGGTTGTATCAGAAAAATACTCGATTGCCAGAATTCTCCGCTCTTCCTCTGTCAGTCCTTCTACCAGTTCCATTGCAATCATTCTTGCGATCACTATGTCCTGCACAGAACCGACTTCCTGTTGTTCCCGTAAAGCAAGACCGATCTTTTCTCCCAGTTCTTCTGTTCTTTTCCTGGAACGGTAGTAATCAATTACCTTGGTCTGAGTCACCCTGATCAGCCAGGCAAACTGACCCTCATCGCCTTTATCATATAATTTGTCGATTGCATTCAATAATGATGTCCACACCTCCTGTAGGATATCACGAATGTCTTCTTCTGGCAAATCCGGAAAATGTTTTTTCACGTACCAATACATAAACTGCCTATATTTTACGTAAAGCTCCCGGCATCGATCATGGTCCCTCCTATCCACGATACCACCTCCTTCGTTATTCATAGTTCCTCTTCCTGTTTCCTCTTTGTTTATGGCTTCATAATACACAACTTTCTTACATTTTTCAATAGTTTTTATTAATTCTATACAATTTTTTCTTGTTTTATTGTGCATTTTTGTATCACTTTGTCTATATTTGTCGTTTTTGCATATTTATATATTGCATTTTATCAGAAAGTACTTTCCTGTAAGTGAGACAAAACTCTTTTCGAAAGCTTTGTCCCCTGCCAAGGCACATTCTCGCGCCAGTGGCGCTTGTTTAGCAACGGCCGGAGTGAAACGTAGATTGCTTGCGACATCTGTCTTGTACGCCGCAGTGTGCATCCTCGCGGAGCGTTTCTTACGTTACAAAAAAGCAATTTCCCGTAACGTAAAAAACAGATGACAGATACCGTTTTTGTCGACATCTGTCACCCGTTTTGTTTTTATTCAAACATCTCTATTGTCACCTTGTTACTGATGAACTGATAGCGGAACCGTACCACGGTGTTATCTTTCCGGGTAGTGAAGTATGCCTTATTTGACGAACCGCTCCTCGGATAGCCATCTGCCTGATAGGTGGCAGACAACGTTCCATACGTGGAAATAGAATAATCGTAGGTTCCCGCAAACGGAAGGACCACCGATAAGGTATACGTATTATCACCAATATAATACATTCTGGTCAGCTCACTGTTGGAGTCATTCTTTACCGCTCCCACATGAGACTGAAAACTTCCGTAAACAACAATTTTTTCCGGGAGTTTCATTCCGGTTTCTTCATCACAGACATTTTCTGCTCCATAGCGGATCAGCATCTCCGGATTGGCTGCCTTCTCCCGCAGCGTGTGGCCGGTCGCCCATAGGCGTTTTGCAGTCTCTTCCTTATCGAATCCCATCGGGCAGGCTGCGCTCTTCGTGTTGATCTGATAGAAATCCTGTGCATCCATCTGACCGTTATCTGCGCGCTTCATGGCCACTTCCGTGTTGTGGATCATCCGGCGGAACGGCAGTTCGAAATATGCATTGGGATTGTTGATTTCAGTCCACTTGTAGGTATATTCCAGAAAATGATTCCGGCCTTCCTCCGGCTGGTTGGCAAACCAGGCGATCTGGTCGTATCCCCACCAGTCTCTCCAAGCCAGTTCTTCTCTCGGTATATTTTCCCGGTCATCAACGACCAGTCCACCCCAGTTGTCGTATTCCATCAGGTATGGCATAGTTTTCGCGGACCATCCATTTGGATTCTCTCCACCTTCGCTGTAGCCCTCGCGCACCAGTACCAGCTCTTCTCCCGGCACTTCCAGAAGCGGCATACGGGTAAATGGCATTGCATGATAATCAAACAGCAATTTTCCACGGATATTTACCCCATGGGTATGTGCATCCAGCAGTATCTTGTGACGTCTTCCATGAATTTTCGCATACTCGCGGATCATACCGAACAGTTCTGTTGTTTTCGCCATTCCTTTATCGTTCGCGGTATACAGGTGCACCTGCCCCATATGGAGTGCCTCATAGCCACAGTCGATGTATCGGGTTGCCCGGTAATAAAACCACAGTCTTGCTTCCTGCCGGGACAGATCCGGAATCCCCCCGTCTTTTGCCGAATCCTCTCTCCTGCTGGTAAATCCGCTGGATTCGTCTGTAAACAACGCATCATCCAGGCAAAAACACCGGTGTTCCGGTTCCATACCAAATGCTTCAAACACATAGTCCGGGATCTCTACTGTCTCCATACGGCGTGTGATCCACTCAAAGACGCAGGACTGCAGGATCACTTCCGGATCCTGGGCATGCACTTTATCTGCCAGTTCCTTTGACAGCCGAAAATGCTCTTCGTCATCCATCGTCATATACCAGATACCTGATGCTCTTCCAAGAAATTTCACACCCATCTCCCGGACCGCACGCAGATCATCTTCCAGTGTTTTGCTTTCATATAAACCTGCTGCCGTCACACTCCGGGACAGGTAATTTTCCAGAACTTCTCTGGAGATATTGCCATCAAATGTAAAATTCATCGTTTTTCACCCGTAACATTTCCTCTCTGTGAAACGCTACTTCCCTTCTCTCCTGTTTTCGTAACTTCTACGTCCGTGTATTGCTATCCGGAGCGTGTCTAAAAAAAACTTTTCGTGAGCTGCGAGTCCCAGTTTGTGGGAGATTTTATGATTTACGAAACGATGTACCAGTCAGATAAGCCGCCAGGGTACTCATACACGCCCCGCTGGCTCCCTCTGCCATCTCATCGGTTTCTTTGCGTACCACGGACGGTCCCACCATATCGAGATGGATCCACTGTGTTCCATCTTCCACAAAATTTTCCAGGAAACATGCCGCCACGCTGGCACCTGCCCCTTTCCCCGGGGCATAATTGGCAAAGTCCGCACAGATCGACCATTCGATCATCTTATGGTAGATCGGTCCCATCGGCAGCTGCCAGTAATATTCTCCGGTCTGCTCCGCTGTTTCTTCCCAGATGCGAAGCGCTTCCCGGTCATTGCCAAACAGCGCAACCACCTGATCTCCCAGGGCACTCTGTGCCGAATACGTCAGGGTGGCAAGGTCGATTACGGTGCGTGCCCCCATACGCTGCGCAAACGTGATACCGTCACACAATACCAGCCGTCCTTCCGCATCGGTGTTGTAGACTTCCACGGTCTTTCCTGCCAGCGTTGTGATCACATCGCCCATCTTTACCGCATCCGGGCTGATCACATTTTCTGCGAGCATCAGCACTGCCATCACATTTTTTTCGACTTTCTGTCTAGCAAGATACTCCAGTATCTCCATCATTTCCGCTGCCCCGCACATATCGTACTTCATGCCGTTCATGCCATCGACAGACTTCAGATGATACCCCCCGGCACATCAGCCCTTTTCCGACCAGTGCGGTCCAGTCTGCCCCCGGTGCGCCCTCATAGCGAAGCACTACCATGGCAGCCTCTCTCCGGCTTCCCTGATTGACTGCTAAAAGAGCGCCGCATCCAAGTTCTTCCAGCTTCTGATCTCCATAAATTTCACAGTCGATTCCAAGCTCCTGCGCCAGCGTCTGTGCATACGATGCTAGATCTTCAGTATGTAAGTAATTGTTCGGCAGATTTCCAAGAGTTCTCGCATGTCCTTTACAACGTCCCAATAATTCCCCACGCTCCAGCGCTGCTATTTCCTGCGCCGAGCCTTCCAATACAAATGTATAACAGGTATCTCCATAATCACACAGTGAATCCCTGTTTTCGTATACTTTCTGTTTTCCCAGCATCTTCACCCCGTTCCGGGAAAACTGATATGCACCATCGTACAGGCTGCACACCCCATTGCACAGCATCTGTATCCATTCCTCTTCGGAAAATCCTTCTTTTTTTACCACGATCCGGCAGTCACCGCCCCGTTTTTTCCCAAGTTTCCGAAAGTTTTCCGGTGTCGCTCTTCCTTTCTCCAAAAAAACTTCTGCCTGCTGTTCTTCTGCCTGATTCGTCCATCGGATCTTCATCTTATCCACACCCCACATACTTTTCCCCTGTATATTTACACAATTTCCCGGTTATACAGGGGAAACCTTGATTGCCTTATTATTTTATCACTCAGATATCAGTGAAAGATTCCCCCATAAACCTCGTCATATTTATCTACCAGCTGTTTTGCCAGCGAATACGAATTTACCAGCGGATGTAACATCAGCGCCTGTACAGCGGTTTCTTTGGACTGATTTTTGACTGCCTCTACGGTCAGTTTTTCGTACATTTTGATCAGACGGATCAACAGATAGCAATGTTCCGGTACTTCTTCAACTCTGACCGGATGGATGCCGTCTTGGGATACCAGACAGGTAGTCTCGATCACATCTTCATCTGCCAGTCCCGGGATGCTTCCGTTATTTTCTACGGACAGTACCAGATATTTTCCTTTTTCACTCTGCATACCTTCGATGCAGTCCAGCATAACCCCTGCATATCCCATACCGTCCGGTACTTCCAGCTGGCCTTTTTCCAGCAGCGGACGTTTTGCCAGACCGGACTCGATGCTCATGTAGGAATTCTCACGAATCTGCATATAATACAGGAAGATCTGCAGTGCGCCTTCCGGATCGGCGTCGATATCCATATGCTTCAGTTCGTCCATCATCTGAATATTAACGTTCTCGATGGTCTTTCCTCTGGTTGCACCTGATTTTTTGATATTTTCCAGTGCTTTTTCTCTGTGATAGTAGTAGTACAGATATTCGTTCGGCAAGAATCCGATGGAACGGAGCAGGTCCGGATCAAACATGGAGAATTCCTGTACCCCCTGTAAAAATGCATCGTCTGCCAGCAGTTCCGGTAAGATTTCCTCGCCTTTTTTCTTTACGCTGCGGATCCAGGACAGATGATTTAATCCGAAAAATTCTACATACAGATCGTCTTCTTCCACCCCCAGATCGTGTGCCATGCGGAACTTGGTGCTGCTTGGAGCATCACAGATACCGATGATCTTGTCGTATCCGGCGCTTCGCAGTGCCTGTGTTACCAGACCGGACGGATTGGTAAAGTTGAAGATCCATGCATCCGGTGCATATTTTTTGATCAGTTCACAATATTCCATCAGAACCGGAATGGTACGAACTGCCATGGAGAATCCGCCGACACCGGTTGTCTCCTGTCCGATCACGCCCAGATCCAGAGCGATTGTTTCATCTACAACACGGGAATGGTCTCCGCCGACACGCAATGTGGTTACGATATAATCTGCTCCAGTGATGGCTTCCACCGGATCGGATACCGCCCATACTTTCAGTTCTTCGTGGTTTCTCTCCACTACATGTTTACATAACTTTTCAATGATTCTCTGTTTTTCTTCCTGGATATCGTAGAGTACGACTTCGTCAATGTGAAGTTTTTTATATCTTTTTAAAAGTCCGTTGATAAAAATTACGGTACGTACACCTGCTCCTCCGATAACTGCAATTTTCATAACCTTTTCCTCCTTGTTGTCTCTATTTGTTTCTCTCAATAGTTTCCTGGTTTTTGATAAATGTTTCCAGCTTCTCCTCTGTCGGAAATCCGGTATTGCCACCCAGCGCGGTTACGGAGAGTGCTCCGCATCCGTTTCCGCATTTCAGGCATTCTTCCATGGATTTTCCTCTCAGGAATCCGTAGACAAATCCCGCATTAAAGGAATCTCCGGCTCCTGTGGTGTCCACGGCTTCCACTATGTACGGTGCGGCCTGATACAACCTGCCGTCTTTCACTGCGATGGAACCTTTTTTGCCCATCTTGATAACCGCCATACCTGCAGTCCGGGCAAATTCCCGTGCAGCTTCCTCAGCACTTTCTTTTCTTCCGTAGTGTTCTGCCTCTGTCTCATTCATAAACAGCACATCAATATACGGGAAGAGATCCCGGATCTCCGGTTTCCACTCGCCGGTGGAATCCCAGCCGACATCAAAGGATACCGTTGCCTGTGTCTCTGCCTTGATCTTCTTTAACAGTTCCAGATATTCGTTATGATTGATGGAACCTGCATAGCCGGTCACGTGGATATGTGCGGCTTCTTTTACTTTTTCTACATCTACATTGACAATACTGATCTTTTCGTTGGTTCCCCGATAGGTCAGAAAGGAGCGGTCTTTTTCATTGGTAAAGCTCAGTGAGATTCCCGTTTTTAACTCCTTACTTATCACAAGCAGAGAATCATCTACATGGCTTTCCCGAAATTTGTTCCGGATCAGTTCGCCGTAACAGTCATCTCCCACCTCTCCCTGAAAGACCGGGTGAAGTCCCAGCTTGCCGACTCCCAGGGTAAATAATGCGGCGCCGCCGCCGACAAATGTCTCCATCACGGAAACTTCGTCTTCCTGTCCCGGTTCCGGAAATTTTTCCACTCCCGGGATTACGATATCAATGTTGACATCGCCGTATACATAAACATCCCACTTTTTCGCGTTCATACCTTCTCCCTCTCTCGTGTGCCCGGATTTTCTGTCACTTCCGCAGCCCGTTTTGTTCATTATATCATGAACTTCGTTCATGATCGACATTCGCCGCTCACGATGAATAAACTTCGTTTGTTCCCGCTCGCTAACGCTCATTGTATCATGATTCTGCAGCACCATGTGGTGTATTTTTTTATACTTTTCTCTTTTTCTCTATAAAATCTGCTTTTCTGACTTTTCTCAGAAACAGTAATTTTCAACCTTATTTTTTTCACAGAAAAAGGTTCCCCGCGTCGCTCATAGATTCATCTCTATATAAATGCTGAACGAGGCAAAGAACCTTTTAATATTTAACTTAACCTTTCACTGCACCGATCATCGCGCCCTGTGCAAAGTATTTCTGCACGAACGGATATACACAGAGAATCGGAACGGTTGTAACAACAACTGCTGCCATCTTCAGAGAATCGGATGTTACAGACACGGTATTATGCGCCAGTGCCTGAGCAACAGAAGTCACTTCCTGCTGTGAATTCATTGCTTTTGTCAACATCTGCTGCAGAACGGTCTGTACCGGCCACAGTTTGGTGTCGTTGACATAGAATGCTCCTGCAAACCAATCGTTCCAGTGATTTACTGCGGTATACAGTCCAACTACGGCGATTACCGGTTTACTTAACGGAAGCATGATTTTCAGGTAAGTCTGAAAGAATCCGCAGCCGTCCAGTTTGGCTGACTCTTCCAGGCTGTCCGGGATTCCTTCGAAGAAGGTTCGTACCATCAACAGATAGGTAACGCTCACCAGACTCGGAACCACGTAAACCCAGAAAGAGTTTAACAGGTGTAAGTTTTTGTACTGAATATAGGTAGGGATCATACCACCACCGAACAGCATGGTAAATGTGATCAGCATGGTGATGATCTTTCTTCCCGGCAGATCTTCCTGTTTCAGTGCATAACCTGCCAGAGTAGTTACCATTAAGCTTAAAAACGTTCCGATTACAGTTCTTGCGATCGTGATCACATAAGCTGTGGTAATACTTCCGTCTTTGAATACTTCTTTGAAGTTATCCATGGTGAACTGTCTCGGCCAGAACCATACGCCACCCCTCGCTGCATCCGCTCCGTCGTTGAATGCCAGCGCCACTACGTTCAGGCAGGGGAGCAGAATGATCAGACAGAGTGCAATAATGATCAGATAGATCAGCATCTGAAGTGCCTGATCCATCGGATTGACTTTTATCTTTCTTTTGTGCATTGCGTACCCAATCCTTTCTGTAAGTGTAACTTACCCGCTTTTCATTCCCCTGCCTGCCACCGGGGCAGGCAGGATCTCTTTGTCTTAGTCGTAGAAAGATACAGAGTCCGGATCCTCTTCGTATATATCTTTTACGTATTTCTCAAAACGATCGATCCCTGCTGCCTTCAGCTGATCGCGGAAAGATTCGATGATTGTTTTTACTTCATCATCCGATTTTGCGAAGCAGGCCTGTACGAATGTCTCATCCCAGTCAAGCAGATCCATCTGTGTCTTTACATCCGCAAGTTCGTCCGCGGACATATAAGCTGTTGCATCCAGCCCCGGAACCAGTTTCTTTTCTACCGGGTAATCTTCTGCGATCTGTACACTTCTTGCAAAAGTAGAGTTACCGGAAGATGCTCCCGGACGGGACTCACCAAAGTTATCTTTGTTGTTTTTGTTTGTCAGAACAAACTCGAAGAAGTAGTTTCCGGATCCACCGAATCCCGCACCGATGGTGTTGATCAGATAATCGGTATCTCCATCATTCAGTTTTTCTGCAACTTCATCTGTCAGTCTTGGGTAGCCGTCTTCCATTGTATAGGATACGCCTTCTGCACCATACTGTGCGATGATCTGTCCTTCTTTTGTAGAAAGCCAGTCAAAGAACTGGAAGATTTCTTCCGGATTCTCTGCATCTGCGGAGATTGCCATACATCCACGACCGCTCTTTCCATGTACAACTTCCTTGTTGTCATCGGCAATATCGTTCAACGGTCCTAACGGGATCCAGTCATCATTGGAGTAAATAATCTCTTCGTAATTATGCACGTCAGCGATAATTGCTGAGTTGTGGTTTTTGGATACTTCTTCTGCACGGGTAGAGTCCATGGTGAAGAATTCCGGGTTCATCAGATCTTCATCCAGAAGTTTTCTCACAAAATTGATTTCATCATATACATGATCGGTTTCTGCGATATGCTTTACATCGCCGTTTTCATCCAGGTTGTAGTCATCGCTTACACCCCAGTCATAACCGGTTGCGATATATTTCAGAGCATCAACAGATCCGCCCCAGTATTTCGGTTCCAAGGGATAAACAGCATTTCCGTTGTCATCGGTATAACCGCCTTCTTTGATCTTAACCAGCAGATCATAGAAGTCATCCTGTGTGTTGATTGCTGTGGTATCAATCCCAAGATCATCTGCAATTGCTTTCTGAATATACATACCTCCTACATATTCTTCATCTGCATTATATTCCAGAGAACGGTCAATTTCATCGATACTCATCTGCCACAGATATACACCATCCAGGTCATCACGGAATACAATGTTGTTCTTTGTATCGTCCGGCAGATAATCGTCTTCATAATATTTGGAATATACTTCGCTGTTTTTCATGTATTCAGATACATCTGCGAACATTCCGTCTTTTGCTGCTTTGTACAGAAGCGGGAACTCCGGTCTTGTGGAGTTATCCAGGTAAGATACGATAACATCCGGGATGGTTCCGGAAGCCAGCTGCGAAGCCATAACTTTTGCATCACTGTCACCAGGTGTATATTTTACATCCAGTTTGATACCGGTCAGTTCTGTGATCTTTTTCATGGTTTCGGTGTTGTTAAAATCTTTTGGAAGCGTATTTCCGATATCATCTACGTAAGCCTGTACGGTGATGGTCCGGTCAGCGATCCAGGTATCCGGTTTGTCAGAGTTATCTTCACTGGTATCTTCTGTTTTTGCACTGCTGTCTTTGCTATCAGATGAGCCGCCGCATCCTGCAAACATGGTCACTGCCAGTGTTCCTGCCATGGAAGCTGCCATCAGGCGTTTTACCATTTTCTTTTTCATGTAGTTTCCTCCACTTCGTTGAATTCTCAGGTTCCTTTTTTTATTCCTTTTGTTACCACAGTCCGACTTCCGTGATCTTCTTACAGATCCGGTTGCAGACTACTACAAGCACCAGTCCTACCAGACCCTGGATCAGACCGATCGCCGTTGCATATCCAAACTGTCCTCCCTGAATACCGATACGCAGAACGTATACATCAAGGGTATCAGCCAGAGACATGTTACCAGGTGTACGTAACAGCCAGATCTGTTCTACACCGGAAGAAAGCAGTCCGCCAACTCCCATGATAAACAGAAGACCAATCGTTCCCCGGATACCCGGCAGTGTGATATGCCACATTTTTCCCAGTTTTCCGCATCCGTCCATCTCTGCTGCCTCGTACAATGCCAGGTCTACGGAACTGATTGCTGCCAGATACATGATGGAATCCCATCCGATATTTCTCCACAGGTCCATGGAAAACAGGATTCTGAAGAAATATTTTGCTTCCATCAGGAAGAATGTGCTTCCATCTCCACCCAGTGCTGCGATTGTCTGATTCAGAACACCGGTGCTCGGTGCCAGAATTCTCTGCAGCATAGTTACGATAATAACAGAAGAGAGAAAATGCGGCAGATAGGTGATGGTCTGCGAGATCTTCTTAAACTTCATGCTGCGAAGTTCATTCAGCAAAAGGGCAAGTATGATAGCGAATGGAAATTCCAGGATACATTTGATCACACCGACTGTCAGTGTATTCTTGATCAGTCGTGGTGCATCATAGCTGGAAAAGAAGGTCTTGAAATATTTCAGACCGATCCATGGGCTTCCCCAGATTCCTTTCTTAAAGGAATAATCCTTAAATGCAAGAACAGAACCCGCCATCGGCACATAGCAGATCAGTGCATAGTAGATGATACATGGAATCAGCATCACATACAACGGCCAGTAACGTACCAGTCGTTTCTTCAGCGGCTGTTTTTTCGGCTTATATTTTTTAGCCTTTTCAACACTTGCTGCTTTCATAGATTTCCTCCTTCATTTATTTGATGAGGCTATTATACGAAGCAGCTGTTTTTCTCACAATGGACATTTCTTCCGGCACCAGTGGAAAAATCTACACTCTGAAAAATGTCCAGTATTTTTTATAGATTTATCCACTCAAGTTCCGCACAAATCGGATAATGGTCGGAAAGCCATACTTCTTTGTCGCGGTCTTCCCATTTTTTTACACTGCGGCAGGTAAGTCCTGCATAGCCTTCTTTTGCTTTTTTGATATAAATATAATCGATCCGTTCCGGTTCATCTTCCGGTTCAAATCCGTGATAGGTAATGCCAATGCCCTCTGTATAGTTGACATAATCTGTCCGTTCTCTCATCACGGCAAATTCTTCTCCGTCCGGCTCTGCGTTAAAGTCACCCGCAAGGATCACCGGTGCGTTGGCGAATAAAACGGCATCATCCATCTTCTTTAGGATCTGAGACAGTCCCAGGGTTCTCGCCTGCACGCCGAGATGATCCAGGTGGATATCACACAGACGGAAGACTTTCTTCTCCTGAAGATCTTCCAGTACCACTTCCGTGCACACACGCGGACAGATGGACTGTTCCTCGTATCTGCTTGCCGGCACATACGGTGTCGGAGACAACCAGAACGTTTCCATATTGATCAGGTTCAGACGTTTCGTACGGAAAGCTACAGTCATCTGTTCATCTTCGAGTGTTTCGCTTCTTCCACAGCCGATCACGGTATATTCCGTCAGGTTCTCTTTCAGCCATGCTGCCACATGGGGCAGGACTTCCTGAAAGCAGATCACATCCGGTTTCTCTTCGGCAAGTTTCTTTAAGATCACAGGTTTGCGGAACCGAAAACTGTTGGCTCCATCCTGGTCATAATCACATCGTATATTAAAAGTCACTAATTTTAACATATTCTTCCTCCTGTGTGTCCTTTTTTCTGTCGTAACTGTTCAGCATCTTCATAATTAATCACTTTCTATCATCAAAACTATCAGAACAGCCACAACCAGATTGGCTGTGTCCATGCCTTCTGTCCTCTGCTGTTCTTGATCGTCACTCTCACATACTCCTCATCTCCGTTTAACGTAAAGCTCCCTTCGGTCAGACAATCCCCTTCCTCGCTGAACAGACAGTCTCCCCGGTGCGGTGTCTGAAAATAAATATGCTGACACGGATCACAGGTCACATGTGCAACTCCGTCTTCTACATAAAAATCATGGAGCAAAGGTCCGGAAGATGCATAAAAACTTCCGTCTTTGATCGCCTCGAGGATTCCCCTGTGAGTAAATTCTTTCGTCTTTACCATGATAAATCCACCAAGATCGTGTTCCCCGATATTATGGGCATCATCCGTAGCAAAACAGAAGATTTTATTTCTTACAAACAGAAAATGATCAAAATATGTCTCCGAATTACCGTTGTTTCCGAAAAATTCGGAACCGTGGTTGTAGATTTCCATACCGATCATACCCTGCAGATATTTGATATCGGTAGAATCGATCTTCGACCAGTACGGATGACCATACAGTGTTACATTTCCTCTCTGTCCGAAATATTCGATGATACGCTCCGCTGTTGTCAGCACACCGTTTCTGCGTTCTTCTTCAAAAGTATAATGTTCCGGTATCCGGTTTGTCTCCGGCAGACCGAAACCTACCAGATGATGATCCTTTCTTCCCGGCAGCTCAATATCCAGCTCCGTTCCCGGAAATACCAGAAAATCATCCCGGTTCAGTTCCGGATGAATCCCGTAAACCCAGTGATCTGTCAGTGCCAGAAAATCATATCCTTTGCTGCGATAATGTTTTGCAGTCTCTGCCGGCGTATGCATGCCGTCCGACCAGGTCGTGTGAGTGTGAAGATTTCCTTTTTTGTAAGTTCCTTCTTTATAAAGTGTTCTCTTTTCCATGTGGCTCTCCTTTATTTTCGCATATTTTCCAGTTTCGTCAATCTGTCCGGCGTCAGTTGCATCTACTTTCTTCCGTATTTGCGACTATTATAGCAAATCTGTTTTTTCCCTATAATGTACAGAACTTTTAAAATAACTGGACTTTTCTACGAATTTTTTCAGACTATTGACATCGGCAATCGGTCTGCGTATTCTGAGAATATACAGTCGGTATCGTACCGGCTGCAAGGACAAAAAACCTACAAATGAAAATGGAGACTACTATGGAAGAGATGAAAACCATTTACCAGGTAGAAGGAAAATTATGCAAAGACTTTATCGGTCAGATTTCCTACACCGTCTGCCTGGATCAGACTTACGGAGAACTGGATATTGAATTTTCTTTTGGATCGCAGCACTTCCGCCCGGAAGATGTGACCCCGGAACTGAAACAGCGCCTGCTTGACTACTGTAAAAAAGAATATGGTATGGAAGAAGGCACACCGGAGGAATGGGAAGATGTCGTGTATCACGGTATGAAAACCGAGATTCATACCATGGCAACCCTGAATGATACCTTCATCGGCAACATTCACAGACAGCTGACAACCCGACACATGCATTTTACCGCAACAGAAGCTACCGAAGGATGTATCCCACAGCCAGCCATCGAAGGCGTATTAAAAGTAACCATCCTGGTATTTTCCGTACTGCTGGATGACACCAACTACCAACTGACGGTACGCGCACGTTAAGGGAGGAACTTTTTATGTATAAGAGACTGGAATTACACAATCATACCAACGAATCCGACGCAGTATTTACCTGCAAAGAACTGACGGACTTTATGGTGGCAGACCAGGTGGATGCCTTCGCCCTGACTGATCACAACACCATATCCGGACATTGCAAAATTAAAAATTATCTGAAAGAGCATCCACAGCCAATCGCCTTTATCCCCGGCATGGAATATACCACTTATTACGGCCACATACTCTGTCTGAACCTGACCGAGTATGTGCCGTGGGAAAATATCAACAGACACAAGCCGGAACTTCTCTTCCGTGCTGCCCGTGAAAAAGGGGCACTGGTCGGCGTGGCACATCCATATTCCTTCGGATGGCCGTTCGCACAGGGCTGCCGTTTCGAGATGACGATTACGGATTATTCCTGCTGTGACTTCATCGAGATCTTCAACAACCCGGAACCGCTTCACGAAGTCAATGAAAAAGGAGTAAAACTGTGGGAAAATCTGGTGCTTTCCGGTGAAAAACTGGCTGCTACCTGTGGCATGGATCTTCATGGCAACAGCACCCTGCACGGACATTATTCCACCTATATCCAGGGTGAACCGGACGGCGATGTCTGCCGGGAACTCTCCGATGCGATCCACAACCAGCGTACCTGGGTATGCAAGGGACCTCTGTTGGAAGTACATAACGATGGAGAAGCACTCACCTTCACCATCCACCAGACCGGAAAACCGGGATACGAACCACTCATCGGGGATGATTACAAGATCACCCTCCGCACCAAAGATCGGGTCATCACCTGCAACGTCTCCGACCGGATCCCGCTGGCTTCTTTTGCAGAGCATGCTATTATTATCCCGATGCTTTTCGAGAAAGAAACCATTATCGAAAACCTCGTATGTACAAGCCCCGTGATGCATCTGTAAGACACCCTAATAAAAAAAGCTCCCTGTCAGTTTTTGACATGAACCTGTCAGGGAGCTTTTTTATTATGCTGTCTTATTTTTCATTTTTTTCTGGGATATTCCGTCTGTTGCAAGAATTTCTTTCTTCCCAAGCATGCACACCACCAGCGCCAGGAATGTCATCACTACCCAGCTTCCTATCGTCACGTTCCAGCCTTTCTGTTCTACCAGAACACCGATCGTAAACGTGGATACCGCCGTTCCCACATATGCCATACCGTTCATAAAACCGGACACCGTTGATACCTTTCCGATCGCCTCATAGCGAAGTGGGAAAAAATTGACAAATATCGTGTTAACACCCATCATAGATGCCGTTGTCATCGCAAACAGTACAATGGTCAGGATCATCGAAGTGTCTTTTCCGATCCAAATGCCCGTCAGAGCCAGCACTGCGAGCAGAAACAGCCATACAGCTGCAGCTGTTTCTTGTTTTTTGCATTTCTGATACAGGTACTGCGCCAGATAAGCCCCTGTCAAATTGACGATCGGAAGCATGGTTGTCACCAGAATGGAAAATGCCGGAGATGTGAGGAAAGTCTCCGTAATATACGTCGGAACCCATGTCGTCACTCCGTCCTTTAACATGCCGTGGATGATCACCGGGAATAATACCATCAGGATGCCGAAACCAAGCCATGCCTGTTTTCCTGTATTTGCCGTTCTCGCAGCTGTAGATTCAGCGTTATCCACATCTGCCGTTTCTTCCTCCGGGTTTTTTCCACATTTTTCAATCTTTTCAAACCCAATGATCCAGATAACTGACATCACACACAGACAGATCGCTGCCGCGCCGAACACGGCTCTCCATCCGATCAGCCACATCACAACTGCCGCCAGCAGATACGAAGCCAGCGTTCCTACCACCTGTGAGGATACGATATTGACGCAGAACTTCATCTTCTGTTCCCGGCTCACCATCTCCGCGAAGATCCGAATCACCGGTGGCCAGATCATTGCCTGTGCATACCCGTTGATCCCCCAGACCACTGCCATCGCTCCGAATCCGCCGACAAATCCCATGCACAGATTCGCCCCTGCCGCGATCGCAAGGCCGACAAAAATCATCTTTCCCGGGTGAAACCGGTCACCCAGCATCCCGTTACAGAACTGTCCGATCCCGTAAGCGAAGAAATATACCATACTGATAAATCCTGCCTGGCTTTTCGTCAGAACTGCCTCCTGAATCATCGCCGTCATCGCTGACGAATAATTCAACCGCCCGATATAGGAGGTAAAATAAGCAAACCAGCACAGCAAAAACAACAGCTGCGCATCCCTTGAATTTTCAATTTTTCTCATTTGTTTCATAGTTTCTTTTCCCTTTCCCTCTCTCATGGAATTTTCTTTTCCATGTTTCCCCACTATATCCCTTTCTATCTCTTCTGAAAATAGAAATAACACCGTTTTTCAGTAGATAATTCTACGAAAAACGATATTATTTTTTAAATCTTTTTTTATTTTCTGCTCTCTTCCCGATATTGTAACGGCGTCATTCCTAGATATTTTTTAAATACCCGGAAAAAATACTGGCTGTCCTCATACCCCACTTTTTTCGAGATATCCACTACACTCAGCTCCGAGTGATACAACAGTTCTCTCGCCTGATTGATCCGCAGCTCCGTAATATAATTCACCGCCGACCGGCTCATCTCTTTCTTAAACATCGAAGAAAAATAGTTCGGACTCATCCCATAATGTTCCGCCAGATCATTGACCGTCAGGTTCTCCCCGAAATGCTCCTGAATATAGCCGACCGCCATCTGGATCTTACTTCTGGCATTGGCATCGGTGACACTCTCCGTGGATACACACTCCATCACCATCTCCACAATCTTCTGCCGGATCTCCTGGATCGACTGGATCTGATCCGGAAGATTATAGCTTTGCAGTAATTTTTCAACTTCGCCCGCATTTCTTCCTCTCCGGTCATAGTGATGCAGTAAAATATTCAGGATCCGGATCCACATAATCCGAAGATACCCACTTCCGTATTTTTTCACCAGTTCTTCTGAAAAGATCTCCTGTACCAGATTCTTCACCTTAAAGATCTCATTGTGCTCCATATATTGTTCCAGCAGATGCAGTTGTGATACCGGAAATTCCTGTTCCCCGAGGATCCTGATATCTTCATAAAAGTAAATATTGCCATTGCCATAAATGATCCGCTGTTTCAGTGCTATTCTCGCCTCCGTCGCCGGAGAAGAACATGAGCTGCTGCACCGAGTAAAAGTTCTCGCTGACTTTGGAATTATGGGCCGAGAGGACAAAGGGCGTACCAGCCCCCTGCAGCCCGATGACCCCCTCAAAGTGGCGGAACGGGTCGGTATCGTTTTCGAGGTAATCACTGCGGTCGCCGTAGAAACGGACGGCTTTCGCCGCGGGGTCCACCGTGCTGTCGTACAGGGTCTGGCCAAAGGAGCGCACCCGGCCATCGGTGAAGGTGACCACCACGGTTTTGCCCTCCTCGGCGGTCAGCAGTTGCTCCACCTGGGGCAGGTCGTGCCGCTCGAAGCCGTTTTTGCCAAACAGCACGAAGGAGAGGATCTCCCCGTGCAGCACCAGCAAAAAGGGCTGGAACACCGCCATGCGGCGCACCCCGGTAAACTGCCGGAAAAACTCGCCCTCCGGGCCGCTTTGGTCAGAAAAGAGCCTTCCCGCGGCATCCACGGCCATGGCGTTGCTGCGGCCCCCGGCGATGCTCCACAAAAGGCACCGGCGGATGTTCCGCCAGCCCTCGGTGATGCGGCGCTTCTCCGGGCGGCGGCGGGTACCCTCCCAGCCGATAGAGCCATCCCGGAAGATGGCCATGAGGTATTCCCCCTCGATGACCCAATCGGTCACCTCGGTCCAGTCGGTGATATGGTCATCAGCCGGGGGCAGCCCCGCCCGTTCGGTGGGGGTGCTTTCCCAGATGACCGAGCCATCCCGCTTTTCGCCCAGCAGGTAGTAGCCCTCCTGCCAGATGCGCCGAAGCCCCGACCATTTTTCGGGGGCGATGCTATCGGTGCGGCAGAGAGCCCCATGGCTCCATTTACCGCTGAAATGCACCTGTCCCTCGTCATCCAGCCCGACAAAAACCGAGCCGCCGTTCTGGAAAGCGATGAGCTGGCGGATGTGACGCCATTCCTCCATCCCCTGGTACTGCAGGAAACGGGGGTGCCCGCAGGAGAGGACGGTTCCCGCCCCGGTGAGGGCGGCGGCCGCCTTGTGGACGGCGGCGCGGCTCACGCCCAGCTGTCCGGCCAGCTGCTGGCCGGAGATATAGGCACCCCCGGCGGCACTCAGTGCCTGCAGAAGGGCCTGACGGGTGGTAGAAGGCATGGCGGTAAGGCTCCTTTCGTGCTATACTATAACCACATTGTAGCATGGAACGGGCAAAACACAATGTTTTTGAAAAAAATCTGCGGTTTGTGCAGGGAATGCGGCGGCTGTCTCGTTTGAATCAACAGAAGGGTCGTGCAGAGCACCGCCCTCCACAGCCGGAAAGGAGGATGAGCAGGTCGTTGACAACACTGGAATTCAGCGCGATGGTGCAACAATATCAATCCCTGGTCTACACGGTCTGTCATCAGCTGGTGCCGGACGTGGGGGATGCGCAGGATCTGACCCAGGAGACCTTTCTGGCGGCATGGCGGGCCATCGACCGCTGTCCGCCCG
>OLPV01000791.1_pt1 | contig 25464 bp, 20 predicted proteins | sample 1671961 | NCBI WGS metagenome assembly OLPV01 (sample SAMEA3136630, study PRJEB25190) | human gut metagenome | biome: human gut; feature: human-associated habitat; material: faeces | place: Austria | collected 2013
GAAAATGGGTCAGGAAATAGTCCAGCTCCGGCAGGGCCATGGCGTCCATGGCGGCGTCGAAGGCGTCTGCCGAGCCGGCGAACTGCTCGTCCAGGCCCTCGACCTCAACGGCCTCGGCGGGAGCGGCGGCAAGTTCGTCCGAAAGCTCGAGCTTGGTCTGGTTCATCTTGAGCCAACCCCAAGTGGCGGCCGGCATCGCATTGACCTGCTCAAGCGTGGTAGCAGCGGTGTTCATGGTCTCTTTCATTATCCGATCGCTCCTTCCATCTCGAGCTTGATCAGGTTGTTCATCTCGACGGCGTACTCCAGCGGCAGCTCCTTGGAGACCGGGTTGGCAAAGCCGTTGACAATCATGGTGCGGGCCTCTTCCTCCGAGATACCGCGGCTCATCAGGTAGAACACCTTGTCGTCGCCGATGCGGCCGATAGTGGCCTCGTGGCCGATGTCGACATTCTTGGCGCGGATGTCCATGGCGGGGATGGTATCGGAGCGGCTCTGGTCGTCGAGCATGAGCGACTGACAGCTCACGGTTGCCTTGGAGCCCTCGGCCTTGGGCGTGGCCACGATGGAGCTGCGGAAGGTCTGGATGCCGCCGCTCTTGGAGATGCCCTTGGTCTCGACGGTCGCCGAGGTCTCGGGCGCGTTGAGCACGACTTTGCAGCCGGTGTCGAGGTTCTGGCCGGCACCGGCAAAGGTGATGCCGGTAAAGCTCGAGCGGGCGCGACGGCCGTTGAGCACGCTCATAGGGTAGAGATAACCCACGTGGCTGCCGAAGGAGCCACTGATCCACTCGATGTCGCCGTCCTCGTCCACGCGCGCACGCTTGGTGTTGAGGTTGTACATGTTCTTGGACCAGTTCTCGATGGTCGAGTAGCGTAGGTGCGCACGCTTGCCCACAAAGAGCTCCACGGCGCCGGCGTGGAGGTTTGCAACGTTGTACTTGGGTGCGGAGCAACCCTCGATAAAGTGTAGGTCGGCATCGTCTTCGACGATGATGAGCGTGTGCTCAAACTGGCCGGCACCCTTGGCGTTGAGGCGGAAGTAGCTCTGCAGCGGAAAATCGAGCTTGGTGCCCTTGGGCACGTAGACAAACGAGCCGCCCGACCACACGGCGCCGTGCAGGGCCGCAAACTTGTGGTCGGTGGGTGGGATGAGCGTCATAAACTTCTCGTGGATGAGCGGCTCCCACTGCGGGTCGTGCAGGGCCTCCTCAATGCCGGAGTAGACGATGCCCATCTTGGACGCCGTGTCCTGCATGTTGTGGTAGACGAGCTCGGAGTCGTACTGCGCGCCGACGCCTGCCAGGTAGCTGCGCTCGGCCTCGGGGATACCCAGGCGCTCAAAGGTGTTCTTGATGTCGTCGGGCACCGACTCCCAGTCGTGCTTTTGGTCGGTGTTGGGCTTGACGTAGGTGACGATGTTGCCCATGTCCAGACCCTCGATGGAGGGACCCCACGTCGGATCCGGGAAGCGGTTAAAGATCTCGAGGGACTTGAGGCGCAGGTCGAGCATCCACTGCGGCTCGTCCTTCTTGGCGCTGATTTCGCGCACGATGTCGGGCGTGATGCCGGCGTCGAGGCGCTCGAATCCCTCCTCGCCATAGGTGAAGTCGTAGAGGCTGCGGTCGATGTCCGCGACCTCGGTGCGGTTCTTGGTCATTGCGTCGCCCCTTTACGCCTGCTGCTCGGCAGCGGCGGCCTCGGCCTGGGCGCGCTGCTCGGCGGCCTCGCGCTCGAAGGTCTCAAAGCCGTTCTTGTCGATCCAGGGGATCAGCGAGGCGTCGTCCTCGCGCACGATGTGGCCCTTGACCATAACGTGGACGCGGTCGACATCCAAGTGCTCCAGGATGCGCGTGTTATGCGTAATGATGAGCATAGAGCCGTCGCAGCTCTTGCGGTAGGCGTCCATGCCGTGGCTGACGGTGGACAGGGCATCGACGTCCAGGCCGGAGTCAGTCTCGTCAAGGATGGCGAGCTTGGGCTGCAGCAGCAGAAGCTGGAGCATCTCGACCTTCTTTTTCTCGCCGCCCGAGAAGCCCACGCCCAGCTCGCGGTTGAGGTAGGCGGTATCCATGTTGAGCTCGGCTGCGAGCTCCTTGACGCGACGGCGGAATTCCTTGCCCTTCATCTCCAGGCCGGGGCGGCCGGCGATGCTGGCGCGCAAAAAGCTTGACAGCGGCACGCCGGGGATCTCGACCGGTGCCTGGAAGCTCAGGAACAGGCCGGCGCGCGAACGCTTGTCGGTGGTGAGCTCGGTGATGTCCTGGCTGTCAAAGACGATGCGGCCGTCGTTGACCGTGTAGACGGGGTCGCCCATGACCAGGTGGCCGAGGGTGGATTTGCCGGCGCCGTTGGGGCCCATCAGCACATGGGTCTCGCCGGCGGCGACGTTGAGGTTGACGTTGTGGAGGATGGTCTTCTCGTCCACAGAGGCGGTCAGACCTTCGATGGAAAGCAGCGGATTTGCACTCATGCTGTCCCTCTCTGTATATGGTGTACTCATGGGTGTACTAAACCCTAGGAATCTTCTCGGAATAAAGTTACTATGGGTTCGGCGTTAGTCAAGGGAAAACCCGACTAATCCACTCGACTTTTTAGATTGTGGGACAAATTCATCGGTAGTGCTTGTCCCCAGCGTTATGGAAGGGTAGGTATGCTCATTTCTTCTAAGGGCCGCTATGCCCTCCGTTTGATGATTTATATTGCAGCGCTCGGTGACGCCGAGGGCAAGATTGCCCTGCGCGAGGTTGCCGACCGCGAGCGCATTTCGCAGAAATATCTGGAGCAGCTGGTTCGTCCGCTTATGAAGACGGGCCTGCTTAAGAGCGTGCGCGGCAAGGGCGGCGGCTACATGATGGCCAAGGACCCGGCCGAGGTGCGTGCCGGCGACATCCTGCGCGCCGTCGAGGGCAGCACTGCCCCGGTGGCGTGCGACGGCATTGACAACAGCTGCACCCGTAGCGATCTGTGCTCGACCGTCAAGTTCTGGCGCGGCCTAGACGACGTGATCGAAAAGTACGTCGACGGCGTGACGTTGGCCGACTTGGCCGCCGTCCCCGAGATCAACTTTGACATTAAGTTGTAGGGCTGCAAATGGCATCTCTCGACAAGGTGTATAAGCAAATTGAGGTTTTTGCTCGGGAATGTGACGCCGAAAAGGTTGTACTGTTTGGTTCCCGCGCTCGAGGTGACAACTTACCTAAGAGCGATATTGATATTGCTGTAGCAGGTTGTCGGGATTTCGGCCGTTTCTCATATTTGATCGAGGAGCGTCTTGATACTCTTTTGGATGTAGACGTCGTCAATCTCGATGGGCCCACATCGCAGTCGTTGCTCGATGAAATTGCCAGGGATGGTGTGATTCTGTATGAAAAAATATGAGAACTTTGTCAGCGCCTTGGCGAATCTTGAGGATGCGCCCAATCAGGATCTCAACAATGATTTTGTTCAGAGTGGATTGATTAATAAGTTCAATCTTCAATTTGAACTGAGTTGGAAGCTCCTTAAGCGCCTACTCGAGTATGAGGGCGCCACGCTTGCCGCGTCGGGGTCTCCTCGTGCCATCTTGAAGGAGTCCTACCGGTTCTACGACTTTATTGATGAGGCGGCCTGGCTAGATATGCTCAGAGACCGCAATACGAACGTCCATATCTATGACAACAAGCTCGCTCAAGATTTGATTCAGCGCATCTTGAACGTCTATATTCCCGCTTTCTGCCAGTTGCGAGACGGGCTGATGGAGCGATACGGCGAGCTTCTTCTGGTGCCCGACGACCAGTTTGTTTAATTCCTTAAGATTTAGCGGAGGGTTGTTGCCGTTTACCGATGGGTTGTTGTGCAACAAACGGGGAGCTGTAATACTGAATCCATCTTTGCAAACTGCACTTTAACCACACCAATGCAGGGAGGATGTATGCAACCCAAGCATTCCGCGATTGTTGCGGGCCTGACGCTGGCGCTTTCGTTTGGCGCCGTTGCCGCACCCGCAACCGCTATAGCCGAGGAGCCCACGCCGGGCGTTGCCTCAGATGCCACCGATATCGATAAGGGCCTGTACACCCAGCAGTCTTTCTCGGGCGTGCTGAGGTCGGTTCAGGGCGTTTCGTTTGTCAGCGTGACTGATGAGATGAAGTACTTTACCAAGTACGAGAGCCACGGCAACTATAACCAGGGTTTTTCGTATGGCGACTGCTATAACGCGCTGGGTTATTACCAGTTCGACCGTCGATGGTCGCTCATTCCGTTTATGAAGCAGGTCTACAACTACGATTCTGCCAAGTACGGCATGCTTAAGGCCGCGATTGACCGCGGCAGCGAGATTTCCAACGGAAGCAACCCCATGTACGCGAACGGCCAGCTCACCGAGCTGGGTCGCATCGCGCAGGATGCCTTCCTGGGTGCTTACAACACCGATCCGGCTGAGTTCTCGGCGCTGCAGGATGCCTATGCGTACAACTCCTACTATGCGGTGACCGAGTCGTGGCTTAAGAACGCTCTGGGTATTGATATTTCCGGTCGTGCCGATTGCGTCAAAGGCATGGTGTGGAGTATTACCAATATGTGCGGCACGGGTGGCTGCCAGGACTTTTTCCGCTGGGCAAACCTTTTCAACAGCATGACCGACCGTGAGTTTGTGACGGCGCTTTCGAACAGCGTGGTTGATAACGTGGCGCGCAAGTATTCGAGTCAGCCTCAGTACCATGATGGATGGAAGAATCGCTATAAGAACGAGCTCAAGGACTGCTTGGTCTACATTGCTGAGGACGAGGCTGCTACTGAGGAGGCGCCTTCGGAGCCCGATCCGGAGCCGGAGCCCGCGCCCGCGCCTCGCCCGAACAAGGTCCCCGCTGCGCCTGCTGGGCCAACGGTGGAAACCGATAGCGATACGGACAATGGCGGCGAGACGGGTGCGCCTTCGACTGGTGTTGGCAACAATGGTGCCGCTAATGGCGGGACTGCTTCGGGTGGAACGGAGTCTGCTGGCGGTGCTGGTGATTCGGGCTCTGGTCCAACCGGCGGTTCTGTCTCTGGATCGACTGGCGGTTCCGTTTCTGGCTTGACCGATAGCGGCTCCTCTAATGGCTCCACCGATGTTGGCGAGAGCTCTGGCGCTGATTCCGACTCGACCGAGGACTCCAATGTCAGCAATTCGTCGACCGAGAACAAGCCCTCCTTTGTCGAGCAGGTTGGCGCCATGATCGGGTCTTCAATGACGGCTGGCAACAAAATCGGCTCGTCTTCTGGTGAGGCTCCCGAGTCCAGGACCGACGGCGATGCCGACGCTACGATCGATGCGGGCGCGAGACAGTCCGACGCCGATGCTCAGAAGGTTGACGACAAGAACGTCACCTCGAACACCACGACGACTACCACGACCACGACGACCAAGGCCTCGGGTGGCAATATGCCTAAGACGGGCGACCTCATCGTGATGGCGAGCCTTGCCAGTGCAAGCTTGGCGACGCTTGGCGCCACGTCCATTGTGAGTGGCAAGCACAAGCTTGATCAGCAGAACAAGGCTGCTGGTGAGGACGGTTCCGAGGAGTAGTTTCTCGGTTGCCGAATACCTTTAGAGTCGGGGCGGGGTCCGGTGCAACTGCATCGGACCCCGTTTTGTTGTGCAACGATTAGTTATGCCCCCTCACGCCCCATGTTGCTACCGTTGCCCGAAACGTCTGCATGACGGCATCATTGCGGTTGAGTTGCTCGATACAATGGGCATCGTGCTGCGTTTTAGGGAGAAGTTACGGTGTCTGAACAGGCGATTTATGGCGATACTGCCTACTATGGCGTAGAGTTGATCAGCCGCTCGGGTAACGGGGCGCTACCGGTCGGCGAACATGACTTTGCCGAGGCCATGGATCGATGCGTGCTAGTCGACAAGACGATGTTTATTGCCGATGTCTTGGATGCTGATGCTTCCGTTGTGGCGTGTTGTCGGCCCGAAGGCTTTGGCAAGAGCATGAACCTGTCGATGCTTAAGGCTTTTCTGGAGCGACCCGCGGTCGGGCAGGTCGATCGGGGCCTGTTTGCTGGTTCCCAGATTTGGGATGCGGGTGGCGGGCGCTATCGGGATGAGTTTGCCTGCTACCCTGTGATATCGCTGGACTTTTCTGGCGCCGCGAGGTGCGGTGCCAACGTCGGCGGCGTCGTGCGTGAAGCTCTTACGGGTGAGTGCGCTCGCCTGTTGGCGCTTTTGGAGGCTCCGGATTTGCCCCGAGACAAGGTCCGCCACATCGAGCGCGTTGCGCGTGGCGTGGCGGGCGAGGACGAGGTTGCCTCGGTGCTTGACGTGCTCATTGAGCTACTGGAGATGGCCTGCGATGAACAGGTTGTGCTGCTCGTTGATGGATACGACGCGGCGTGGTCGCGCCGTGCGAGCGCGAGGGGCGCTTCCGGCGCCGATCCGGCAAAGCTATTCGACCGTGTGCTGTTTGACGCCATTGCCGCTGCGGGGGATTCGTTGCGGCTGGCATGTCTTATGGGGGAGTATCCCGGTCCTGCCGAGTTGGCACTTTCTTTGCGCGGGTGTTCGTACTGCATGTCGACGCCGCTCTCGACGTGGTGCGATCGTTGGTTTGGTTTTTCGGATGACGAGGTTCAGGCTCTGCTGAGCCATGCTGGACGCGGGGAATTCCTGGATAACGCGCGTGAATGGTTCGAGGGATACCGATTTGGCGGGTTTTATTGTTCGAGTCCGGCGCGCGTTATCGGTTTCTTGAACCGCGGTTGCACGCCGCCAGTGCGGGCCGATTTGTATGGATACGCTGATAGCCTGAGCAGGGCGGTTGGTGATTGGAATCTCGATCGGCTTGCGACATTGTTCGAGTTGCTTGAGGCTCATGGAAGCGTTGGGGTCCCGCTCCGTCTGGGCGCCTTCGGGTCGAATGACGCGTGCGTCGATGATGTTTGGACTGCGTTATACCTGTCCGGCTTCCTAACGACGGATATGGTGGAGGAGCCTGGAAACAGTGCTCGCTCCCGTGCTCTGCGTCTGCCCAATGGCGAGCTTCGCCAGGCGTTGCGTCTCGTGATTATTGAATGGTTTGAGTGCGCCGCCGAGGATGTGCGGGACGTCGATGCGTTTCGTGACGGGTTGTGCCGCGGTGACGAAGACGCGGTAAGCCAGGCGCTGCGTCGAATTCTAGGTGACGCGGGAGCTGGCGCGGTCGAGATGGATTCGCCGTTGCCATACCACCTGCAGTTGCAAGGGCTCTGCTTTGGTATGCCGGGGTATGCCAATCCCTCATCCAATCAAACGCGCGGGGCGGATCGCTGGGATATCCAGGTGTTCCCTACGGGAAGGATGCTCGATGTGGCCGATACCCTCGGCATGCTCGACGAACGTCCGCTTGTCACTATGAACATGATGTATGACCCCGATGTGGATGCGCTGGGTCTGGAGCTGTTGGCGGTTCAGGCGCTGCTCGACATCGAACGTGACGGTATCGACGAGATTCGCGTGCCACGACCAGGTATCGGCCGCGTGCGCTGGGGCTTCGGCTTTGACGGGCAGCACGTGTCCGTAGTGTGCCAGCGGCTGTAGGGAGCGGGGTGTTTCCGGCCTCCGTTACTCGGCTTCCTTCATGGGCGGCATGGGCTTCCAGTTGGGATCCTTGATGATCTTGCGGGCGTCCTTCATGCCGCGGCGCAGCGCCGGAATGCCGGTCTTAAAGCATTTGTCGACCGCAGCCAAGCGGATGAACTCTTTGCAGAAGGTCGCGGCGTTGCCCAAGCGGAACAGCACGGGATGATAGTCGCCGTAGATTTGCATGTAACGGGCCAAAAAGCCGCGGTTGCGCATGATGTAGTAGCGGTTGGTGTCGCTCGTGGAGTTGAGCTGGCGTTTGCCGGCGATATCCCAGTTAGAGACGGCGCGGGCGCGCTTGAGGACCACGTCGGCGACCACGGCGGCGGGGAAGTGCTGGCTGGCGACATAGCCGTAACAGGCGTCGTCGCCATAGATGAAGAAGCGAGCGTCGGGCAGGCCGATCTTGTCGACTACGCGACGCGAGAACAGGCCGCCCTCAAAGCACAGTTGGTTCATGGCTCGGTAGCCCTCGGTGCCCAGATCCCACTTGGCGATGGGGTTGGGGATACCAAGCGAAAGGATGAGCTGATACTGCCAAAAGAAGGCGCCACCGTCGAAGTCTAGACGCGAGCCTTGGATGACGTCGTAGCGGTCGGTCCACTTGGCCAGGCGCTCGATGCCCTCGGGGATGACGAGCACGTCGTCGTCCATCACCCAGAACCACTGGGCGCCCAGGTCGTAGGCACATTTGGTGCCGGCGGAGAAGCCACCTGCACCGCCGCCGTTTTCGAGTTGCGGTGCGTAGATGACGCGGTCGGTGCCACCCTTTGCATCGGGCTGGTCAGTGTCGATGCCCCATAAGTTAGCCAAGCGCTCGTTAAACGCCGCGCACATGGCTTCGGTCTCGCGCGAATTCTCGTTATCGACGATCACGATGCGCCAAGGAGCGGCCGTGAGCTCGGTCATGGAGTCGAACAGGTTGGCCAAGAGCTCTTGGCGCTTGTATGTGACGACGACGATGGCGAGCTTATCGATGGGAGTGGGAAGGGTGGAAGTCATGAACGAGAATATCCTTTCGCGTGGGCAGCGTGTCGGCCCTGCGGAATAAACAACATGTCCCATGGGACACGACTATTGTAAGCGTAGGCGGGCGTCCGCGGGTAATGTTCCGCTAATCACCAAGAACGTTTGCTGCAAGCCTGGTTGACGTGTGTGCGTGGTGAGATTGCAAGCTCACATTGTGGTATTACATAGGTGCCGATTCCTGTGGACGCGATCTTTCTGTTTGGATGCCCTGTGAATAAAACTCGTTTAGCCTCCTTTGCCGATAGCCTTCCCGTCAAGGTCATGTTGCTGTTTTTGGTTCTTCAGGCCGCATTTGTCCTGAGCAATACCGCGGCGAATTGCCTGCCGAGGCCCGTTATCGAGTCGCATGCGCAGGGCTCGGAGTCCTCGGCCCTGTTGTCTGACATGTATATCTACGACCACCGTGTTGCAGCTGGCCCTGTTTGCTTTGATAACAATCGATTTATCATTGAAGTCGCACAGCAAAAGGACCAAGGTTCTCCGTTTAAGACGATGACTGTTGCCGAGATTGATGACGTTACGAAAGCCGACGGGATTACGCATCAGCAGTACTACCGGTATTGGCATGGATGGCAGCTACTTACGAATCTCTGCCTGTTTATTGGTGGTATCGACGTTGTCGTGGCGCCTGCGGCCGTTCTGGCGATTGCCGGCTCCGCTTGTGCTTACGTTGCCTTGCGGAAGCGGTTTTCAAAGCCATTGACGTTGGGTTTCCTCGCTATCCTGTTGTTCTCGACCAATCTGGTTTTCAATTTTATCGGTGATCTGCTGCTGTGCATCTCGTTCTTTGTGGCGCTCATCATGATGTCTTGCATGAGCCTTCGTTTGGACTCGGCTCCGAACACACGGGCTTTTACAAGCCGCCTTGTCCTTTGGTCGACAGCGACGGGCGCCGTGTTTTCGTTTCTTGACTTTTTAACGATTCCTGCCGCTGTTGTTGCCCTGCATTGCTTTTTCGCCTTCATTGCGCTCCCCGAGGGTGAGCGCCCCAAGTGCTGCGTCGTCACGATGCTGCAGGCACTCTTTGGGTTTGGACTTTCGTTTGTGTTTACCTGGGCGATGAAATGGGTCATCGCGGCGTTTGTGCTGGGCTGGAACGAGGTCTTTTCGAACGTTCTGGGCGAGATGGGCCTTTGGTCTGCGCATGGGGCTTCGTCGCTGTTGCCCCAAGCTGACTGGCCTCAGATTTTGAAGGTGTTTTATTGCATGAGCCCGCAGCTGTTCGCCATTTGCTCAACTGCCGGTTATGCGATGATTTCGAACGTCGTTTGTCTTGTTTCGTTTGCTGCCGTATTGGCGATTTGGATTGCCGTGCTCGTTTGCTCGATACGGGGCGGCGTGCAGGAGGGTCGTCGTCGCAAGGTGTTGATCCAGTCGCTGCTCATGGCGCTGCCTCTGGTTGTTGTTCTGGGTTATTTCGTTGTTATGCATGACCATGCGATCGTTCACATTCCGGTATTTGGCTGCAAGAACTGGGCGATTGTTTTTGCGATTTTATTTGCTTCGGGTGTTAGCGCGCTTCGCGGTCTGAGGAGTCAGAAGGTTGCTTAGCCGTTCATATGGGCCTTGATGGACTCGACTACGGCCCTGCGTGCGATATCCATGAGGAGCAGGGCAAGCGCGAGGCAAAGGCTCATAAGGATTCCGAGCAAAATAGCGGCGGCTGGACGGGGTTCTCCCGTTTGGATGCCCGTCGCCATGGTGTAGATTGCATTGTCGAAGATGGGCCGCCAGACGTTGCAGGTAAACGACTGTACGGCGTAGAAAGCGAGCGTTCCTGCGGCGAGAGTCACGATTGTCTTGTTTACAGCTGGGACTTCGTGGCGCTGCTGATGGAGCGCCGCGGCGGCAACGGATGCGGCGGCTAAGATAAAGGATATGACGGAAGTTGACTTGTAGGAGAGCTTCCAGAGCGCGTCGTACTGACTATTTGCCGATAGCAGAAGCTCGAGCGCGATGGTGGCAGCAACGAGTCCGATGGGTACAATTTTGGATTTTTGAGCGCCGGATGCGTTACCGTGGCATTCGAGGACAAAGCGCATTTCTCCAGCCGCAATAAACGCGACCAGGTAGGTAACGGCGCTCATGAGCTTGCGCCATAAAACGATTCCGGCCGCTTCGTTTGCCGTCGCCGCGATGTAGCAATTGATTACAAATGTTGTGAGCACGAGGAGCGCTACGACAAACGGGGCCCTTATACTGCCGATTCGCTGTCGTATCGACGCAATCACTGGGACAAGCAATACAGATGCCGCGTAGACCCAGATAAACTCGATGCCCAGCGTAAGCCAGCCAATCTCGTGTAGCGAGATTTCGGGCAGGGGGTAGACGTACATCGAAACAAGCAGGCAAGCTGCACAATAAAAGAGCGTGGGCAAGACGATCTTCTTTAACCGCGCAAACGATTTACGAGTGAGGTCCAGCGCGGATGACCCGTTTTGGAGGGCGCGTACCGCCGAGGGAATAAGGAAGTACCCCGAGATCATAAAAAAGACCTCGTTGGCCCAGCAGCCCAGCAGGTTGATGAACCCCAAGATGCCCGAATAGGGGAAGGCGGCGAGCTGTGCGTATTCCGGTAGGCCGGTGCAGACGGCTTGGAAGGTCCACTGAAACGTGTGAAATATGGCAATCCCAGCGACCGCGAATAAGCGCAGTGCTTCGATGGATATGTTGCGTGCGGCTTTGGGCTGCATGACGTCCTTTCGTATCGGTTTGCCTCTGCGGGCTCCATAGATTATATAAACGCCCGCGGGCGGGACGACCCTTTGATACCATTAACGTCAGGTATTTCCTAAGGAGCACATTTGTCTACTAATTCCTCTGGCAGCCCTGTCCTGTCGCTGCTTATTCCCATCTACAACGTTGAGCGCTACCTGCACGAGTGCCTCGATTCCGCCGTGGCGCAGACGCTCAAGGACATTGAGATCATTTGCATCAATGACGGCTCTACCGATAGCTCGCCGGATATCATCCGCGAGTACATGGAGCGCGATGCGCGCGTGAAGATGATCGATAAGGCCAACAGCGGCTACGGCGACTCGATGAACCGCGGACTCGATATGGCGCGCGGCAAGTATGTGGGCATTCTGGAGTCCGATGACTTTATGGCGCCCGATGCGCTGGAGAAACTTGTGGCAGCGGCCGAGCGCTTTGACGCCGATTTTGCGAAGGCGAATTTTGACCTGTATTGGTCGAAGCCGGAGGAGCGCCGAGAGCTGATGGAGCTCTTTAAAGCTAAGGACTGCGGCAAGCCGGTTCACCCGAGCGCTACCGTCGATGCCTTCTCGCTTAAGCCATCGATTTGGTCTGCGGTGTATCGTCGAGACTTCTTGAACCGTAATGCCATTCGTTTCTTGCCGACGCCTGGCGCTGCGTTTCAGGACGCCTCGTTTACCTTTAAGGTGTTCGCCCTTGCCGATACTGCGGTTTACCTACATGATTCCGTACTTTCATATCGCCAGGATAACGAGGGCTCTTCGGTCAATTCGCCCAATAAAGTTCATTGCGTTAATGATGAGTATGCCGAGATTCATCGCTGGATTGTTGAGGATTATGCCGAGACGCACTCTTCGCTGGACGTTGCCAAGCTGCTTAGGTTTGCAAATATCATTAAATACGATTCGTATATGTGGAGCTACATTCGCCTGAATCCCAAGTTTTACGCTGAGTTTTTGGACCGTATGGCCCAGGAGTTCCGCGGCGCGCTTGAGGTCCATGAGTTTGAGCTCACGGATCTTAAGCCGTGGAAGCGCGCAAACCTGAAGGCCATTGTCAACGATCCGCAAAAGTGGCTGACTGAATCTGAGGATTTTGCCGGTGCCGGCGCTTTGGGTCGCGCGAGGCATTATGCGCGCATCGGCGGCCCGGGCGTGGTTGCCGCATTCGTCCTGGATGCAATTAAGAAGTAGGGAAATTATGGCAAACCCAAGGGTTTCATTTATTGTTCCGGTCTATAACACCCAGGAATTCCTGCCTCGTTGTCTTGACTCCCTTTTGGGGCAGACCTGTCCGGATATCGAGATCGTGGTTGTTAACGACGGATCGCCGGATGACTCTGCTGCGATTATTGGCAAGTATGTGTGCAAGGACTCTCGCGTGTGCGTTGTCGAGAAATCTAACGGCGGACTGTCGTCTGCCCGTAATGCGGGCATGGATGTTGCGCGCGGCGATATTATCGACTTCGTCGATTCGGACGATTACGTCGAGCCTAATCTTGCCGAGTTCTTGGTCGATACGTTTGCTAAGGAGCATCCCGAGATTGTTGTGTTTGGAGCTGAGTGCGAGCCTGCCGAGTTGGCTTCTGAGCGCATCAAGCAGCTACTTTCTCCTGAAGCGCGCAGGTTTGAGTCATTTGATCCGGCCCTGCTGTTTTCCGCGAATGCGCAGCCCTATGTCTGGCGTGCGGCATACTCTCGCGAGCTGATTGAGCGTATGTCTTTGCGTTTTGCCGAAAATGTCCGGTTTGCCGAGGACGTTGTGTTTCAGCTTGAATCGTATCCGCTGTCTGTCAGGACGGTCCTTGCGCCCGAGAGGCTGTATCACTACGTGATGCAGGAAAAGTCGCTGACGCATGTGTTTAACGCCGGCGCCAAGCGCATGGACAAGGTCGATGCCCATTTGCTGGTGCTTCATGAAGTGCTGGAGCGCTGGGACAGGCGAGGACTGCTGGATTTGTGCCCCGGTGAGCTTGTGACGTGGTTCTTGGATCTGGTTGTGTTCGACCTTGCGCGCTTGGATGCAGGGGACTATGCCGCGGTTGCCGCTCGCGTTAAGGATGAGCTTGAGGGGCATTTGGCGCAGGATTGGCCGGGGTTGCCTGCAAAAGCGACTGTTCGTCGCGTGTCGGACAAGATTGCAGATGGATCGAGGGTTTCGATGTTTGATGCCGCGCGGATGTATCTTGCGACCCGTGGGCTCATGAGCTGCTTGGAAAAAGTAATCAGTTTAAGCCATTGGAGATGAGCGCTTGGCTAAACAGTTATACCGATTTATAAAATGACTTTTGTTGGGATTTGTATGGCTAAAGCAAAGAAGCACCACCTTGTTCCAAAGTGCTATTTAAAAGCATGGTCTGTCAATAAGAATTCAGTATTGTGTTTTAATGCGCGTGGGCTAAATCCCTGCGTCGAGCCTCTGAATTTGAAAAATAGTTTCTATGAAAATAACTTTCATACCATAAGGCCCGGAATGTTGGGGTTTAAGGACTATAAAGACCTTATTCTAGACAAAATTAAAGGTTATGAAGTCTATTTAAATGATGAACGCATAGCCGAAGATTTGATTTGGAATTACGCATCTGAAATCAATAACTGGGTTTTTGTAAAGAACGGAATTCCGCTTTGTGGTAAAGATGAGCGTACTATAAAGCAAACACTTAGTATGGTTCGCGATACTTCTATCGAGGAAAATTGGTCCGAAGATTTTGAGAACGATTGGCAAAACCTAAAGGATCTTATCGTACGGTGGGCGCAGTCTGAGCATAAGCCTTTGATCCTTCCATTTAATTTAGGCAAGCTAATTCAGGTAATTGTTGCCATGGATTGGAGGGGGTTAAATCAAAATCAGCAACTAAATGAGTCATTTGATTCCACCTGGAATCTATTAATCGGTTTGTTGGGTAAAGATGCAACGAATCATGTCCAAGAATTGGATAAAGATAGAAACGAATTCAAGCACTCCATCTTGCTCAAACAATATTTAGCCTATTTCGAGGGACGAGGCTGTATCGCTAAACAGATTGACTTGTATTGTAAATTGCATGCCAGATTTATTTATAGCGAAAGAGGTGAGTTATTCACGTCAGATAACCCTTCTTTCTTCGATTCAGAGAAACATATTCATTTCTTTCCAGTTTCTCCGTTCGTAGGTGTTGAATTATTTCAGTCGAACGACGGTATTAAGTCTAACTGGAGCTTTCGGGAGGCCGATAAAAACGACATTAGCTTATTCAATGATGCCGTTAAAAGAAATGCGGTAGCAAAGGTCATTCTGCCTCCTAGCTATGGAAACAATTAAGTATTTTTCTTTTAAAGTTACGGGAGATGACCTGTTCTGTACTTTTGTGAGTAGCTCTGGGTGCGCACCGGAGCTCCTCCGACTGGCTGAGTACTAGGCCCTTTCGGCAGCACCTATATCGCAAATCGGCACCGCAGTCCACCCGGCCGAATATTTCCGTTCAGCACTCCTATTAAACGTCCCGCTGTCCATCCCCCTGTTGCGCTCGGGCAGCCATGCAGTCCAGAGAACGAGGAGATTCCACACGGTGAGAATGACCAGGGCCAAGGGGTCTGGGGTCGGTGAACGGTCTCCCCAGAACGTGATTGCCCACACCGCCCTCGTCTCGAAGCACAACGGCCAAGACGTGCGCAAGGCCGCGAGGGAGTGGGGCGTCTTCTTGGAGGACGTCGAGGGGATGTCCGAAGAGGTGGCCTACGCGCTGCTGTTTTCCCGGCAGTGGCGAATCCGGGCTGGTGCGCGCTAGCTCCCATTTCGCCTCGGCGCTCGGGAAGGTAGCATGCGTCAGAAGTGCAGGGTCGCGTTGCATCCTCCAGCTCTATCTTGAGGGCCTCTGGTGGGACGGCCGCAAACGGACGAACGGCGCGCGCAAGCTCGTTCGTAAGCACGGCACGCTCGGCCTGCTCGTGGTCGACGAGTAGCTTCTCATCAGCCCTATGTGGAGTTCAGATCGATATTGTTGGAGCTGATTGAGCTGAGGTGCGAAACCGCCCCTAGCGTCTTTTGAACGTGGTTCATGAAGAAGGACTGGCATCTGAAGCCAGTTATTTGCAACTTCTATTTCCATGCGTTCGCTGCTCCCGAAAGTCCTTTCTCCTAAATTTATTTTTAATATGGGCCCATTTATTAGATAATCTATGTTTGGGAATTATCATTTTGACTAGGGATTTGATATGAAAAAGGTTTTACGTGTCACAACCACTTTTTCTCTGGCTGCACTTCTGACATTTTCCTCGTTGATGAGTCCCGTAGTCGCTGCCTACGGTTTGAACGAGGCACAGCCCGCTGAAGCTATGACGAATGTGGCTTCTGCAGGCGATGACGGAGTGGCTGCACGCGGTGACGATGTTGAAGGCAACGATGCCACCGTCGACCAATCTCCGGTTGAAGGGGATATTGAGGCTATCGACTCGTTGAGCCAAGGCGCAACTGAAAGCGATGTCAAGACCGAGCAAGAGCTTGATTCGGTCGAGTCGGACTTTCAATACGTTTACCTGGCCTACCCAAGCCTTCCCTCTGGATCCAATCAAGTCATTGCTTTTGCTACTCCTAATGACGGTGAAGTTCTTTCCTCTGCTACGCTTGGCTATGTGAGCGCCAACGGCGTAAAGGGCTCTGTCGACGCGTCTGCTACGGCTGATAATTCTGCCGCCTTTACCTTTGGCGCAAAACTCGAAGCTAATACTTATTTCCTCACTTCGATTTCGTATTATCTAGAGGGAGATGGGACTGAGCATAAGATCGATCTTTCTGATCGAGATTATTCATTCACCGTCGCAGATAGCTCTATGAACTCCGAGGGCACATCTGTTTATTATGCAGATGGGGACGGAAATGCTGTTGAGGCCCAGTCTATTCAGCAGGCGTTGGAGTGCGCCGATTCTCCGGATGGTGTCTCTACTTATGCAGCTCGTTCTGCACGCAACGTTAGTGTAATCGCTCTCGATGCTGGTCACGGTGGGTCTGATCCCGGCGCACAGGGTAATGGCAAAAGCGAGGCCGATCTTACCTGGAAGATTGTGACGGCATGCAAGCATAAGCTCGAGGCATACGGTTTTAAGGTCGTTCTTGCTCGCGAGCAATACGGTAATTATTCCGGCAATGATTTTCTTTATCGCGTTCAGCGTTGCATCAATCAGGGCGCGCAGGCTTTCGTGAGCTTCCATATTAATTCCGGCTCCTCTGCTGCTCATGGTGCTGAGGTTTACGCTCCCACCGCAAATGGATCAGACTATACGCAGGTTTCTGTTGAGCTTGCCAATAAGGTTATGAATAACCTTGCTGCTATGGGTCTTACGTACCGCGGCGTTTTCCAGATGCAAGTGGGAGATGAGTTTGCGGTAATCCGATGCGCCCGCGAGCAGGGGATTCCCGGCATCTTAATTGAGCATGGCTTTATTTCGAATTCCGGCGATGTCGCTAATTACTTTTCCGATGACGGCTGTCGTCGTCTTGGCGAGGCTGATGCTGCCGCCATTATTTCTCAGTTCCCGCACCCTTATTCCATCGATGGAATTACGTTCTCGGAAGAATTGGGGCGTGCGGGATCTTCGATTAAGGTCGGCGTGAATGTTACCGGCAAAACCGATGGCCTTAAGTACAAATTTGTTTGGCATAAAGTGGGTGCTGATTGGAATGCTTCAAATTGGGGTGTAATTGGCCAAGATTTGACGAGCCCGACGATTAGTTGGACTTTGCCGTCAGCTGGCGAATATGAGGTCTACGCCGATGTTGTCGATTCTAATGGTTACATCTCGAGCACTTCAAAGTACAAAGTAGTCAATTGGTCCGTCGAGGGCCTCGACGTCTCCGGCGAGGCGCGCTCCGGCAAGCCGCTCGGGCTCAAGGCCAGGGTCTCCGGCGACACCGACGGCCTCAAGTACAAGTTCGTCTGGGAGAAGGGCGGCTGGGCCAAGTGGGGCACCGTCGGCGGCGGCTCCAGCTCCTCCGCCTCCTGCGAGTGGACCCCCTCCGAGCCCGGAGAGTACACCCTCTACCTCGACGTGATCGACGGCGAGCAGGCCAAGCACCTCACCCGCAAGGTGACGGTCGAGGACCGCTTCAGCGTCGAGGGCCTCGACGTCTCCGGCGAGGCGCGCTCCGGCAAGCCGCTCGGGCTCAAGGCCAGGGTCTCCGGCGACACCGACGGCCTCAAGTACAAGTTCGTCTGGGAGAAGGGCGGCTGGGCCAAGTGGGGCACCGTCGGCGGCGGCTCCAGCTCCTCCGCCTCCTGCGAGTGGACCCCCTCCGAGCCCGGAGAGTACACCCTCTACCTCGACGTGATCGACGGCGAGCAGGCCAAGCACCTCACCCGCAAGGTGACGGTCGATGGCACGTCAATTATGGGAGCGCTCTCGACATCTGCTGGCTCTATGGTTCGTTTGTATGTTTCTACCGGACATGTCTATCCCTCTGAAGTCTATTCGCAAAGGGGCGCTTCTAGCATTGCTGAGTTCTGCAATCAGGTAATTTTGGCTGCCTCCTCTGAAGGCGTTAGGCCCGAAGTCGTATTTGCCCAAGCCATGTTGGAGACTGGATGGCTCCAGTTTGGGGGTTCGGTATCCGCAGACCAGTGCAATTTTGCTGGCTTAGGGGCTACTGGTCCTCAAGTCGGTGGGGCAAGGTTTGACAACGTATATCAGGGGCTGCTTGCTCAATCTCAGCATTTAAAAGGCTATGCGACCAGTATGCCCTTGAACAATGTTTGTGTTGATCCTCGTTATCAAATACTTGTTGATAGGGGATATCTGGGCATCGCTCCGTGCCTAGAGGACCTCAATGGTTTATGGGCTGTCCCTGGGGATGGTTACGGCCAAAGAATCGCGGCGATTATTAACAGAATGATCTAACGATGCAATTTTCCCTTCAGCGCTAGTCGTCTTTGATTTCAGTTATACAGCTTCGTTTGTTAGGATGCCTGATTCCGATGAAGACAGTTTGCCGTAAGCTCATCCTTGCATTATTTGTTGCTTTTTTGATTTGGCCTATGGCCGCCTCGCATTCCTTTGCGACAGATCGAGGCGCTTCATCTCTTTTCGTCGATCCTGCTATTAAGATGTCTGAATTGTCGGAGGATTTCTCCCTCGACGGCCTTTCCGCGAAGGCTACCGACGGCGGGTCGCCCCTGCTCGGCGACGAGTGCGAGCTGGGCCTGTCCGTCTCCGGCAATGCGGGCTCGGTCAGGTACAAGTTCGTCTGGGAGCAGGGCGGCTGGTCTCGCTGGGGGTCAATCCGCCAGGGCGAGCCCTCCGCGTCTTGCCCCTGGACCCCCGAGGTGGCCGGAGACGTCAACATTTGGGTGGACGCCATCGATTCGGCCGGCCGCGTCACCACGCGCAAGTTCCCCGTGCATGTGGACGCCTGCCGTCTCTCGGTTGACGGAGGGCCCGACTTGGAGTGGTCCCCCGGCATGAAGGTCGCCATTCGTGCGGCGGCCGCGCCCGGCGCAAAGCTCAAGTTCGTCTGGCAGAAGGACTCTTGGGCCGAGTGGGGGGTTGCGCAGGGGCCGTCCGAGGCGACATCTTGCGCTTGGGAGCCCGCGTCGTCCGGTTCGTACAGGGTCTACGTCGACGTCTCCGTCGGCGGCCTCTCCGCGACCTCCGTGCTTCCCGTCAGCATAACCGAGGATTTCTCCCTCGACGGCCTTTCCGCGAAGGCTACCGACGGCGGGTCGCCCCTGCTCGGCGACGAGTGCGAGCTGGGCCTGTCCGTCTCCGGCAATGCGGGCTCGGTCAGGTACAAGTTCGTCTGGGAGCAGGGCGGCTGGTCTCGCTGGGGGTCAATCCGCCAGGGCGAGCCCTCCGCGTCTTGCCCCTGGACCCCCGAGGTGGCCGGAGACGTCAACATTTGGGTGGACGCCATCGATTCGGCCGGCCGCGTCACCACGCGCAAGTTCCCCGTGCATGTGGACAATAACTTGTCTAATTTCACATCGATTTCCGTGGAGCCCTCTGATGGATCAGTTTCCGCTGGGGATACAGTTGCTATTACTCCCAATCTGATTGTTCGTAATAATAAAGGCGTTAAATATAAGTACGTTTGGATGAGAAACAATTGGAATGAATGGGGCGTTATAGATTCAGGGGAAGGTCTCTCTTCACTAGATTGGGTTGTTACAAAAACCGGGGAGATTTCATTCTATATAGATGTAATTGATACTTTAACTGGACAAACACTTACGTGTAAAAAAGTCTGCTATTTTATCCCGGAAGACTGGTCTTATAAAGGCATATCCGTTTCCAACGCTTTTGTTAAGCCTGGCGATAAAGTGTCCGTAACATCTGAGTGCTCGGGGGATACTCGTTTTCTGAACTATAGGTATGTTTGGAGTAGAAACAATTGGTCAAATTGGGGCATTGCGCAGAATGGTTCCGATGCTTCCCTATCTTGGACTCCTGATAAACCCGGCGAGTATGATATTTATTGTGATGTGAGCGGCTCTGACGGTAAGGTAACTACTCACAGGATTCATATCGGGGTTTGGGACTATTCGAGAATTACAGCTATATCTACTGATGGAGATTGCTCATGGGGCGTTCGTGCGGATATGGGGACTCTTGATGCGGAAAAATCTGGACAATTTGAATTTAAATTTGTCTGGGCGAAACCGGATTGGAGTCAATGGGGCGTCCTGAGAGCGAAATCAACCATTAACAATGCGTACTTTAATCCATCCGATTTGGGCTTAGGTTCGGGTTACTATGCTTTGTATTGCGATGTAACCTATCCCGATGGATCAGTCCATACTAAGTCTACGCAGGTTTATTACAATCCGATTGGAAGTTCGACCGTTCTTGGCGTTAGCAGAATTAGCCTGCTGACATGGCTTACTTCGCATCAGTATGATTCTTATTATCTGGGTACGCGTTATTCCGGCGGCTTCTCATATGACACGTGTCTTTATCCCAACGGAAGTCCAAGATGGGATGGCTATACGGGTATGAACTGCACCGGATTTGTTGCTCATGCTTATGCTGCTGTTGGCGGGGATGTTGCAGCGATAGGCAGGAATAACGCACACTCGCCATGGGCCGGCGGGCCTGGTGGGGGAGGCTATATTAACGCTTGGCGCTGGTATGGTTATGCTTGTGACTCAGGGTGCAAGATGTATGAGTTTAGAACGGTTCGCGATATGCTGAATAGCGGTTATGCGCAGAAAGGCGATATTATCTTCTTTAAAACGAATGGGGCTATTGATTGCCATATAGGCTTTTTCTGGGGCGATACCCCTTATGAGAACAAGATGTGGCATCAGATTTTGCCGGGCAATTTAATTGGTCCTTGCTTTAACAATGCAAATAAAAGTGAATATAACCAGAGCGTTGTTTTGATTAAATAGTAGATTGAGTTTGGAGTTTCAGTTGAACGAGAACCATATCCCAAAAGTGATTCACTACATTTGGTTTGGGAATAATGATTTGCCTGAAGAGGCAATCGCGTGCATCGAGTCCTGGAAGAAGTTTTGCCCAGATTATGAGATAAAGCGTTGGGATGAATCAAACTTCGATTTATCTTCTAACAATTATGTTAAACAGGCATATGAAGCTAAGAAATGGGCATTTGTAAGTGACTATGCGCGCTTATGGATTCTAGTTAATGAAGGCGGTATCTATATGGATACCGACGTAGAGGTCCTTAAGTCTCTTGATCCCTTTTTGACCAACCGTGCTTTTTCAGGTTTCGAATCGGACGCTTCTGTGCCAACTGGAATTATGGCTTGTGAAAAAGGATTTCCGTTATTCCGGAAGCTTTTGAATGATTACGATGTACGTTCTTTTATTAAAAGCGATGGATCGTACGACTTAACGACAAATGTTGTAGTGATTACAAAAGCTTGTAAGGCCCTCGGACTAAAGCTTGATAATACAATGCAGACAGTTGATGGATTCACACTGTACCCAAGCGATTGGTTTTGTCCCAAGAGTCATGAATCTGGTGATATTCATCTTACTGAAAATTCCGTTACCATACATCATTTTAACGGGTCTTGGATCGATGAGGTTGAGCGGGGTTTGCTGAAAGAAAGGCGTCGTTTCCTCACCCGTCATTCTTGGGTCAATCCAATGCTGGCCGGATTAATAGTACGGCTCCAGTATGGATTTAAAACAAATGACTTCAGGCCTTTGACTTCAGCATTGAAAGCCTTTTTTGCAAACCGGAATTAATTTGAATGGTCTTAAAATAGAGCCTAATCAATGATTAGGCTCTATTCATGTATTTCTTAAACAATGGTTCTAATACTGCGGCAAATGGTATTGCCGGAGAAATGGCGCCAACAGACTTTGCTTTTTTAAATGCAAAAAGGATGCTATCTCCGGCAATCTTTGACCACATTAGATAAAGAATAGTCTCCTTGAATCTCTGTATGAGTGTGTCACTGAACTCTATGCACTGCTTTTTATATTCGGCATAACTTCGTGGATTATTTAACAATAAGCGTTTATAGTTGGCTGAATAACCGTCTGTTAAGTATTCCCCTTTGCATATTTCCCGGTTGCATAGCAGGTGGTAATACTCGTGGTCAATTTGATCAAACTGAAATACTTCAGGAATGAAGCTCTCTCCTTCGGCTATGTAAAAAGGATGTGATTTGATAACGCTCGTTAACGTTGCAATGCAAGTCTCCCCTTTATAACCGTATTTGCTGTAGAGGGATGATAACTTCGCAGTGGTGTTGCTGGGAAATTGATTGTTACGAGCGGACCTGGGCGTAGCAATTCCAATGGCATCCCCTGCATTTTTCCACGCCGTTAATATGAAGTGGACCGCATCAGGTGTGAGATAATCGTCGGAATCAACACACATGAACAGTTCTGAAGTGCATTTTTCTGCAGCTAAATTGCAGGCTCGTTGTTTTCCTCCATTCGCTACCTTTATATATTCGATTTCGATAGCTGATTCCTTTGCAAATGAATCAAATAAGCTCTGCGTTCCGTCCGTCGAGCCATCGTCGACTACAAGCCAATAAAAACGAGAGTCAGTTTGTTTTTTCAAGCTTTCATACAACCGCTTCAAGGTATGTTCTCTATTATATGTAGGTGTAAAAATGCAAAGCTGTTTCACTTCAATGCCTCTATGTTAATTCAGATTTACGTATCTCAAATATGAGTTTGAAAGGTTCCCGTGTGAAGATCGAATCCAGTAGAAAAGCAGGCGTAATTATATCTTATGCCTATTCAATTGTTCAGATTCTTGTTCAGTTGCTATATGTTCCCATCTTATTAAGGGGCATCGGCCAAGCCGAATACGGTCTCTACCAATTCGTTGGCTCCATTATGGCTTATCTTACGGTAATCAATACCGTTCTTGCTTCGAGCGTGACTAAGTTTTATAGCAAGGCATATCTTCAGGACGATTCTGAATTGATGGAAAACACTCTTGCAATTGCGAAAAGACTGTTTTGGATTATCTCGTTCGTTGCGGTTGTCGTAATACTATTTGTGGGGATAATTGTCATCTATTCATACTCGAATTCGTTTAGCACGGCTCAGCTCTACGAAATGTCATTAATGTTTGTTGTTTTGGCCGCAGATATGGTTGTGGTTATGAATAACATCATTAGTATTGCGGTTATCACCGCTCATGAGAATTTTGTTTTTCTGCGTCTGTCTCAATTGGTTACTGCAATTCTTCAGCCCCTGCTCGTGGTCGTGTTCATGCGGCTCTGGCCTTCTGCGCTGCTAGTTACTTGCATGACTTTTCTTACAAATCTTCTCTGTGCTCTAATCCAGCGCATATTCGTATCTAATGTTTTGAAGACAAAGTTCACTTTTCACGGGATGGATTGGAAGCTCGCTAAGGAGATGCTGCTGTTTTCTTCGGCGGTAATATTGGTTGCCTTTTCCGATCAAGTTTTCTGGAAATCAGGCCAACTAATTCTAGGATATTTTTATGGTGCCGACTTAATTGCTGTATTTGCGATAGGTGCACAAATTTACTCTGTTTATATGGTTTTAGGAACATCTATTTCTACTGTATTTCTTCCAAAGGTTACTGATATTGTGCTTCATTCGGTTGATGCAGCTACTGATCTTTCTCGGCTTTTCATCAAAGTTGGAAGAATTTCCTTTTATGTTGCATTTCTTGTTCTCAGCGGTTTTGCGATTTTTGGTCAGGATTTTATTACCCTCTGGGCGGGGCACGACTTCGCTGATGCTTATTGGGTTGCCATGATAGTTATGGTGCCATTTACGGTTGATATCATTCAAAATCTGGGTCTTACAATTATGCAGGTCAAGGATGTATACCAATTTCGAGGCTACATGAATGCTGCAATTGCTGTAATTAACGTATTTATTTCTATATTTCTATGCAGGTTGTTCGGGGTAATAGGTTCAGCCATATCAACAGCTGTTTCAATTGCCATAGGAAATGGCCTTATTATGAACTGGTATTATGCAATAAAGTTAGATATGGACATTTTTCAGTTTTGGAAGAATATTCTATCGATTTTAGTCCCTCTCCTAATTATCTCTTTTGGGTTTAATGCTATTTGGACTTATTTTGATTGGCATGGTTGGTCAGCACTGGTTACTGGAGGATTGATCTATTCACTTCTTTATGCGGTGGTTTCTATTCATTTTTGCTTTGATGCTTATGAGAGAGAGTTCGCTAGAAGATTTATGGGACCAATTATTCGTAATATTTAGTTTTTCTAAGCGCTAAGGATTATTTCGTGAATTCATTTACCGCGAATCCGATCAAGACGGTCAAACCGATTCGTTGGATTGGGGCACTGTTACAGTTTGATTTGGGTGTCATTGCTATTGATCGAGTTAGACAGGGGAAATAAATGATACGTAAGAAAAGGGTTCTGTTAGTTTTTGGAACGCGCCCTGAGGCAATCAAGATGTGCCCACTTGTCAATGAGCTTAAGCGTCGTTCCGACAAATTTGATACTACCGTCGTTGTTACGGGGCAGCATCGTGAGATGCTTGATCAGGTCCTGCGCGTTTTCAATGTCAAGCCTGATTATGACCTTGCTATTATGAGACCGGGACAGACTCTGTTTGATGTGACAAGTGACGTCTTATTGAGACTCAAGGCTATTCTTGAGAATGAAAAACCTGATGTCGTGCTTGTTCATGGAGATACTTCTACTAGTTTTGCTGCCGCGCTTGCTTGTTTCTACTTGCAGATTCCTATCGGACATGTAGAAGCTGGTCTTCGTACGCATGATATCTATAGTCCTTGGCCTGAGGAATTTAATCGACAGGCAGTTGACATCATAAGTGAATATTACTTTGCGCCCACGGAGAAGAGTAAGCAGAATCTGATTGATGAAGGGAAGTCGACGCAAAAGATTTGGGTCACAGGTAATACCGGTATTGATGCCCTGAGAACGACTGTCTGTGGTACATATTCCCATCCCGAACTAGATTGGGCGAATGGATCTCGTCTAATACTAATTACCGCACACCGTCGTGAGAATCTGGGCGAACCCATGCATAGGATGTTTCGCGCAATACGTCGTGTGATGGAAGAGCATCCAGATACTAAGGCTATCTATCCGATTCATATGAATCCTCTTGTACGTAAGGCTGCACACGAAGAACTCGATGGTTTTGAAAGACTCCATATTATTGATCCGCTTGAAGTGCTTGATTTTCATAACTTCATGGCGGCAAGTTATCTTATCCTTACCGATTCTGGCGGTATTCAGGAAGAAGCGCCTGGTCTTGGCAAGCCGGTTCTTGTCATGCGAGACACTACTGAGCGTCCTGAGGGTATAGAGGCCGGAACTTTAAAACTTGTTGGAACAAAGGAAGATGTCATTTATCGCGAGTTTAGTCGCCTGCTTTCTGATGAAACAGAATATGCGGCAATGAGCAATGCGTCTAACCCCTACGGTGATGGTCATGCGAGTGAATATATTGCGAATGTGCTGGAAAATCGTTGATTAATTATTAAATGATTTCGAGTTATCGTTTGATGTTGGCTGGTTCAAAGTGATGTGTGTTTGAATAATGCAAATTCCATGATTAAGAACATCATCGTCACGGGCGGCTGCGGCTTCATCGGCAGCAACTTCGTGCACTACGTCGTGAACAACCACCCGAGCGTCCACGTCACCGTCCTGGACAAGCTGACCTACGCCGGCAACCCCGAGAACAT
>OLPV01000792.1_pt1 | contig 25463 bp, 30 predicted proteins | sample 1671961 | NCBI WGS metagenome assembly OLPV01 (sample SAMEA3136630, study PRJEB25190) | human gut metagenome | biome: human gut; feature: human-associated habitat; material: faeces | place: Austria | collected 2013
ACAGCTTTACGCAGGGGGTGTTGAAAACAAATACTGCGTTGATACATAGCCGTCTGAACCCAGTCGGCTATAAATCTATTGAAAGGAGGAAAGCCAATGCCTAACTGTAAAACCATTGCTATCTGCAATCAGAAGGGCGGCACAGGCAAAACGACCACAACGGTCAATTTAGGGATAGGGCTTGCAAAGCAAGGTAAAAAGGTACTCCTTGTAGATGCTGATCCGCAGGGTGACCTCACGACCTGTCTTGGATGGAAAGATAATGACAGTCTGCCGACTACCATTACCACTAAGTTATCCGAGATAATGCGTGAAGAAAACGGAAACCCGAATTTCGGTATTCTGCATCACGAGGAAAATGTTGATTTGCTTCCCGCAAACCTTGAACTGTCCGCTATGGAAATGATGCTTGTAACGACTATGAGCCGTGAAACCGTTTTGAGAACCTATCTGAATAAGGTAAAGAACGATTACGAATATATCCTGATCGACTGTATGCCTTCCCTCGGTATGGTAACTCTGAACGCATTAGCGGCGGCAGACAGCGTAATCATCCCCGTTCAGGCTCAGTATCTTCCCGCAAAAGGAATGACACAGCTTATGCAGACCATCGGGAAGGTCAAGCAGCATATCAACCCAAGCCTGAAGATTGACGGTATCTTACTGAATATTGTAGATAACCGAACAAACCTTGCGAAAAGCACGGCGGACGCACTGCGGAAAAACTACGGAAGCGTGATTAAGATATATCACTCAGCCATTCCTATGGCAGTAAAAGCCGCAGAGGTAGCGTCGAAAGGTGTCAGCATATATAAGTATGAACCGAACAGTCCTGCGGCGAAGGCTTACGCTGAATTGACAAAGGAGGTGTTAGCCGATGGCAGGAAGAAAGAGCGACTTCACTCTGCCGACGCTCGATGACCTGTTCTCTACACAGGAAATGAGAGACGATGCGAAACTCGCAAAAATCCGGGATATTCCCTTAGAGCTGATTGACGATTTTCCCGACCACCCTTTTAAGGTGCGTGACGATGAAGATATGATGCAGCTTGTTGAGAGCGTCAAGGAGCGTGGGATTATTACCCCGGCAACAGTCCGTCAGAAAGAGGACGGCAGATATGAGCTTGTATCGGGGCACAGACGAAAACGAGCGTGTGAGCTTGCAGGCTTTGAAACGCTCCGATGTGAGGTCGTTGACCTGACGAGAGATGAAGCGACCATCTTAATGGTGGAAAGCAATTTCCAAAGGTCGCAGATACTTCCCTCGGAAAAAGCCTATGCCTACAAAATGCGTTTGGAAGCAATGAACAGACAGGGACAAAGAACTGATTTAACTTCGACACCAGTGGTGTCGAAGTTGAGAACTAATGAAACTCTCGGAAATGAAGTTGGCGAAAGCCGTGAGCAAATTCGCAGATATATTCGCTTGACCAATCTTGTCCCCGAACTACTTGACCTTGTGGACGAAGGCAGGATGAAAATGCGACCTGCCGTTGAGATTTCTTTTCTTGACGAGGACTGCCAGCGTGACTTGGTTGACGAAATCGACCTGAACGACTGCACCCCGTCCCACGACCAAACAATCCGTATGCGAAAGATGTTTGAAGAAGGAAAGCTCACGCCGGAAGCCATACAAGCCATTATGTCGGAGCAGAAGCCCAATCAGCGTGAGAGAATTGTGCTGAGCGGGGATAAGGTACGACAGTATATCCCGAAGAATATTCCCCTTAACCAAACGGAGGATTATGTCTGCAAGGCTTTGGAGCATTATGCGAGCTATTTGAGAAAACGGGCAGAGCGTGACGTAAGGTAGCAGGAGTAACACTTTCCGTTTCCCCTTCCTCACACTCTAACCCCTAAGTACAAGCTAACCTACCGAAGAAAGATATATAACTATCTCTCAATATATATCTATCTCCATAACTTAAAGCTATCTCAAACAAATCGCATCATTTCCACTTGAAGGAGGTGGTTGCTAAAATTAAAGATTACCCTGTTCGCACCTTTGTCAAATTGCGGAGAACTTTCTACAATGAAGGCGAAAGGAGCGATATGCTATGAAAAAGAGATTAACCGCTTGTATGCTTGCTTATTTTATGATTTTACTTGTTGGTTGCAGCAGTAACACAGCCAAAGAAGCCGTAAAGAATGAAACGAAAACAGAGACTTCTTTTCCGGCTGGTAATACTGAAACGCAATCTCAAGAAGAAACATCAACCGAACAGGAAAGTACGGTTGTTCAGAAAAAAACACCGAATACGACTGACGAAAGCAAAAAAGCCGATGAAAATCGCACTCTTGATAATGTTCAGTCAAAACCGGCGGAAGAAAAAAGTCCTGAAAAACCGAAAGCAGAACCGTCAAAGCAGACAAATACACCGACTGTTTCCGAAAAGCACACGGAACAATCAAAAGAACCAACATCCGCTATACCAAATCCGACTGAAAAGCCCAAAGAGCAGAAACCCACAGAGCCGCCAAAACAGACTTTTGATGTGAGCGAATATGTGAGTTACGCCAAGAGTTATGCCCAAAGCATTGGTTTGGAACTTGACAGCACCGCAACGGATTGTTGGGATAATCCTATCACTGCAAATGCAAAACGCACAGGCATTAAGGACGATATTCAAAGCAGGCTGAACAGGTATAAAAATGTGGAGGGCTTTACCGCAGTATGCGTATGGGCAGAAAAGGTATCCGATATGGAATATGAAATCTATATCGGTTACTGCTAAAAAACAAAATAAAATACAGTATCGGACGCACTGAGATAATCGGTGCGTTCTTTCATTTTAAGGAGGAAACTTAGATGGTAAAGACGAAAATCAAGAGAGCTGTATCGTTTGTTATGGCGACGGTTCTCAGTCTCAGTGCCTTTATGAGCATTGGGACAAGTACAGCGTTTGCCGCAAGCGGAGAAAAAACCAATGTGTATATGGTTGATTTCCCTCGTGACGGCGACGCAAATTATGACGGTGTGTGGGGACACAGTAACCTTACTTTGAAGAACGGTTGGCATACCGGCAGCTCCACCCACACCAACTTAAAGGCAATCGACTCGTATTCCGGTAACATTGCCTATTGTATCGAACCGGGTGTTTCACTCAGTTCCGGTCAGAGTATGAACAAATACGATGAAAATTATTTTAACAACATCACAGCAAACGGAGTTATCTCCGGAGATGAAATCAGACTCTTTATCGGTCGTATCTTGCAGTACGGCTATCGAGGAACGATTTCAACAAGCTGGAGGTCGCAGAACGAAAGTGCGGCAAACAGTATTGCTCACGCCTATGCAACACAGCTTCTTATTTGGGAAACTGTCGTAGGCGAGCGTGACGCAAACTTTAATCACAAAGCAGCCAGTGGTTGCAGTAATGTGAAAGATGTTATCAATGCCAAACATCCGCTTCGCAGTAAGATTATGAGTTACTACAACAGTATGGTCAGCAGTGTGCAGAATCATACAGTTGTGCCGAGCTTCTGTACTAAATCAAGCGGTTCAGCGAAAGTCAATGAGCTTGAATGGAACGGAAGCAAATATGTTGCTACCCTTACAGACTCAAGGAGCTTTGATTTCCTGAACTTCATATTTGCCGAGATAGAGTTCACGGCTCTTGGCAAGTCCGTCCTCGCCCGTAGTAACGGTATCCACAACCTCGCCCTTTGTAAAGCGCACTGTTCCGTCAGGAGTAATAATATCCTCGGCTGCACGGATTTCATAAACCGCACCCGAAAGTCCGGTGATTTCATAAATAGGCTGATAAATAACCTCTGTATCCTCCGAGCCGCTTACGCTTACTCCGTAGAATACTTCGCCGGTTTTCTCAATGGAAATTGTGCCTTTCTGAGCCATATTCGGCTTATCCACCTTAATCAATGTGATACCGCCTTCCTGTGTGGAATTTTCCTCAGTCACATCAAAAGATACAGGAGTGCTGTCGAGTACATACCCATAGGGAGCCTGAACCTCAACAAGAGAATATCCCTTGCCGTATTCCAGCTTCTCCGGTGTCACAAGACAGCCGTTTGCGTCGGTGTAAAAGGTGTCAATGGTTGTCGGTGTAGGATAAGTAAATGTCATACTTACTTTGTTGCCGGCAGGATCATAGATTTGGAAGCCTGCACCTGCATACGGAATTGTCTTGCCTGTTTCAGCGTCTTTCTTTACCACCTTGATATAACTCTCAAAGTTTGCATTGTTGATAAGGTAACGGTAGGTCTGTCCGTTTTGAGCAATGAACACATCAAAGTCCTTCATCAGCTCACGGCCTTCCCAGCCGGAGGTCTGATGAACGGTATATACGCCGTAAGGCATATCCTTTGTCTGTCCGAAGCCGTTTTCGTCGCAGACGATAATATCTCTCTCATCTTCTTCGGAAGCGGTATAGCTTCCTGCGGACTTGAGGTAGATTTCAAAGGTTGCACCGCTTTCGGGCGTTTCAATCTTGGTTTCTCCATCGTCGGTATGCTTGATGATGGCGATATTGCCTTTCATAACCTGTTCGGTAACATCATTTGCTGTCTGATTGTGTTCCACGGTATAAAGCTGCGGTTCAGCACCGACCTTATGGATTGTGGTGTCAAGCAGATAGCCCTCGGACGGTGTGATTTCTCTGACTGTCCAGTCGCTGTCGCAGATATATTCCTTTGTGGTGAACTGTCCGTTGCTGTCGGTTACATACTTATCCACAAGTGTTTCGCCTTTGTAGATACCGTAAACAGCACCGGAAAGTTTAGCGTCGCCCTGAGCAGTACCTTCTTCACGGTCGCTCTTTGTTACTGTAACGCTGAACTTTTTAAGAATGTTGGTAAAATCTCGATTTGTAACCTCATTCCACTTAATCGGTGCCGTCTGCTTTTCGGGAACAACATAGCGGATTGCAGTATTCACTTCTTCAACGGTATATGGTGTACTTCCGCTGATGAGCACATCTTTGAATGTTGCAACACCGTTTTTGTCGGTAACTGCGTATTCATCAACGGCGATACCTGCAAGAGAAGTGCCGTAAAGGTGGAAAGTTACACCCTCTACAAGATTATCTTCTGAGGACTTAATGATCTGAAGATTGCCTCTTTTGAGAACATTGTTGAAGTTTACGGTTGCCACCTGACCGGCAACAACGGTTACTCTGTGAACCTCCTGTGGGACATACTTGTCGATAGACTGTTCCGTTACGGTATATACGCCGGGCATAAGGTTATCAAGCTGAAATTTACCGCCGTTTGCTGTGGTAACAGTCTGATTAACTCCGTTACCTGTGATAGTGAATTTGATACCGTCAACCTTTCTGTCCTCAGATGTTTTCACAATCTGACAAGAACCGTAGCTGACTTTCATCTTCACATATCCGCTTATTCCCATCACGGTCATTACCGAAGCAGATTGTATTCCCGACCATTATTCAAAAGACATCAACGGCAAGGTTATTGCCATTGATCCGAAGGTATTAAAGCCTGAATTTCAGAGAGCCGACAGACAGCTCTACTTGGTAACAGGCGGTTTCGGTGCTTCGGCAAACAGCCGAGGAAGCGCTGTGTTCTGCACCAATCTTCATACAGGGAAAAACACTCGATTTGAACGAATGGATGTTATGGGCGAAGTAATGTCAAAGCGTACAGCACCTACGGCACAAGCCGTATAAATGCGTACAAGATTATCGAGGAAACGCTGAACCTGACTGTGGCTTTTTTGAGAGTATTCCGCTATGGGCGGTAACGCTTATCGGCGGACTTTTCATTACAGTCCTTTCCTTCCTGCTTATTATGACTGTTTACGGGCGTTTCTTTAAGCTGTATATGTATACGGCGCTTGCCCCGATTCCGCTTTCAACCTTTGCGGGAGAACCCTCGCAGAATGTGGGCAAGTCCTTTATCAAGAGCTACTGTGCAGTTTTGCTTGAAGGTGCGGTCATCGTGCTTGCCTGCATTATCTTCTCGGTGTTCGCTTCATCGCCGCCTGTTGTAGATACAAGTGCGGCAGCCGTAACGCAGGTGTGGGCATATATCGGAGAGCTTGTCTTTAATATGCTCGTCCTTGTCGGCTCAGTTAAGATGAGCGACCGTATTATCCGAGAAATGATGGGACTGTAAGGAGACTTTGCAATGAAACAAACAACACGAAGATACAACAAATTCTCAGGGTATTCCCTTGAGGATTGCGATTGCAGATATTGTCTGTATTACGGCGGCAAACGCAAGCGGAGAGTTATCTGTCTTGCCGATGAGTGTGTCTGCAAGGAAGAAATCATAAAAGCTCGCCGCCGGGAAAGGAACAGAAATGGAAGTAAAAATTAACAGAGAAATCCGCAACTACACGGAAAGTATGTTTTTCGGACTAACGCTTCGACAATTCATCTTTTCTGTCTTGGCGTGCACAGTTGCGGTGGGCGTATATTTTCTGCTCAAACCGTATGTCGGCACGGAAACCGTGTCGTGGATGTGTATTTTAGCGGCCGCACCCTTTGCGGCGCTGGGCTTCATTAAGTACAACGGTATGACCGCAGAGAAATTTGTGTGGGCGTGGATCAAGAGTGAATTTCTTATGCCGAAAAAGCTCGTTTTCCATTCCACCAACACCTACTTTGAGCTGATGAAGCCGAGTATGGAACAAAAAAGCAAGGAGGTATTGAAAACCAATGATTAAGACACTGACAAATCTTTTCAAACAGGATAAGGAGAAGTTTGTCGTACCGAAGGGTGTCCAGAATGTCATTCCTATTAAGGCAATCTATGATGACGGCATTTTTCAGGTCGGCAAGGATAAGTTCTCCAAATCCTTTAAGTTTACGGATATAAATTATGCGGTAGCCAGCCGTGAGGACAAGGAAGCGATGTTCCTTGAATACTCGGAGTTGCTTAATTCCTTTGACAGCGGAGCTACTACCAAAATCACTATCAACAACCGCAGGCTGAACAGACTGGACTTTGAGAAAACCATTCTTCTGCCGCTGAAAGGCGATGAGCTTGATGTGTACCGTGAGGAATACAACAAAATGCTGCTTGAAAAAGCCACCGGAGCAAACGCCATTGTGCAGGACAAGTATATTACTATCTCTATCAACAAGAAAAACATTGAGGAAGCAAGAAACTACTTTGCCCGTGTCGGCGCAGACCTGATCGCCCACTTCGGCAGGCTTGGAAGCAAATGCACCGAGCTTGAAACAGATGAACGACTGAGAGTTTTCCACGACTTTTACAGAGTCGGTGAGGAAAGCTCTTTTCATTTTGACATTAAGGAAACACGGAAGAAGGGACACGATTTCAAAGACTATATCTGCCCTGATTCTATGGAGTTTGAAAGCGACTATTTCAAAATCGGAAATCGCTACGGCAGAGTGCTTTTTCTTCGTGAATATGCGTCGTATATCAAGGACAGTATGGTAGCGGAGCTTACAGACCTTAACCGCAATCTGATGATGTCGATTGATGTTGTACCCATTCCCACCGACGAAGCGGTGCGTGAAGCGGAGAGCAGATTGCTTGGCGTTCTCTGATATTACGCAATATAGGGATAAAGCATACTGTGAGGAACATCCGTCTATTGAGTTTGAAACAGCAGACGGATTGAAAGTATATCAAGTCTTTGCGGTGGTTTGCTTGAAGAAAACAGATGAATGGTACGGCTTTTCCTGTTTCGAGAACGAAGAACAGTATCAAAAGGCAATTACGGAAATAAAAGACAGGTCGCTTTACGATACCGGAATCGAGCCGCAGTTCAAAGAACAGCTACTAACCCTTTCCACCTGCTTCGGAGACAGTAAAGACAGCAGAATGGTTGTGATAGGTGTAGAGCAAATAAGATAAAATACCACGGAGGTACTTATGGCTGAAACAAAGAGCAGAATTTTATATATTCTAAAATACCTATGGCAAAACACGGATGCCGAGCATTACGCCACAACCGGAGATATTCTTACATACTTGAAGGAGAACGGCATCTCCTGCGACAGAAAAACAATACCGGGCGACATTGCGAAGCTCTGTGATATTGGTATTGATATTGAAGAAGAAAGAAGCCGTGAGAACCGCTATTCCCTTAGCAGTCATTTGTTTACCCTGCCGGAAGTGAAGCTGCTGATTGATGCGGTGGAATCCTCGAAATTCATTACGGCAAAGAAAAGCTCGGAGCTTGCGGAAAAACTATCGCAGATGACAAGCGCATATCAGTCGGAAGAACTGAAAAGGAACATCTATATTTCCCAGCGTGTCAAACCGATGAACGAGCAGATTTACTACTTGGTAGACAAAAGAGAGGTTAAATCAGGGTATAAGATACTCTCCCTTGAAATCCCGACGATGAAGCCCCTCTCGGACTAAAAACCCACAAAAATCAGGTTTTGACAGCGTTTGCGGCGTTTTGTTAATCCAGTGGCTTCATTGTAACGGCTACATTGTAAATTGAACAAAAAAGCCTTGTAAACTCGGCATCTAACGATGTTTACGACAGAACCTCGGACTGTATAGTTCGGGGTTCTTTTTTGCATATTTGAAGCCGGCAACGATTATGGATATACTGTAATCGAATGGAGGGACTACAAATGAAGAAGTATTATATCAATCTGACCGAGCAGGAACGCTCTCAAATCATACATTCGCTTATAGATAAGAAGAACGCATTTATGGCTAAAAGCAGATACACCGACGCTGTTGGTGAAGTCATCTTAAAGCTGATGAAAGCAAAGAAAAAGGCTTTCATAGTGCGTACTGTTTCGTAGTCATTTCCTTTTCAAAAAATAAAATATAGATCTATATAAGCAAGCCGCTTATTCCTTTATCGGGATAGGCGGCGTTTTTATTTTTCCGACACAAAAAAATTTTCAAACTTTTTTCAAAAACACCCGATAATTTGACCTCTCCCAGTCCGAACAAGTGAAAGGGTTATTCTTTAACTCCGATTAGGAGCAACTCTTTCGCTGTTCCTTGACAACTGAATATAAAGGAAATGATGGGGTTGTAACGAGAACTTAGGGTAAAATGCGCCTAAGTTTTAAGTGAGCTTCATTTATTTTTGAAAATCTTCAATTTTGCTGTTGTATTTTACGAAGAATTATGCTACAATATATACAGCAGAAAGGTAGGTGCAGACATTATGCCGAATATTAAACCCGTATCCGACTTGAGAAACTATACCGAGGTACTGCGTGACATTGCGGTAGGAGATCCTGTGTTTCTTACCAAAAACGGCAGAGGCAGATATGCTATTGTCGATATTGAGGAATACGAAAAGACAAAAGCGACCTTGAAGCTGATGGGCGAATTATCCAAAGGCGAGCTTTCGGGAAAGGAAAAAGGCTGGACTGAGCTTGCAGAGGTAGAAAAAATGCTGGGTATAACAAATGACTGAGATAAAATTTTCGCCGGAAGCAATTGCCGATTTACAAAATACGAAATCGTATATTGCCGATGAGCTTTGCAACGAACAGGCTGCTGTCAGTACGATTGAAAAGATTTTAAAGCGTATTCGCATGCTCAAAGATTTTCCCGAACTCGGCGCACCGCTGTCATCTATCGTAAATCTCGATACCGACTACCGTTTTCTTGTTTGCGGAAACTACACGGCATTTTACCGTGTGGAAAATGATACGGTATATATTTTGCGTGTGCTTTACGCCAGACGGGATTTTATGCGGATCCTGTTCGGGACACCGCAAGACAAAAACTAAACATTTCACAAAAACCGTCATCTGAAAAGGATGGCGATTTTTTATATCTGAAAGAAGGATTTAATTTGGAAGTAAAAATAAACAGAGAAATCCGCAACTACACAGAGTCTATGTTCTTTGGGCTGTCGCTTCGGCAGTTCATTTTTTCTGCTCTGGCTTGTGCTGTTGCGGTGGTCATATATTTTCTGCTCAGTCCGTATGTCGGCACCGAGACCGTTTCGTGGATGTGCATTTTAGCCGCCGCCCCTTTCGCGGCGCTCGGCTTTGTTAAGTACAACGGAATAACCGCAGAAAAATTTCTGTGGACGTGGATTAAGAACGAGTTTCTTATACCGAAAAAGCTCGTGTTCCGTCCAACAAACACCTATCTTGAGCTGATGAAGCCGGGTATCGAACAGAAAAACAAGGAGGCGCTTAAAACACATGATTAAGACACTTGCAAAACTATTTAAACAGGAAAAGGAGAAGTTCGTAGTGCCAAAGGGCGTACAGGACGTCATTCCTATCAAGGCTATCTATGACGACGGTATTTTCAAGGTCGGGAAAGACAAATTCTCCAATGTCAATACAGACCGTCATGCAGGAAATAGACACGGAGTATGAAAACAGGCTGTCCGAGATAAAGGAAAGCAATACTTATGATATTATTGAAATGAGCGGAAGCAAGGCAGAGTGGAAAGAGGTACTCACCGTGTATTCAGTTAAAGTCAATACTGATACTGACAACCCGCAGGAGGTTGTCACTATGGACGAGGGCAAGAGGCAGCTTTTCAAAGATATTTTTTGGGAGATGAACAGCATATCTTCGCGGACGGAAAGCAAAGAGGAAACGGTTGTGACTGAAAGCGATGACGGGAATGGGAATGCGGTGAGGACAGAAACTACTGTGACGAAAACATATTTGTATATCACCGTGACACATAAAACGACCGATGAAATGGCGGAGGAGTATGGGTTCAGTAAGGAACAGAGGGAAATGATTGAGGTGATTTTGAAGGAGGAGAATGAGTATTTGTGGGAGGGGTGGGAGGAATAGCTGAAAGGATTTGATTGTGAGACGGCGTGAAATGAGAAAAAGGTTAATAAAGCTAACATAGCTTAAAATCCTTGACAATAAAATATATAAATGTTACAATTTAATCATCGGATCATTATGCTTATTGCGTGATACGAATTTTAAAGGGTGATGATATATATGAAAATAGCAATATGCGATGATGAGCGGATATTTACAGATATTTTCCGTGAAAAGCTTGAAATGACCGCCGAAAAATGCGGTATAGAATGTACTGTTTCAGCTTTCTTAAATGGTGCTGAAATGATAAGTATGCTTAATAGGTTTGATGCGGTATTTCTGGATGTAGATATGCCGGGGCTCAGCGGAGAGGAGACGGCAGAATATATTATCGGTTTGGAAAAAACTCTGCCGATTATTTTCGTAACTAATCACGACGATTTTGTGTTTTCTTCATTCAGATACAGACCTTTCGGATTTTTACGGAAAAGATATATCGACAGTGAGCTTGAAGATATTATCAAACGGCTTGATAAATATCTGGCTGAGATAGAAAGATGTTATACATTCAATTCACACAATAAGCTGATTTCTGTACGATTCAATGATATTAATTATATTGAGGTTTACGGTCATGAAACACTTGTACATACCGCAAATGCGGTATTAACGACTTCAAAAGCTCTTTCCGCAATTGAAAAGGAACTGTCCGAATATGGCTTTATCAGAACTCATAAATCATACATCGTAAATACCCGTTATATTTTTTCTGTTGAACGCAACAGCATCATATTAAGTAACGGAGAAAACTTACCTGTCAGCAGAAATAAATTGACCGACGTAAAACAAATGATGATTAAATTTACAGGAGCGAACTGATATGGAATGGTTATCCGAGACAACTGAACTTTTGGCAACAGTCTGCGAAAATGTAATTATTCTGTGGTTTCTTACCTCGTTTTTCGGTACAAAGTACGATGGATATAAAAAGATCATCGCATTTATCGCAGCTGTTGTGATTACAACGGTGTTTACTTCCCTGTTTTCTTTTGCATTCCCGAATGAATTTCTTGCCTGCACCTTCGGTTTTATTATAATACTTGCTGTATATTGTCGCTTGTGCCTTAAAGGAACGGTTTGGTGCCATATTCTTCTGCCGGTAATGTCGGAAACAGTGCTTATGCTGGTTGCTGTAAGCATTAACGCTTTGTCTGTATATTTCACGCCGCTTACCTCTGCCGATGCAATAAACGACAAGAGCGTAATGCGAATTTTAATCCTTTTTATATCAAAGCTGATATTGTTTGCATTATTAGGACTTATACTGCTCTTGACAAAGAGAAACCGGTCTGAACTAAGGCAGAACGAGTGGATAGCATTCAGTGCTGTTTTTGCCGCTACGCTTGTAAGCGGTGTATGTATCTATGAAAGTGAGCTTAATGAAGAAAAAGGGATAATGTTCTTTATTTTGCCGGTAGCAGGACTTATAATAATAAATGTAGTCTCATTTTATATGCTGGTCAGAATATCACACGAGCATAAAGAAAATATCAAAAAGTCAATGCTGCTTGTACAGATAAATGAACAAGAAAAAAATCTTCAGGAAATTTACGTTGTATATAAAGAAGTGCGAATGATACGGCACAATATAAGCGGACAGCTCAGTACATTGAAAGAACTCATCACAAACGGTAAATATGAGCAGGCAGAATGCTTTTTAAACAGCGTTGAAATTCCCGATCTTTCTACGAAAACCGCTAATGTGACCGATAACGATATGCTTAATGCAATACTCGGTTTTCTTTCACGAAAATGTGCCGGCAGCGATGCAGTGTTGCATACAAGCATATTATCCTCGGATATCAGCGGTTTTTCGCCGGCTGACATAAGCGTCATACTTACAAACCTCGTTACAAATGCTCTTGAAGCGTGTATAGAATCCGCTGACCGTGAAATTAAGCTTGAGCTTTTTATTCAGAGAAATTATTACTGCATTAAAGTGGTGAATGCAATAAAAGGCTCGGTGCTTTCGGATAATCCCAAGCTTGCTACAACAAAACACGATAAGACGGTGCATGGATACGGCGTGGAAAGTGTAAAAATGCTTGCCGAAAAGTACAACGGTATTACTTCATTTACAGAAAGCGGAGGGTATTTTACTGCAGAGGTATGGTTAAAATTACCTATGAACGAAGACGATAATTCGAACATTAACGATAACATACAACACACAGGGATAGATTAATTTTAAATTATTGCCGAAAAATACTGTCATCAATGCTTCATACGCATTTGATGGCAGTTTTTTATGCCAAGATATTGTGCTTGTTCAGCGAAGTACAGTTGGATTAAATGCCCATTACTATGCTGTGATGTTGATATATACATCTTACAAGGTGTAAACGAAGCATGAAGATGCATTTATGATAAGAAATATTTCATCACAAACCGAAATTGTGCATTTCAGGTCGAAATATGTGCATTTCAGGAAAAACTATTGCATTAATAGAAAGAATGCGAGTATACTTATTATGAAAAAACTTGAAATGATTATGTTATAATAACTTTTGTCTAACATGAAAAATTAGTATTACAATAATCATTTAAGAGTACTGACATATGAAAGGCAGTGAAATAAGTTGGAGAAGTTTAAAAAAGTTATAGCAAAGGTGATTAGCGTAATCACAGCGGCATCAATTTCACTTCAGATTGCGGCTTCTGCCGGAGCTGAGGCGGGTATTGATTTCCGGACAGATGATTTTGAGGTCACAGATTCGGTTTTTGTTGAGGAAGAAGCTTCAGAACCGGAAATTTTGTATGAAATAATATCGCTGAGAGACGAGTACAGCAAGAGATTTATGCTCAGTGATGGTAACGTACAAATTGCACGTTATGATTCTGCTGTCCATTTTCTTGATGAAAACGGTGAGTGGAAGGATATAGACAACTCTTTACAATCAAGCGATGCAATTGACAGTGAAGATTTCAACGGATATGAAAATAAAGCCAATGAGATCAAGGTCAAGTTTTCAAAATCCTCAGACGCAAGCAAACTGTTCAAATATCAGTTTGATAAAAGCAGTATTACATACCTATAACTCTAATAATAACATTATAGCCGTAACCGATGAAAACGGCAAACGCATTTCATATAAGTATGACGGCATGGGTCAGCTTATAAGGGAAAATAACCCTTATACCAATCTTACAACAGTATATTCTTACGACAAAGGCGGAAATATAACCTCGGCAAAAGAATATGCGTATACAACAGCCGCTGAGCTTGGTACAGTAAAGAAGACGAATACTTATACATACGCTGACAGCAACTGGAAGGATAAGCTGACAGCCTACAACGGCAAAACGATAACATATGACAAAATAGGAAATCCGCTTACTTACCGAGATTCGCTGTCGTTTAAATGGAAGAACGGCAGACAGCTTGCCTCTTTACAAAACGGAAGCAGTGTGATAAACTATACATACAATGCCGATGGAGTAAGAATAGGAAAAAGCGGCTCAAGAGCCGGAACTTTTATAGTTTCAGGTACACAGATACTGCGTGAAATAAACAGTGTAGCGACCATAGATTATCTCTATGACGAAAACGGTTCGCCGATAGGACTTACTTACAAGGGAAAAACATATTATTACCGCAAAAATCTCCAAGGGGATATAATAAACATAACCGACAGCACAGGAGCAAAGGTAGTAACATACACCTACAACGCATGGGGCAAGCTTATGTCAATGACAGGCAATATGGAGCTTGCAGTAAACAACCCGTTCAGATACAGAGGATATTACTATGATGTTGAGAGCGGATTGTATTATCTGAACAGCAGGTATTATGACCCTCAGACGGGTAGGTTTATTAATGCGGAGCCGAATGTTGATTATGGTAAATTTGACGAGGGTGCCGGATTAAATGGATACAATGTGTTTGCTTACTGTGCTAATAATCCGGTCATGTTCAAAGATGATAGCGGAGAATTTGTTATTTCTATATCTATAGGAATTGGCTCGCTTCTTACATGGGCTGCTTATGGTATTGCTACAGCGGTTGGTGTTGGTGCAGGTGTTGCGATAGGCACAGCTGTAGCGGATAATATAAAAAAAGCTCAAGCTTTTGACGATGCAATAGATCAAGCGGATTCTAAAATTAGAAGAACTGTAAAAAGAAATTCTAAAACTCGTTTTTGGGAAGCATTCACAAATGGACGATATGTAAGTATTGGTAGAGGTCTTACTTTTAATCAAGCGGTTAATAATGTAAAAAAAGGTAAACATGTTTTTGCTGTGACAAAACTTGAAGCTGAAAGTGTTGCAAGAGTGGCTGGAGGAAAAACAGGCAGAAATAATAAACCTTTACCTAATGAAATTGATAGAGGCAAAGAAAATATTAAAGGATATTATTATCATTTTCACACATATAACAGAAAAGGAGGGCATGCATTCTACATGTTTTAGCTATGATTGTACTAATTAAATTTGATTTAGAACAATACAAAATTTACATTCCTGATGGCTATATTCTGAATCTTGAAAATATTAGATCGGATTTTTTTGAATGGATATATTATCAATCTGAATGTATAATATATGATAAGTCAAATGCAATTTTAACATATGGGGTAGATGATTTTTTGAAATTTTTAAATGAAACAATATTTACCAGTTGTAAAGAAAAAGCATATATAGAAAGCCGTAACGGAAAAAAATATAACAAAGTAAATTATTGTATCGATTTAAGATAATTAAATATTACCGACAGCACAGGAGCAAAGGCAGTAACATACACCTACAATGCCTGGGGCAAGATTATGTCAATGACAGGCAATATGGAGCTTGCGGTTAAAGCCTGCTAATCTAAGTATCTACAGTTCACTTGGATTATATAAGTCCTGTCTATCAAATAAGGCAAAGAAAAACATTCGTGATCGATTCATCACGACTTAAAAAATAAGGGGAAAATAATGATAATCAAAATAATTGTTCTAATGTCGCTATGTACTGTTATTGCATTCCGGAAGCACTTTAAAAAACGTGCTTTATTTGTAATTGTTTTGATTGTGGCTATTTGCGCAAACATTTTTATTCCGGCTTTTGAATTTTTTGTTCGTTCAGAGCCTCAGAATGACAGAATATTGGATTATATCAGTGAACTCGATTGGCATGACAGCGACTTGTTAAAATCAAAAGGTTTTGACTGTGACGGTGAAACAGGTACATACGCAGATGATGATAAATTCAGCATTCACGTTGCTGATGCGACTTCTTATGATAAAGAAGATATTGTTTCGGAATATAAAAATATTCATTATGAGTATTTTTCGTATTTGTCAGATACACTTTTTATTCCGGAACTGCGTAAGAGCTATTCGGTTATAGTAGGTGATAAGGTTGTTGAGATCACTTATAAAGACTGCCTTAGCAAGCCGGGCATAATGGATAAGCTGGAAGGAATATTCGGTGCAGCTGCATAACCACATCACCAATAATACTGCACTTTTTAAAATCATAAAATTTCAATTAAATCACGACGATAGAAAACCGGCTATCGTCGTGATTTTCTTTTTCTGATAGCGAAAATACAAAGCTGTACCGACGGGTACGGCAAACGCATTTCATATAAGTATGATGGCATGGGTCAGCTTATAAGGGAAAATAACCCTTATACCAACCTTACAACAGTATATTCTTACGACAAAGGCGGAAATATTACCTCGGCAAAAGAATATGCATATACAACAGCCGCAGAGCTTGGTACTGTAAAGAAGACCAATACTTATACATACGGTGACAGCAACTGGAAGGATAAACTGACAGCCTACAACAGCAAAACGATAACATATGACAAAATAGGCAATCCGCTGACCTACTGAGATTCGCTGTCGTTTACCTGGAAGAACGGCAGACAGCTTGCCTCTTTACAAAACGGTAACAGTGTGGTAGACTATACATACAATGCCGATGGAGTAACAGGCGTATGTTCACTACTAACACCACACCCGCTTTTTATTGAATTTTGCTTTTCTGAAATTAAAATAACATAATGGCGCTGTATTGCAATACTAAGCACATTTAACGGCAATAATTCAATAGGAGTATATGGATCAAACTGATGTGCTATAAATAAAGTTGTAACACCCCCCCAAAAAAAAGTGCTATAATCAACACAGGAGGGAAAAGCAATGGCAAGTTACGACGAAGAATTCAAGAAAAGGATAGTGCGGAAGCACATGGGCGAAGGGCGGACGATAAGAAGCCTGTCGGAGAAGTACCACGTTTCCGAGAAAGGAATCGGGTACTGGCTGAAAAAATACCGTGAAGAATGCTCAAAAGATCCTGCTGCAAAGGAAGAATACGACCTCATGAAGGAAAACCTCAAACTCCGAAAGGAGCTTGAAGAAATGAAAATAACTTCCTAAAAAAAAGCGGCAGCACAGCAGTTTCTGACCGTACAGTATATCTGACTCTCAGAACTGCTCACGGAGCTTGCGATCTCCAGAACCACAGGGGACATTCGGAAAAACCATTGCCAAGTACAAGAAACCGGCACTCCTTATCCTTGACGAATGGCTATTGTACCAGCTCAAGGAAAGCGAAGCCCTTGATTTGCTGGAAATTGCCGAAGCGCGCTGCAAAAAGGGTTCAATCATTTTTGTTCCCAATTTGATGTACCAGGCTGCCCTAATGTTTGAACGCTTTCTGCCGATATAGTGAGCGTAAATAGTAGTTATGGGATGATTAAAAAGATTTATAATAGCACTGATAATATTCATTGCAATAATTTCCCTTCCCGTAAAAATAGATACACACATCCAGCTTTATTATACACCAACTTGAAAAAATTTTCAAGCTTATTATGCATTTATGTTCTACTGCTAAAATCGTAATGAATTTTGTGAGTGAAAATTAATTCCACGGCACTCTTGACACAGGCACCTATCGCCGTATGAGTTGAAGTAAAAGAGACAAACCGCGCCGCAAGCGGCTTTGTTTTACTTGGCAGTCAAAATCCTATATACGCCGAACCTATATCAAGAGCCTTTCGTGGCATAAACGATTAAAAAATATTACGACTTTGGGGTAGAACCATGCATTTATATATAACCACGCTTTACACATTCTATTCTCTACTATATACAAGAGAAACACGAATAACATAGGAAATAAACAACGCAATGAAGCAGATTGCGTTTCATGATGAAAATTTCAAAACTGACATATTACAAAGTCTTTATTTGCATTTCAAGTCGGAATTGTGCATTTCAGGTCGAAAAATGTACATTTCAGGAAGAACCTATTGAATTTTCATAATGATATCAAGTATACTTGTGCCTAGGAGAGATGTTGAATGATTAATAAAATAGCCAACTACATTGCTGATTTTGTTTGTGATAAAAAAATGCATGAAAAAAATGATTATGAACGTGCTATTTTGGTTTATGGTTATGAAATAATATTATCTTCTGCTTTATCTTTTGCGGCTGTGATAGTTTTTGGGGTGGCGTTCTGTAAACTATTTGAAGCTATAATTTTCTTTTTAACTTTTTATTTTATCAGACGAAGAACAGGTGGATATCACGCTGATACATATTTCAAGTGTAACCTTATCTTTTTCCTAAATATTATTGCTGTTCTGGTTGTGATTTCGTTCAGGATTTCTTTCGCATGGCAAGTAATATTTAATGTCTTTGCATTTATTTTCTGCTTCCTGCTTATATTAATGAAAGCTCCGATAGAAAATTCCAATAAACCTATATGTAAATCTAAGCAAAAAAAGCACAAAATTATCGCATTTATACTGCTCGGTATTTTAGAATGTATATCTGTAGTTATTATAAATCAGTATACATATTCCATGAGCATCTCATTGGCACTGTTCTCTGTTTCAGTTGCTATGACGATAAAATCACATTAAAGAAAGGAGGATTTGACACACATGAAAACAACAATAACTGAATTATTAGCAAAAGTCGGAATGAATGCTGCAAAAAAAGCTGCAGGTACAGCTTCACAATTTGGCTATCATCAGGCAAAAGAACCTCAGATGCCGAAACAGAAGAAGTGATGTTATTTTGGTTTACAAACCTTACTGTGATTAATGTTATATTACATGGTTTGTAAACCAAAATTTTTTCTGTTACGCAGAGAAGACAATCAGCTGAAATAAGAACGCTGATAAAAACAAGATTTTGACAGCATAAGGCTGTCACGGAAAGTCATTTTGAGCGGAAAGGAAATTTGTTGTGAAAAAAATAGTAAAACGAATAGCTGCTATAGCAGTCATTTCTTCAACTGTAATGTCATTAATGGCAAGTGCTTCTGCACTCACAAATAGTGAAACCGTAACTAATACAACCAAAATAGGCACAACATCATATACAACCAAAGGTACAAATGATATCTCGACAACCCGATATTCTTTTGTAATTGATCTTTCAACCTATGTAAGTAGCCCAAGTAGTGCAACTGCAAATGAAATTCATACACATTGGCAGGTATATGATTATTGGACAGGCGCTGATATAGGTACGAAGCAAACAGAAGATGGTTATAATACAAACAGAAAGGACGGGTATGACTGCGTATCCAGAACATATTATGATGATATAACCGTTCTTTGCGCTCATACCGCTTATAAAAACGGACAAACACTTATAGCAAAATATACCCAGACTACAAACTAAACAGGTGTAGTAATTTAATAGACCGATGGATTTTATGCCCATCGGTCGACTTATAATACGAAAGGAACAACCATGAAAAAATCTTCTGTATTATTATCGTTTGCTATAACCATTGCAACAGTTTTTACAACGTCCGGCTGCGCTATGCAGGAGTCATACGACAGCTATATACCCGACCCGTTTGAAACATTTGAATCAAACACCCTTATCGGCGACGATATTAAAGAAAACACGGCGGCTCAGAATCTGTCAAAATACTCAACAGGCGGTTATGAGTGTACCGTTAATGAAGGAAAACCGATAGTTTATACTGGAGAAAAAATAACCGTTCCTGTTGCTGTTACTGCCGATGATACAAATGAATATGAGATGTCACTCGGCATATCTGCCGTGATAAACGGCACTGTACAGACGCTGAGTACAGGTGGTATGCGGGAAAGCAATATGCTCATTTTCGAGAATATCGCTCCGGGTGAAACAATCGAGCGGGAGATAACTTTTGACCCTGTTATCAGCAGTGAGGATAAGGGTAAAAAGCAGCTGCCGATTACTTTTTTCGCTCACTTCAACGCCGCATATATACCCGATGAAAGCTACCCCACCTTTGGTATGACTCACCATGCCAATCATTGCCTTTATACCACGATAAGCCTTGACGGTACGCCTAAATACACAGATTACAGCTACGCTTCCGATATAAGCAAAGAGCTTATCACAAAAACCCTTTTGGAAAAGTACGCCGATAACACAGGTACTCCATTGAAGACAAGCGGACGAACAAGAGTAAATATGTATCAGAACACAAAGACCGACACGGGCGTTTTACGGCTCAGCGAGGACGGTACATTAAATCTCAATCTGATGCTTTATGAAAATGAAAACAGCGGTAAATACAGAGTTTCACTATACAAAAACAACGAACTAATAACTATAAACGGCAATGACTATATCGAAGCAGAGCTTGTAGACGGATATCTGTACACATATTCCGTACAGCTTGACAATATTGCTCGAGGTGACTTTATATATGCCGCAATACATAAAAACACGGGCGAGAATTTTGAAGAGTATGCTTCATTTGATATGACACAGCCCAAGCTTGTTGTAAACAGCGATTTTGAAGTAAAAGAGCCGGAAAGACCTGCCGGTACAGATAACAGCTCAGATACTTCCGACAGCACTCCGCAGGAAATAATAAACAACGGCGCTGTTGTGAAAAATACATCATTTACAATTAAGCTCATCGGATATATCGAACAGGACGGGAAAAGGCTCGCAGTTATTGAGAATAACAAAGCCCTGTACATTTCCGACATAGACGAGGATAAGCGTGTAAGTGAAATAGTACGTATTGAAGAATTGGAAAAGCAAGGCTATATGACATACTCTCTCGCCATTGACGGCACTAAGATGGTTATTAAGAAATATGAATATGAGGGAGATGAAGTAAAGAGCGGAGCGTATTATCTGCTGGATAGTGATTTTTCGGCTGTAAGCGAAGTACCTATACAAAAAAGCGGAGAATTTATCATTGAAGACGGTATTATACTTAACGACTCGCAAAAGCTGATACATGAGGATATAAACGGCAGTACAACGCTATGCGTATGTGATTATAACGGCGAAAACAAAAATCCGATTTACACATTCCCGGACAATTACTATGATTACTCTCTTGCCACAGACGGCGAGCTGGTATTTTTCAGGCGGTGTAAAGAGGGAAGCACTACCGAGTCAGCCGTGGTTATAAATCTCAGCGACGGCAATACCGTAATATATGACGGAGACGGGCTTACCGATGACGGCGGCGGAATAATCAGCAGCGAGGGAGATTATATCTTCTTCCCTGATCATAAAAACACAAGCGGAAAGTTTGTTATCTTTGATAAGACCAAAAAAGAATTCCGTGAGATAAAGACCGAATATAAGACCGAGGGAAGTACAAGCTCGGCACTCTCTCCCGACGGTGCTTATATTGTTACCTCTGTGACCGAGATAAGTGCGGCTGACGGCAAAACCCCGACAGGCACATATTTAAGGATTTATGATACAAAAACAGGTGAGCTGTTCTTTGAAGAAGAGATAAGCGACAGCAAACTGAAAGTAGGCGGAACTCTGCTCGTCGGAAACGAATATGTGATTCTATCCACAACAAACGGCGACTACAGAATAAAATACAGATAACGAAAGGGAATAAGCTATGCAGTTAACACTTGAACATATCACAAAATCCTACACGAAAGGCAAAAAGCGCAAAAACGCACTTGAGGACTTCACGCTCACCCTCACCGAAGGAGTGTACGGACTGCTCGGTCCCAACGGCGCAGGTAAATCCACGCTTATAAATATCATCACGGGGATAATCGGCAAAGACAGCGGAAGCATAGCGTTTTCCGACGGCGGGGACAACAGCTTTTTGTCACATCTCGGCTTTATGCCGCAGGGCATGGACTTTTACCGCAACTTCACAGCAAAGGACTACATAAAGTACATCATGGCGCTGAAAAAATACTCTCCCGACAATGCGGACGAGTATGCCCTTTCTGTGCTTGACCGTGTAAATCTGCACTCGGACGCAGATAAAAAAATCGGCGCGTTTTCGGGCGGAATGAAGCAAAGGCTCGGTATAGCGCAGGCGATAGTAGGCGAGCCTAAGGTGCTGATTTTTGACGAGCCGACCGCAGGCCTTGACGCAAAGGAGCGTATTCGTTTCAGAAATGTTATAAGCTCCCTTGCCGCAGATAAGATAGTTATACTTGCAACGCATATCGTCACCGATATAGCTTATGTTGCGAAGACGGTCGTTCTTATGAACGGCGGCAAAATAATCAAAACAGGCACGCAGGAAGAGTTATGTTCCGATATTTCGGGCAAGGTGTGGGAGATAACCGCCGAGAGTGACAAGGTGATGGAATATATGAGTCGTATGCGTGTATCAAATGCGGTATCTGACGGCAGTAAATACACTTTACGCATAGTGTCGGACAATCTTCCCGAGCAGGGTGCAAAGACTGTACAGCCTACTCTTGAAGATGTGTGTATTTATTATTTCGGGGATATGTGATATGAAGCTGTTTAAATATGAACTGAAAAAGAATGTGCTTCGCTTATCGGTCTTTATACTTCTGCTTGCGCTTATCGGGGTAAATCTGTTCAAACAGCACGAAACAGCGAGATTTCTCGGCGACAGCCGTATTGCAATAGGCGTAGAGGATAAATCGTCACTCGGCAGAAAAATGTATGAGGAGTACAAGGGAGAGCTTACCCTGCAAAAATTTGAAGCTCTCGGCGAATACCGTGATTATTTGCAGGATTATATAAGCAGCGACGAATACAAGCCTACCGAAGAAGCAAACGACAGATTTTTCACAGGATATGCGATGGGTGATCTGAATTATTCAGAAGAAACTGCCGATAAAATGAGATATGCCTATCTGTACCCAAATCAGATGATAGAGCTGAAGCAAAGAGCAGACGAAAACATTGAATTTTACACTGGCAGAAGTGATTTTGAGGTTAGAAAAAACGAGCTTGTAAAACAGCTTTATACAGGCAGGCGTATTTCCGCATACGGAAACTATGAGGCGTTCAGGCTGTACTTTGATTACGAGTTTTCCTCGCTTGTCATTATAGTGATGATTATTTTTGCTTTTGCGGCGTCGCTCAGCGATGAAAAAGCGACAGGCACGGACAGGATAATACGCTCCTGCCGCAGAGCAAAAAGCGTATTCCTTACTAAGCAGGCGGTAATGCTGCTTTTTATTACCGTGCTGATAGTTTTGTTTGCGGTTATGGATATAGTGAGGTTTAGCTCGTTTTACGACGGTTCGTTTATTAATCAGCCGCTTTATGCGATTGAAGAATACAGATATACGCCGCTTAATGTCACGGTATTCGGTGCTGTTATGCTTTCCTTGCTTGGAAAGCTGCTTGCGCTTGTTTTTATCGGAGAAATCGTACTGCTGATTTCTTCGTTTACAAAAAATGCGGGATTTTCGATAACGCTATGCTTTGCGGCTGGCGGAGCGATGATAATCATAAGCGAGCATATAAATCCGCTGTTTTCTCCGCTTTCGCTTTTAAACGCGGAAAGCTGGATGAAGGATTTTAACTGCGTCAATATTTTCGGCTATCCTGTACTGAGCTTTATTGTTCAGTTTGTTATCACGGCGGCACTGATTGCTTTGCTGACTGCTATCTGCTATTTCAGAGCCGGATATATAAGAAAAGAAAAGGGGGCGGTACAGTGATATTTTTATATGAGCTTAAAAAGATACTGATAAAGCAATATTCGCTGTTATTATATCTTATAGTTATTATTTTTGCCGCTTTTTCTCTTATTACGGCACAGCACCAGACTTACGGCTTTGCAACGGTCACCGAAAGGAACGAGTACCTTGAAACAATCACACCGTTCACAGGTGAATTGACTGATGAAAAAGCGGCGGAGATTACCGCACTTAAAGAAGAATATCTTGCCGCAAAGGCCGCTGTAAATGAGCTAAGCAATAAGTACGCAAACGGAGAGCTTGACGGTGCCGCTTTTGAGCGAGAGATGGCACAGTACAATGAAATATTAAAGCGCGAGGAAATCATCGAGCAGATATTTTCACGCTATGAATATGCAGCGGCAGACCCCGAAAAGCGTATGCTGATACCCGCCGGGAGCGTACCTGTTCTCAGCGACACATCGGTAAACTTTCTTTTTTTACTGTGCATAACATTCTGCTGTGCGTATGCAGTAATGATAGAATACTCCGGCAAAAGCAGATACATACTTATCACGACAAAGGGCGGACAAAAAGCGACTATGGCAGCAAAGCTCGCTATACTGCTTTTGCTTACCTCGCTTACAAGTATAATAATATCCTGCTTTGATCTTGTGCGGCTGTCGGACGAACTGCCATTAGAGTATTGGGGATATAGCTTATGCTCTGTTCCTGTATTTGACAACACCGCAGTAGATATAAGTATTATCGGCGCATTTTTGTCCGCACAACTGTTAAAGCTTATAGGCTATCTGTTTATTTGCGTTGCCGCCATGCTTACCGCTCATTTTACCAAAAACTATGTGGCGAGCGTGTTCCCGTTCATCGCTGTGCCTGTGGTAGCCGATTATCTTGCGGAAAGAGACAGTCAGGCTTTGTTCTTGCCGACGGGACTGCTAAAAGGCGCAGGATATTTCTTAGGTGATAAGGCGGATAAGGGATATGCGACAGAAGCCGATACGGTTATATATTTCCATCATGTTCCGCCCTTATATACGGTTATTATGACTGCGGCGGTCGTATTGTTTATTGTTATCGGTGCGGTTATTCTGATAAAGTCGGGCGAGAACAGGCTTAACAGCAAAAGGCACGGAGTGAAGCATATACCGAAGGCAGTTGTTCTGACACTTGCTTTACTGTTTTGCACCGCCTGCGGAAGTACACGACAGGCAGAATGTGTTGATGTCCTCTCAAACACCGAGAACAGCCGATATTCTTTTGAGCTGAAATATGAAGACGAAAAAGAGCTTATCGCAGTCACGGATAAGTCAAGCGGAGAAAGCTTTATTATTCCCGAGGAGACCTTTGTTGATGAATCCTATTCCATCATGTCTATTTATCCGACCGAGAACTATCTGTATTACATGAAGGGTCGTAACTCAGGGGTTTCGATATACCGCATAAAACTGTCCGATATGACAAGAGAGGAAATAATAAAATCGTCAGATACTGCGGATAAATCCATACTCGGACTTACCTTTTCATGGAGTGATACCGAAAACAGATTTTCGGCTGTCCGCTTGTTCACAGATGAAAAGAATATATATCTTATAGATAAAAACGGAATGGTTTTTGTGCTGAATCCCTTTGCCGAAAAAATAACCGACTGCACCTGTATTATTGAGGAGAGCGTGCTCGGCGGATGTATTTTTGACGGTAAAGCTATCTATTATATTGATGAAGACGGCGTGCAGAAAATGTACAATGTTGTGAACAAGACATTTCGGATATAATCATTTAAGATATGAGGAGAAATATCAGCTGATGTTAAGATTATTCCTCGGGTGTTTAGTTTTAATAATTTCTTTCTGCTTTGCAG
>OLPV01000797.1_pt1 | contig 25370 bp, 24 predicted proteins | sample 1671961 | NCBI WGS metagenome assembly OLPV01 (sample SAMEA3136630, study PRJEB25190) | human gut metagenome | biome: human gut; feature: human-associated habitat; material: faeces | place: Austria | collected 2013
TCCTATCAAAGCTGCGCCAGCAGCTCGTCGATCTTTTCCTTTGTGGCAAGCCCAAGGCTGAAGGCCGTGGCGCTGCCGCAGGCCGTGCCCAGACGCAGCGCCTGCGCGTAGCTGCGGCTTTGCAGATACCCGGCCACAAAACCGGCCACCATGCTGTCGCCTGCACCCACGCTGTTGACCACCTTGCCCTTGGGGCAGCCGATGCGGTGCACCTGTCCCTGCTCGTCCAGCAGCAGCGCACCGTCCCCGGCCATGCTCACCAGCACGTTGCGTGAACCCTTTTCCTGCAAAGTGCGGGCAGCGGCCACGATCTCGGCGTCACTGGTCAGCACCTTGCCCACGATCTCGCCCAGCTCATGGTTGTTGGGCTTGATGAGGAAGGGGTGGTAGGGCAGCACGTTCACCAGCAGGTCGCGGGTGGCATCTACCACCGCACGCACGCCCCTGCCCTGCAGCCGCGCCAGCAACCGTTCGTAGACGCTCTGCGGCAGGCTTGCCGGGATGCTGCCCGCCAGAATGAGGATATCCCCCTCGGTCAGCTTGTCCAGCTGGGCTTCCAGCTGCTGCAACGCACTTTCTGGGATGGCCGGGCCTGCGCCGTTCAGCTCGGTCTCCTGCCCGGCCTTGATTTTGACGTTGATACGGGTCATGCCGTTTTTCAGATGCACAAAGTCGGTCTTGAGCCCCTGTGCTGCCAGACCGCGCTCCAGCCATGCGCCGGTCTCACCGGCCACAAAGCCCAGCGCCACGCTCTCGCAGCCCAGCTGCGCCAGCACGCCGGACGCGTTGATGCCCTTGCCGCCCAGCACGCAGTCCTCACCTTGGGCGCGGTTCACTTCGCCCACCTCCAGCGGTGCGTCCAGACGCACAACATAGTCGATGGCCGGGTTAAAGGTAACGGTATAGATCATACTTCTGTCTCCTTTACAAATGTTTGCTGCTTATACTTGGAGTTCGGGCAGCGGTTGGTCAGGATCGCACCGCCGTGCAGATCCGTGATGACCGCCGGGTAAATTTTAGCAAATTTGGCGTCGTCCACAAGGAACCAGCTTTCCCTTGCGCGGTGGACGGCTGCGGCCTTTACCGCTGCTTCCTCGGGGTCCGGGGTGGTAAAGCCCGCCTCCAGCGCCACGCCATTGGCTCCCATGAATGCCTTGGTGAAGTTATACTGCTGGATGCTGCTGACTGCCGGGGCACCCACGATGGCCTCGGTCTGGGGGCGAAGCAGCCCGCCGGGCAGATACACCCGGCAGCCCTTCTGCGCCAGCAGCCGGGCGTGCGCCACGCCATTGGTCACATAGGTGGCTTTGAGCGCCGCACCCGTCAGCGCCCGCACCAGCTCCAGCGTGGTGGTGCCTGCATCAATGAACACAAAATCCTCGGCGGTGATGAGCGCTGCGGCGGCTGCGGCAATGCTGCGCTTTTCGGTTACCGCCAGCGTCTCCTTGGCTTCCATGGTAGGCTCGTCTGCCAGAAAACGGCTGTCCGGCAGGGTAGCTCCCCCGTGCACCTTGGTCAGCCTGCCCTGCCGGTCCAGCTCGGTCAGGTCTCGCCGGATGGTGGATTCGCTGGTGTGCAGCGCCTCGCACAGCTGCTGCACCGTCACGGTGCGTTTCTCGTTCAGCTGCTCTAAGATCAGTGCAAAACGTTCCTCTGCCAGCATGGTGTCTTTCCCCTTCTTTCCTTCCCACGCCTGACTGTTTCTGCACGGTATTGGCGTGTTTTGGTTGTCCGTGTCTTTATTATAGCAAAAATCCCGTCAAAATCAATCAGTTTCGGTCATTTTCGTGCACAAAAATATCTTCGATTTTTGTGCACCGTTGCCAGCATCTGGGATACAAGAGTGTTTTTCCACCAAAAAAGACCACCGCACTTATGTATGCGGTGGCCTTTTCTGCGTTTATGTGACCGGTCGTGACCGGTTTTGGTGCTCAGGCTGGTTTACCTCAGGCATCCGAGCGGGAGTAGGCGTTCTTCATCTGGCTGCTCAGCTCAAACAGAACTTTGTCCAGCGTGTCGGCAGCCTTTTCCTGCAGCATGGCGGCAATGGCGGTGTTAGCCTCCTCCCGCAGGGCGGCGCGGCGGGCAGCGTCCGGCTCGGCGGCAAGCTTTGCGTCGTACTGGTTCACCAGGGCGCGGCCGGCAGAGAGCACGGCTTCCTCGTAGCGCTCGAGGTGGAACAGGGACTTATTGTAGGAAGCATCTGCCATGGCAGCGATCAGACGGCTGGTCCAGTAGAAGTTATCGGTGGACACGGTGCCGGTGGTGTTGGCCAGATACTCCGGGGTGCGCTCCACGTTGGCGTAGAAGGGCACCATAGTGTTGAAGGCGTTGGAGGCATAGGCCACCCACTCCACTGCGCGGGATTCCTCCGGCTGGTCGGGACGCATCTGCAACAGGGCCATAAAGTCGTTGCGGTTGATGCCGATGGAACGGTACGCGCCCTTTGCGGACTTGTCGCCGTAGCTCAGGTAGGGGTCGTAGGGGGTACCCTGATAGTGGCTGGACAGCATATACTTGATGTCCTCCGGGGTCACCTTACGCTCCGGCACCATGCACCACGGCAGATCATCGGACATGGGGGTGTAGTCGGCATCGGCACCCTCCCACACCCATGTGCGGGGGTTGAGGTAGCGCAGCATGTACCATGCGCGTGGGGTGTTGTAAACGTGGTCGGCGTCATCGTGGCTGCCAAAGGCGTCCCGGGGGTTCAGCGCGCCGTCCAAAGAGAGGTCGAGGTGGTTCTTGGCGATGAACTCCCGCAGGTCGGCAGAGCAGAGGTAGTTTTCCTGTGCGCCGAAGGCATCTTCCAGATCAAAGGTGTCGATGCCCAGCTGGTTGGGCATGACCACATACACATCGTCCGGCACACGGCGGGCGATCCAGTGGTGACCGCCGATGGTCTCCAGCCACCAGATCTCGTTTACGTCCTGAAAAGCGATGCCGTTCATCTCATAAGTACCGTACTGCTCCAGCAGGCTGCCCAGACGCAGCACACCCTCACGGGCAGAGTGGATGTAGGGCAGCACCAGATAGACGATATCCTCCTCGCCGATGCCGCCGGGCACCTCGGGCTTTTCGCCCTTGGCCGGCTGGTACTCCACCAGCGGGTCTGCGCCCAGCACACGGGGGTTGGAGGTGATGGTCTCGGTGGCGGTCATGCCCACGTTGGCGGCGTTGACGCCGGAAGCCGCCCAGATGCCCTTGCCCTCCACGGCATTGGGCATGGCGGTAAACCGCAGTGCGCCCTCCGGCAGGGGGATCTCCACATGGGAGAGGACGCTGCGGTAGGTCTTGGGAAGCTCCTCCGGGTGGATCACGGTGAATTTTTTAGCGGTGAAATGGCCGGAGCCGGAGTCATCGTTGCGGGCGATCATGGTAGAGCCATCGTACGATGCTGCCTTGCCGACCAGAATGGTAGTGCAAGCCATAGGTTTTCCCTCCATATTCCATAATGTGCCTCTATTGTAGAACTTTTGCGGCGGAATTGCAACCGGGAAACAAAAACCGCCGCGCTGCGTACCACGGCAGAGCGGCGGGAGATGGAATGCTATTTCAGGCTGTTACTGGGCTGCCCAGTAGAAGTCCTCGCCGGGCAGCGTACCGCCCACGGCGGCAGGGTCGGCATCGTAGAGCACCTGCAGGTAACCGGAGACGTCTGCCTTCAGTTCCTCGCCGGTCAGGCAGACGATGTTGCAGTTGGGCAGTGCCTTTTTGGCGATGGCGGCTTTTGCCACCACGCCCTGCTCCTCGCACAGAGCGGCGGTGCCATCCAGATCGGTGTTGGCGGCGTTCACGCTCTGGGCATAGTCTGCCAGAAAAGCGGCTACCACGTCCGGGTGCTCCTCAGCGTAGGCCTTGCGCACCACGGTCACACCGGTAATCAGCTGGGTGTCTGCCACCTTGTCCCACTCGGCGGTCAGGTCAAGGGCTACCCGCAGGGTGTCGTCCTTCAGCCCGGCAGCAGTCACATAGGGCTGGGGCAGCACAGCAATGGCGTCCTGCGTGCTGGCCATCTGGGCGGTCACCTCGGTAGCTTCGCTGTAATACTGGATATCCACATCCTTGTCCGGGTCAAGACCGTTGGCGGTAAGCAGATAGCGCAGCACATACTCCGGGGTAGTGCCCTTGCCGGTGGACAGGATGGTGCGGCCCTTGAGGTCTGCCATGCTGTGGACGGTGTCGCCCTGCTCCACCACATACAAAACGCCCAAGGTGTTCACCGCCACGGCCTGAATGCCGCCATTTGTTTTCTGGTACAGGGTCGCCGCCAGATTGGCCGGGATAGCGGCCATGTCCAGCTCGCCCTTGATGAGCAGCGGCACGATCTCATCCGCAGCGCCGTAGAGCTGCAAATCGTAGTCCATGGCGGCGGTACCGGCCTGCTCCATTGACAGCAGGTTGACAAGCCCCATGGTGGTGGGGCCCTTCAGGCCCGCGATGCGCAGCGGCTCGGTAGCAGACAGCGGCGCAGCTGCTTCTTCCTCGGAAGCAGCCGCAGAGGAAGCAGCCTCGGACACCGCTGTACTGGAAGCGGCAGAGCTTGCGCTGCCGCCGCAGGCTGCAAGGCTCAGTGCAAGACTGAATGCCAGCAGTAAGGACAGGATCTTTTTCATGAAATACTCCTTTTCACACCCGGCACGCCCCGCTGCGGGGACGGAAACCGGCCTTTTTTGAAAAATTTTGCAAAATCATTTGCTTTGCGCGTTCCAGTTTACTATAATAGGGGTAAAAATACCGTTGCGTGTGCAACGCAATTGCAGGAGGCTGCGGAGAACACTATCTTCTCTGCGGAGTTGCGATGAATAATTATCTGCCGCTGTTACAAACCACCACGCTGTTTGCGGGTCTTTCCGCTGCGGAGCTCAGCACGCTGCTGTCCCGGCTGGGGGCAAGCGTGCGCAGCTACGGCAAAGGCGAAGCCCTTGTGCTTGCGGGGGAGCCCAGCCGCCGGGTAGGCATCGTGCTGTCCGGTGAGCTGGAGGCCTACCGCCCGGCACCGGGCGGGGTGCGCATCCCGATTGCCCGGGTAGAGCCGGGCGGGGTGTTCGGGGACGTGCTGGGCGGTTCCAGCCTGTCCAGCCCGGTCACCGTGCTGGCTGCTGCCCCCTGCGAGGTGCTGCTGCTGCCCTACGAGCGGCTGCTGCTCTCGGACGGCAGCCCCGCCCACCAGCGTGTGGTGCAGAACCTTGTGCGCACTATCAGCGATAAATATTTTTCCCTCTCCCACCGCATCGACCTGCTGGTGATGAAGAGCCTGCGCGCCAAGGTGGCGGCTTATCTGCTCAGCGAGGCCGCCTGCGCCCACAGCCTGACCTTCAGCATTCCCTTCTCCCGCATCCAGCTGGCGGACTACCTCAACTGCGACCGCAGCGCCCTTTCCCGGGAGCTGAGCACCATGCAGAGGGAAGGGCTCATCGATACCTACCGCAGCAGCTTCAAGCTGCTGGAGCCGGACGCCCTGCAGCAGATGGTGCAGTAGCCTTTTGCCAACTATTTTATATTTAAGGAGCAATCAAGCAATGTCCAAACCTGTTCTCTGGATCGTGATCCCCTGCTATAACGAGGAGCAGGTGCTGCCCATTACAGCACCCATGTTTCTGGAAAAGATCCACAGTCTGACCGCACAGGGGCTGGTCAGCGATAAAAGCCGGGTGCTCTTTGTCAACGATGGCTCCCGCGACAAAACGTGGGAGCTGATCCAAGGCTTTGCCGCACAGGACGAGCACTATATCGGCATCTCCCAAAGCCGCAACCGCGGCCACCAGAACGCCGTGCTGGCGGGGCTGATGGAGGCACTGCACAGCGACAGCTGCGACATTACCATCTCCATCGACTGCGACGGTCAGGACGACATCAACGCCATGGACGAGATGGTGAAAAAGTATCTGGACGGTGCCGAGGTGGTGTACGGTGTGCGCAGCCGCCGGGACACCGACACCTTCTTTAAACGGTTCACCGCCGAGGGCTTTTATCATGTGATGAACGCCTTGGGCGCGGATATCGTGTTCAATCACGCAGACTACCGCCTGATCAGCACCCGCGTGCTGGAAAGCTTTGCGGATTACAAGGAGGTCAACATCTTTTTGCGGGGCATGGTGCCGCTGGTGGGCTTTGCCCATGATGTGGTCACCTATGAGCGCCACGAGCGTCTGGCCGGTGAGAGCCACTACCCCCTGAGCAAGATGCTGGCGCTGGCTTTTGACGGCATTACCAGCCTTTCCAACAAACCCATCCGCATCATCACCGGGGCGGGCATCGTGGTAAGCCTTGTCAGCTTTATCGGGGTCATCTGGGCCATCGTGTGCGCCGCCATGGGCAGCAGCGTGGCAGGCTGGGCCTCTACCGTCTGCATCGTCTGCTTTATGGGCGGCGTACAGCTGGTGTGTCTGGGCGTGATCGGCGAGTATATCGGCAAGATCTATATGGAGACCAAAGCCCGCCCGCGCTATATCATCTCGGAGCGCACATGGGCTCCCTACGAAAGGAAATATCACGGATGAGCAAGCAAAGCTGGAAGGGCAGCACCCTTCTGAACCCGGAACCGCCGGTACTGGTATCCTGCGGTGGGCTGGATAAGCCCAACCTTATCACCATCGGCTGGACAGGCACCATCTGTACCCAGCCCAGCATGGTATCCATCAGCGTGCGCCCGGAGCGGTACAGCCATCAGCTGCTGTGCGAGCGCGGGCAGTTCGCCATCAATCTGCCCACCGAAAAGCTGGTGCGCGCCATCGACTGGTGCGGTGTGAAGAGCGGCCGCGATGTGGACAAGTTTGCCGCCTGCGGCCTGCACGCAGCACCGGGCAGCGTGCTGACCGACTGCCCGGTGCTGGAGGAAAGCCCGGTCAATCTGGAATGCCGCATCACCCAGCGCATCCCGCTGGGCAGCCACGACCTGTTTTTAGCCGAGGTGGTGGCCTGCGATGTGGACGAGAGCCTGCTGGACGAAAAAGGCAAGCTGTGTCTGGACAAGGCAAACCTCATTGTGTACAGCCACGGCGAGTATCTGGCGCTTGGCAAAAAACTGGGCACCTTTGGTTACAGCGTGCGAAAGAAAAAGCCCGCAAAGCACAAAAAATAATCCATCATGCAAAAAGGAACCCTCTGCAAAGTTTTTGCTTTGAGAGGGTTCCTTTTTTACGGGATCAAGTCCGGGCAGGCCGCGGCTTTATCAATGCAGCTTCAGCATGGCAGTCTCATATTTTTGATACCAGCTGCCAATCCATTTCAGTATTTTTTCGCTTACCCTTGCTGTTATCTTTTGAATACTCTTTTCGTAAAGCAGGCTGAGCGCAAGTGCCGCAAGCAGCCAGGCAGCCGAGTACAAAAAGACCCACAAAAGAATATGGGCATACCCATACCGGTTAAAAATGCAGTGCCAGAGATAGGGTCTTGTATAGGTTCGCAGCAAAATGTTTTCATGGATGATATAGATCAGCATGGAACACTTTGCAATGTGATTTACCCTTTTATTTTTAAAGTGGTTCTTTCTGGCCAGCCCAAACGCCGCAATGGCGATCAGGATCAAAAAAAGATTAAAATTGCTCACCCATCGCAAAAGCTGATCCGACAGCGCAGCGATCTTCAATCCAAGCAGGTCGGTCAGAACCACGATGCCCACAGCCCCCGCCGCACCGCACAGCAGCAGGATGCTATTCACTTTTGCGCTGGAATACAGCTCCATGCAATAGCGCTTGATGTAGGCAACGATCAGATATACGCTGATCCAGAGAAGCAGCATATTTGGAAAGAAAAACCTGCTTTCTATAAAGTTAAAGCCGATATACAGTACCGCCAGTACAGAAACCACCTTCAGATGTTCTTTTTGCGTCATCGCGGCGATCAGACGGTTCAAATACGGATGGATGGGATAGAATAGCAGATAGCAGGTCAAATACCAGTTATTTGCAAAGAGCGTTGGGAAAAGCGAAAAAATGAAAAGTTTACCGCTTACCTCACCCCGGATCAAAAGCGTTATTCCAAGGAACAGGACGGAGATCACCCAGATATCCAGCAGCATTCCCATCATTTTCTTGCCGGACGCTTTTGTGTTGTCCAGCAAAAACCATGCAGAAGCAACGAAGAAGATCCAGTTCCCCAGCGCGCCAAAATGCCGCATGACCGCTAAAAGCAGAACTGTTACGTTGGTCGTTGCATGGGTACAATCCAGAAGGTAGTCACTATACGGAATATATTCATTTTCCGTTATCAGTGTCAGCACCACATGGCTGATTACGATCAGAATGACCGCAATGACCTTCAAAAGCTCAACGCCGGAATCCCGCATTCTGCTTTTGTCCGCAAAAACTTTTTGTTCCACGATTCCACCCTTTCTGTTTTCGCCTTTTTCAGACGATCTATGTATTTTATTGTACCACCTGTACTTTTTTCATACAATACCTGCCTGTACAGAAAAGCCGTCGGGCAGTTTTTCTGCACGGCGGCTTCTGATGTTTCTTATGCTTCTTCGTGCTTGACCCGCTGGATATCCCCCAAGTCGTAGGGAGTGTTCTGGTAGACATAGTAGTTGAGCCAGTTTTCATACAGCAGATGGGCGTGGGCACGCCAGCGGAACAGCGGCGGCTTTGCGGGGTCGTTGTCCGGGTAGTAGTTGACGGGCACATGGATGGGCAAGCCCTTGGCTACGTCCCGCTTATACTCAGCATCCAGCGTGTACTTATCGTACTCCGGGTGACCGGTAACAAAGATCTGCCGCCCGTTCTCGGTGCTCATGAGGAAGGGTCCGGCGGCATCGCTCTCGGCCAGAATGCGCAGGGCGGCGCAGTTGTCCACATCCTCCCGGCAGATGCCAGTGTGGCGGCTGTGGGGAGCGTAGAACACCTCATCAAAGCCGCGCACAAGCGGGTTTGCCGGGCGGGTGACCCGGTGCTCGAACACGCCGAACATCTTTTCCGGCAGCAGCTGCTTGCGCACGCCGTAGTGGTAGTACAGCCCGGCCTGTGCGCCCCAGCAGACATGGAGGGTGGAGTAGACGTTCGTTTCGCTGAAGTCCATGATCTCGCACAGCTCGTTCCAGTAGTCCACCTGCTCAAAATCCATGGTCTCCACCGGCGCGCCGGTAATGATCATGCCGTCGTAGCGGTTGTTCTTCACCTCGTCAAAGGTCTTGTAAAAGGCCTCAAGGTGGGCAGCCGGCACATGGGTGGCAGAGTGGCTGGCAGTTTGCAGCAGAGTCATGTGCACCTGCAGCGGGGTGTTGGCCAGCAGCCGGGCGATCTGGGTCTCGGTGGCGATCTTGGTGGGCATCAGGTTCAGGATCAAAATTTCCAGCGGGCGGATATGCTGCGCCAGCGCCCGCTCCCGGTGCATGACAAAAACGTTTTCCTCATACAGGGCATCAAAGGCAGGTAAGGTCTTGGGGATGATCAGCGGCATAGGATGGTTGCTCCTTTCATACCTTATCCAGTGCCTGCGCGATATCGGCAATGAGATCCTCGGCAGATTCCAGACCGCAGCTCATGCGCACCAGCTCAGCGGGCACACCGGCGGCAGCCAGCTGCTCGTCGTTCATCTGGCGGTGGGTGCTGGAGGCGGGGTTCAGGCAGCAGGTGCGGGCATCCGCCACATGGGTCTCAATGGCGGCAAGCTTCAGCTCCTTCATAAAGGTGCTGGCAGCCTGACGTCCACCGGCCAGACCAAAGCTCACCACGCCGCAGCTGCCATTGGGCAGGTACTTCTGAGCCAGTGCATGGTAGGGGCTGCTTTCCAGCCCGCAGTAGTTCACATAGGCCACCTTGGGGTGGTTCTCCAAGAACTGTGCCACCGCCATGCCGTTGGCGCAGTGGCGCTGCATCCGAACGTGCAGGCTTTCCAGACCCAGGTTCAGCATATAGGCGTTCATGGGGGACTGCATGGAGCCGAAGTCCCGCATCAGCTGCGCGGTAGCCTTGGTGATGAAAGCCCCCTCCTTGCCAAAGCGCTCGGCATAGGTGATGCCGTGGTAGCTGTCATCCGGGGTGCACAGACCCGGGAACTTGTCGGCGTGCGCCATCCAGTCGAACTTGCCGCCGTCCACGATGGCACCGCCCAACACTGCGCCGTGGCCGTCCATGTACTTGGTGGTGGAGTGGGTCACGATGTCCGCGCCCCACTCAAAGGGGCGGCAGTTGACCGGCGTGGGGAAGGTGTTGTCCACAATCAGCGGCACGCCGTGGGCGTGGGCGGCCTTGGCAAACTTTTCAATGTCCAGCACGGTCAGGGCGGGGTTTGCGATGGTCTCGCCGAACACCACCTTGGTATTGGGCCGGAAGGCGGCGTTCAGCTCCTCCTCGGTGCACAGAGGGTCCACGAAGGTGGCGGTGATGCCCATTTTAGCCATGGTGACCGAAATGAGGTTGAAGGTACCGCCGTAGATGGTGCTGGAGGCCACGATGTGGTCCCCTGCCTCGCAGAGATTGAACAGTGCAAAGAAGTTTGCGGCCTGTCCGCTGGAGGTGAGCATGGCGGCAGTGCCGCCTTCCAGCTCGCAGATCTTTTTGGCTACCATATCGCAGGTAGGGTTCTGCAGACGGGAATAGAAATAGCCGTCTGCCTCCAGATCGAACAGCTTGCCCATGTCCTCGCTGGTAGCGTACTTGAAGGTGGTGGACTGAATGATGGGGATCTGACGGGGCTCACCGTTGCCGGGGGTGTAGCCGCCCTGCACGCAGATAGTATCACGGTTCATACAACATACTCCTTTGCTGGTTTTTTGGTCGGGAAGGACGATTCCCCGCAGGAGGGGCTGCCTCCGGCGGGGAATCGAAAATTCAAAGCTTCTTATTTCCGCAGGCGCTTATCGCTCTTGGTTGCCCACAGGGTACCCACAGACTGGAACGCCTGCACCATCAGCACCAGCAACACCACACAAACGATCATGATGTTGGTCTGGTAGCGGTAGTAGCCATAGGACAGGGCGATCTTGCCCAGACCGCCGCCGCCGATGACGCCGGACATGGCCGAGTAGCCCAGAATAGTGGTCAGTGCGGTGGTCATGCTGGAGATCAGGCCGGGCAGGCACTCCGGGATCATGACCTTGGTGATGATCTGGAACGGGGTAGCGCCCATGCTCTGAGCAGCTTCCACCACGCCCTCGTCCAGCTCCCGCAGGCTGGTCTCCACCAGACGTGCCACAAAGGGGAAGGCGGCGACCACCAGCGGAACGATGGTGGCCTTGGTGCCCACCGTAGTGCCCACGAGGGCGCGGGTAAGCGGGAATACACAGATCATCAGGATGAGGAAGGGCACGCTGCGCAGAATGTTGATGACGATGTTGATCAGGTGCATCAGCCAGCCGGGCAGGGGCAGGATGCCGTCCTTGTCACCGGCTACCAGCAGCACGCCCAGCGGCAGACCCAGCACCAGCGCAAAGGCGGTGGAGAGCACCGTTACATAAAAGGTCTCCCAGATGGCAAAACCGTAATCTGCGATATTCATATACCGGTCACCTCCTCTACCGTTACGCCGGACTGGCTGCGCATATACTCCATAGCCTGCTGTGCGACAGCAAGCTCTGCGGGCAGCTTGAGCAGCATAGAGCCGTAGCACTGGCCGCTCAGATCGCGGGTATCAGCGCTGAGCACCGACACCAGAATGCCTTTTTCGGCGGCAAGGCTTGCCACCAGCGGCTTTGCAGTGGAGGAACCATTAAAGGTAACGCGCACCACATGGTCATCCGGCGCAAAGCAGGAAAGATCCCGCGCTGCGCTGCCGCCGTTGGGTGCCACCAGACGCTTGGCAGCTGCCGTTTTGGGGTTTGCAAAAATTTCCTGTACCGAGCCCTGTTCCACGACCACACCGCCGTCCAGAATGGCCACACTGTCGCAGATCTCCTCCACCACGCTCATCTGGTGGGTAATGACCACCACAGTGATGCCCAGCTTGCGGTTGATATCCTTGATCAGGGTCAGGATGGAGTGGGTAGTGTTGGGGTCCAGCGCACTGGTGGCCTCATCGCACAGCAACACCTTGGGGTTGGTTGCCAGTGCGCGGGCAATGGCGATGCGCTGCTTCTGACCGCCGGACAGCTGTGCCGGGTAGGCGTTAGCCTTATCCGGCAGACCCACCATCTCCAGCAGCTCCATGGCACGCTTTTCGGCCTCAGCCTTCTTCACGCCTGCCAGCTCCATGGGGAAGCAGACGTTCTTCAGGCAGGTGCGCTGCATAAGCAGGTTGAACTGCTGGAAGATCATGGTGATCTCCCGGCGGCGCTTGCGCAGCGAGGCGGGAGACAAAGTCTCCATTGCCACGCCGTCGATCACCACGCTGCCGCCGGTGGGGCGCTCCAGCAGGTTGATGCAGCGCACCAGCGTGGATTTGCCCGCACCGGACATACCGATGATGCCATAGATGGAACCATCGGGAATGGTGAGGTTGATGTTTTGCAGCGCTTTCACCGCGCCATCCTTCATCTGGAAGGTCTTGGAAAGGTACTTGAGTTCGATCACAGAAATTGCTCCTTTAGATTATCCCTCGATGGCAGATTAACCCTCGATGGGTGCCAGACTGTCCTGCTTGCCGCCGTAGATGCCCATGGGCTCTACGTGAATACCGGCAACAGTGACCAGATGGGTACCCTTTTCGGCGTTGAAGTTGTCCAGATACGGCTGATGCTGGAAGTAGTTGGTGTCTACCTGACCGTCCTCGACGATCTGGTTGGGGATCACATAGTCGTCGTACTCCTGAATATCCAGCGTGATGCCCTTGGCGGCAAGGATCTCCTTGCACACCTCCAGCACCTCGCAGTGGGGAGCGGGAGTAGCGGCACAGCTGACGGTCTGGCCGTTCAGAGCGTCATAATCCACAGTGGAATCATAGCCGTCGGTGGGGTTCTCCACAACGGACACCACGGAACCCTTGTAGGTCTCGTCCATGAAGTCCTTCACCTTCTGGCTCTGCAGGGCAGCAGCCAGAGCCTTGATCTTGGGCTCCTCCTGATTGCCGTCCTTGCAGACCAGAATGTTGACGTAAGCAGAAGAGCCGTCCTCCATGGCCAGTGCATCGGTCATGGGGTTCAGACCGGCAGAGATGGCGTAGTTGGAGTTGATGACGGCGTAGTCCTCGTCCTGCAGGACGTTGGGCACCTGAGCGGCCTCCACCTCGTCCACGGTGACGTTCAGGGGATTCTCCTCGATGTCGTTCTTGGTGGCGGTCAGGCCGGCATCTGCCTTCAGCTTGAAGAAGCCGTTCTTCTCCAGCAGGGTCAGGGCACGAGCCTCGTTGGTGGTATCGTTGGGCACAGCCACCTTGATCTTATCCAGCTTAGCTGCGGCAGAGGATGCCACGCTGCCGGATGCAGCAGAGGTGGAAGAAGCAGTGGAAGAAGAACCACCGCAGGCAGTCAGGGCAGCGGCTGCGGCTGCCACACCGGTAACTTTCAGAAAATCGCGACGAGTAATCATAGTTTTGTTCCCTCTCTATTGTTCTCTATTATGTGCTGCGGCCCGCACGGCACCTTTCCGCGCGCGGCCTTGAACGGATGAATGAAAAAATGCCCCCGTCCTTACGAGCCTTAGACTCTGCAAGGACGGAGGCATGAACATACTTCCGTGGTACCACCTTGGTTCACTGTACCCTTACGGATACAGCCTCGATGCTGCGGCAGCGTGTACTGCTTACAGCCGGACGCTGTAACGGGCGCATCCCGTTGCGGGCTTAGCACTCCTGCGCCTCGTCCGCACGGCTCCGAGACCATTTTCAGCTTCCTGTTTCCTGCCCTTTTCCACCGCCCGGGCTCTCTGGTAAGGATCAATGCGAAGGCCTACTCTTCTCTTCACAGCCATTTTTGTGATATTGACACTATAATAAACCCATCGGCGGCATTTGTCAACACCTTCAACGAAGTTTTTGGGTAGGGATATGGCTTCCGGCCTTTTGCCGCGCCCGTTTTGCTTGACAATGCGCACAAAAAGGGTTATACTATAACTACAAAAGGCACTGCGACAAGCGGTTGGCCCTTTAGGTTTTTAGTTTAACTTTTATCCAAAGAAAAACCGTCACCTGTGGGGGGTGGCGGTTTTTTATTATACGCCCTTGTATGCGGCTGGTGCACATGATAAAATAGGGTATCATCTTTTGCAAGGAGAGCAGGCAATGAACAGCAGAGACCCTTTTCCCGATGAAGAGCTGCGCCGCCGCATCATGGATTTTATCATGGCCGCAGGGCAGACCCTGCTGGAAAACGGCGCAGAGGTGTTCCGGGTGGAGCAGACCATGGAGATCATGGCGCGCAGCTTCCATTTGCGGGAGTTCCACGTTTATGTGCTGACCAACGGCATTTTTGCCAGTGCCGGCACTGCCGAGATCAGCGAGGTGCGCAACGTACCGGTGCGCACCACCCATCTGGGGCGGGTGGCGGCGGTGAACGAGCTTTCCCGCCAGATTGCCCAGACCGGGATGACCTTGGATGAAGCCGAGAGCCGTCTGGTGCTGGCGCGGCAGCTGCCCTTCCCCAAAGATCATGTGCAGCTGCTGTCCGGGCTGTGCGGAGCGTTCTGCTTTGCCATGATGTTCGGCGGTAACCTGCGCAGTGCACTGGCAGCTGCCGGGGCGGGACTGGTGGCCAGCTGGTATCTGCTGTGGTGCGGGCGGCACGAGGTGCCCGGCGGCTTCCAGAAGATCAGCACCGCCGCGCTGATCACGCTGGTGTGCATTCTGCTGTGCAATCTGCTGCACACTTCTGCAAGCCACGCCATCATCGGTACGCTGATGATTTTGACCCCGGGCATCGCCTTCACCATGGGTATCCGGGACTTTGTGCAGGGCGACTATCTTTCCGGCACCATCCGCATGATCGATGCCTTGCTCATTGCCGCCAGCATTGCCATAGGCACCGGCCTTGTACTGCGGCTGTACACGGTATTTACGGGGGTGGTCGTGGTATGATGTTCCTTACAGCTGTACAAATCAGCGAGCTGACCGCGCAGTTTTTTCTGGCCGCGGCGGGCACGCTGAGTTTTGCCATTCTGTTTGCGTGCCCCCGGCGCTGCCTGCCTTACTGCGCACTGGTGGGCGCTGTGGGCTGGCTGTGGTACGAACTGCTGACTCTGCTGGGCGCAGACGCCGCCACGGCCTCCCTGCTGGCGGTCATTCCGCTTACCATCCTTACCCGCGTGTTTGCCATTACCCAAAAAACGCCGGTCACGGTGTTTTTGCTGACCGGCATTTTCCCGCTTGTGCCGGGCGCGGGCATCTACTACACCGCCTACTACTTCATCCAGAACGAAAACGCTCTTGCACTGGCTAAGGGCATCAGCACCTTTAAAATTGCGGTGGCGCTGGCTATCGGCATCAGTTTGGTGCTGTGCGTGCCGCTGCCGAAGAGAAAGTAAGACCCTCTCAGTCATCTCGCCTTGCGAACGCAGTGAGCCTGAGAGGGTTTGCAAAGCCGCAGGCTTTGACGGAAGCGGTTGCCCGTTGCCGAAGAAGTGGCAGAACAAGGGTTCAACCCTTATATACGTCATTTCGTTAAAAATGGGCATCTGCAAATGCAGATGCCCATTTAGTGCTTATTAACCTATTAAGTTACTACGCGCACAATCAAGCGATGTGCTTAATGGGGAAAACGTAGGTAGCGATATCGTACTGACGATCCATCTCGGTACCCTCTGCCCAAGTAAAGCCATCCGGCAGAGTGATCTCAGCTGCGGAAATAGTGGTTGCATCCTTCTTAACGTTAGCCTTCACAGTAGTCATGACAGCTTCGCCAGCCTTCGGATTGGTGATAGCCACCTTAATATCAACTTCCTTGGTAGCAGGCGTGTAGGTCACATCAGTCACAAAGACGATGATGTACTCGCCCTTAGAGGCATCCTTGCGAATCTCGACGACTGCATTTTCGTTCTCCAGATGGTAATCTTTGGGAAGCAGCTTCTTATCGATGTCAGCAACCTTCACAGAGTCCTCGGTCTTCAGAACATCAATCTTGGCAGTCTCACCCACAACCACGGTCTCGCCATTGCCTTTGTCTGCCATAAAGATGACCATCACAGGACGAGTGGTCACTTCAGGAATCACAGGAACATCCTCCTTGGAGCAGCCAGCCAGCACGCCAGCAGCAGCAACAGCCAGAGTAGCGACACCTGCGCCCTTCAGGAACTGACGACGAGAGATATTAGACATAATAATCAACCTCACAATCTTTCTTTCAAGCACGCCTTACACTGCATGTAATGCGTTTACACCTATATAATACCTTTACCTACCCCCCATTGTCAAGTATTTCATGGAAACATTCACCAAAAAAATACAAGGATACAAGAATAAGTGTCACTATCCTTTACAATACAGCCGCCGTATCCGCAAAAAACCACGCCGCAGCCATTGCTGTGCGCCGGTGCATCTGTTATACTTTATATAGTTTTTTCCGTTTTGTATTTTACCGGATAAAGGAGCGATTTATAATGTCTGTTATGGAACTTCTGACTACCCGCCGCACCTACCGCCGGTTTGCACAAAAGGCCGTGCCGCAGGATGTGGTGGACGATATCGTACAGGCCGTGCGGCTGTCCTCCTGCGGGGCAAACCGGCAGGCGGTGCGTCTGGTGCTGGTGCAAAGCCCGGAGATGGTGGCCAAGGTACAGCCGCTGGTCAAATGGGCTGGCTATCTGCCGCCGGAGCAGGGCACGCCCAAGGCGGACGAGCTGCCCACCTTTTATGCGGCTGTGGTGCAGGATACCGCCATCCCCGGCGACCTTGCCACCGACACCGGCATTGCGCTGGCAAACATGACCCTTGCCGCATGGGACAAGGGCGTGGGCAGCTGCATCATGGGCGCGATCAATAAGCCCGCCCTGACCACGCTGCTGGGCATTGAGGAGCCGCAGAAGCTGGCGTTTATGGTGGCTTTCGGCTACCCCACCCACAAAGCCAGCATCGTCCCCATGACCGAGCAGACCGGCGTAAAGTACTATCTAGACGAAAACCGCGACTACTGCGTGCCCAAGCACAGCGCGGAGGAGATTGCAAGAAGCGTATAAGCGCCGCAGTGCAAGTTCGCCCTCTCAGGCTGAACTCCCCCAGTCATCGCTACGCGATGCCAGCCCCCTCTGAGATGGGGCCTTTGGCATGGCGGCAAAGTTACCGGCTCAAGTGCAAAGTGTCCGGGCGCGCCAGAGGCTCCCTCCCCGAGGGAGCTGGCAAAGCCGTCAGGCTTTGACTGAGGGAGTTTATACTGCATATATTCACACATTTTCTCCGTTATTGCATAAATGTTTGCAAAATCGTTTCAATTTCACGGATTATTATGCACAAGTATTGACTTTTTGTTTTGTACAAACTATACTAAGTGCGTTCCCCGAAAGCGCGATGAATCGCATCCCATCGGGGTAAAGCAAACTATATTGCATAGATTGAGGAGTGTTTGAATATGAAAAAGATCTCTCGCCGCAGCTTCATGGCTGCCGCTGCTGTTTCCGTTGCTGCTCTGGCTCTGACCGCCTGCGGTGGATCCGCAAGCTCTGCTGCTTCTTCTGTGGCAAGCTCTGCCGCTTCCTCCGAGGCTGCTTCTTCTGCCGCTGCTGCTGACCTGACCACCGTGGAGGCCGGCAAGCTGACCATGGCTACCAACGCCGCCTTCCCTCCGTACGAGATGACCACCGATGCCGGCGAGTTCGAGGGCATCGACGTGGACACCGCCAAGGCTATTGCTGAGAAGCTAGGTCTGGAGCTGCAGATCGATGATATGGACTTTGACGCCGCACTGCTCAGCGTGCAGCAGGGCAAGGCCGACATCGTGATGGCAGGCGTTACCGTGACCGACGAGCGCAAGGCTGTGATGGACTTCTCCGACAGCTACGCTACCGGCATCCAGTCCATCATCGTTCCCGAGGGCTCTGATATCACCTCTCCCGATGATCTGGCAGGCAAGAAGATCGGCACCCAGCGCGGCACCACCGGCTACATCTACTGCTCCGATGATTTCGGCGATGAGAACGTGGTTGCTTACGACGACGGTCTGACCGCTGTGCAGGCCCTGAACAATGGTCAGGTGGACGCTGTGGTCATCGACAACGCTCCCGCACAGGAGTTCGTGGCTGCCAACCCCGGCCTGAAGGTGCTGGATACCAGCTACGCCGAGGAGGATTACGCCATCGGCATGGCAAAGGGTTCTGCTCTGGAGGACGCTGTCAACAAGGCTCTGGAGGAGCTGAAGGCTGACGGCACTCTGCAGGCCATCGTGGACAAGTACATCAACGCAAACTAAGCTGCGTGCCCTGTACCATTTCCGTACCCAAGGAGGCGCCCCGCTCCGGGGCACCTCTTTTTTTAGAAAAAAGTGGTTACAATTTATTGACAAACAGAAAGCGAGGATGTGAATGGCTGCGCAATACGAACTGCTCAAAGAGCTGCTCAACAGCGGCACAAAGCTAAGCTTTGGACAGGATTTCTTTTTTAAGTTTTATCAGGCCTTTCTGCTGAAGGACCGCTGGATGCAGTACATCAACGGTGTGGGCACCACCCTGCTGGTCACCGCACTGGCGCTGGCGCTGGGCGTGGTGCTGGGCAGCGTGGTGGCGCTGGTGCGCGTGACCCACGACCAGCAGCGCCCCGGCCACAAAAATGCGGTGCTGGGCTTTTTTAACGCGGTGTGTCAGGTGTACACCACCATCATCCGCGGCACGCCCATGATGGTGCAGTTGCTGATCATGAGCATGGTCATTTTTTCCAACAGCCGCAACTTTACCATGGTAGGTGCGCTGACTTTGGGCATCAACTCCGGCGCGTATGTATCCGAGATCATCCGCGGCGGCCTGATGGCTGTGGACCCCGGCCAGATGGAAGCCGGGCGCAGCCTTGGCCTGAACTACATGACCACCATGGTGGTCATCATCATCCCGCAGGCCATCCGTGCGGTGCTGCCTGCACTGGGCAACGAGTTCATCGTCCTGCTCAAGGATACTTCCCTGATCACCACCATCGGCGGCAAGGAGCTGCTGTATGCTGCACAGGGCATTATGAACCGTACCTATGAAGCCATGTTCCCCCTGCTGGGCGTTGCACTGATCTACCTGATCCTTGTTATGCTGTTCACATGGCTGCTGAGCAAGTTTGAGAGGAGGCTGGCACAAAGTGACCGATAAGATTTTGGAAGTACGCGGCCTGACCAAGACCTATGGCGGCGTAAAGAAGCGCGGCGCAAAAAAAGCCGACCCCACGCTGGATGTGCTGAAAGGCATCGACCTTGATATCTACCGTGGCGATGTGGTGTGCCTGATCGGCCCTTCCGGCTGCGGCAAGTCCACCTTTCTGCGCTGCCTGAACCGGCTGGAGACTCCCACCTCCGGTTCCATCAAGTTTGAGGGTGTGGAGGTAAACGAGACACACATCGATGCCGTGCGCCAGAAGATGGGCATGGTGTTCCAGCACTTCAACCTGTTCCCTCACCTGACCGTGAAAAAGAACCTTGAGCTGGCACCCAGCCTGCTGAAGCTGAAGGACAAAGAGGCCATCTCTGCCCGCGCAGACGAGCTGCTGGCCCGCGTAGGTCTGGCCGACAAGGCCAACGCCTACCCCAAGAGCCTGTCCGGTGGTCAGCAGCAGCGCATCGCCATCGCCCGCGCGCTGGCAATGGACCCGGACGTGATCCTGTTCGACGAGCCCACCAGCGCCCTTGACCCCGAGATGGTGGGCGAGGTGCTGGAGCTGATGAAGGAGCTGGCACACACCGGCATCACCATGCTGGTGGTCACCCACGAAATGGGCTTTGCCCGCGAGGTGTCCAACCGGGTCATCTTCATTGACGGTGGCAAAATTCAGGAGGATGAGCCGCCGCAGGAGCTGTTCACCAACCCCAAGCACCCCCGCCTGAAAGCCTTCCTCTCCAAGATGCTGTAATAATATAAAAAATTCAAGCCCGGAAGGTCTACCGACCTTCCGGGCTTGTTTCATTAAAAATAGCGCTGCGGCTTAAAGCTCTGCCAGAATGGCATCGCCCATGGCGGTGCAGCCAAGGCAAGTGCAGCCGTCGCTCATGTTGTCGGCAGTGCGCAGACCCTTGTCCAACACACGGCTTACAGCGTTCTCAATGGCATCGGCTTCCTCTGCCATGCCAAAGGAGTACCGCAGCATCATGGCGGCGGACAGGATACAGGCAGTGGGGTTTACGATGTCCTTGCCCGCAATGTCCGGGGCAGAGCCGTGGATAGGCTCGTACAGGCCCCGGGTGCCGTCGCCAAGGCTGGAGGACGGAATCATACCGATGGAACCGGTGATCATGGAAGCCTCGTCCGACAGGATATCGCCGAACATATTCTCGGTGACGATCACGTCAAACTGCGCGGGGTTCTTCACGATCTGCATAGCGCAGTTGTCCACGAACATCTCGCTGTACTCCACGTCCGGGTACTCGGCCTGCAGCCGGTGCATCACAGTGCGCCACAGGCGACTGGTGTCCAGCACATTGGCCTTGTCCACGCAGCACAGCTTTTTGCGGCGCTTGCGGGCGGTCTCGAAGCCGATGCGGCCAATGCGCTCGATCTCGTGCTCCGCATAGGGCATGGTGTCCACGGCCTGCTTTTCGCCGTTTTCCAGCGTGTGGGTCTGGTGCTGGCCGAAGTACACGCCGCCGATCAGCTCCCGCACGATGATAAAGTCAATACCCTGTGCCACGATCTCGGGCTTCAGGGGGCTGGCAGGCGCCAGCTGCGGCCAGATCTTAGCCGGGCGGTTGTTGGCGTACAGCCCCATGCCGGCGCGCAGCCGCAGCAGGCCTTTTTCCGGCCGCTGCTCCCCGGGCAGGCCCTCCCACTTGGGGCCGCCCACCGCGCCCAACAGCACGCTGTCGGCGGCAAGGCACTTGTCCAGCTCGTGCTGGGGCAGCGGGTCGCCGTACTTATCAATAGCTTCACCGCCCATGGCGGCAGCAGTGTAATGGAAGGTATGGCCATACTTTTCGGCCACCTTATCCAGCACCCGGAGGGTCTGCTTTACGATCTCCGGGCTGGAGCAATCGCCCCAGATGACAGCAATATTTTTTTCCATGAGGTACTCCTTTTATGCTCCAAACACATTTTCACGGATGGGGATGGGGTTATTTCTGGATGGCCTTCATCAGACCGCCGGCGGAGATGATGTTCTGGATAAAGGGCGGGAAGGGCTCGGCGTGGAACACCTTGCCGTTGGTCTCGTCGGTGATGACGCCGGTGTCAAAGTCCACGCTCACGGTGTCGCCTGCGTTGATGGCATCCACGGCCTCCGGGCACTCCATGATGGGCAGGCCGATGTTGATGCTGTTGCGGTAGAAGATGCGGGCAAAGCTTTTGGCAATGACCACCGCGATGCCGGCGGTCTTGATGCACAGGGGTGCGTGCTCGCGGGAGGAGCCGCAGCCAAAGTTCCAGCCGCCCACCATGATATCGCCGGGCTGCACCCGGTTCACAAAGTCTTTGTCGATATCCTCCATGCAGTGGCTGGCAAGCTCCTTGGCGTCCTGCGTGTTCAGGTGGCGTGCCGGGATGATGACGTCGGTATCCACGTTATCCGGGTATTTGAAAACAGAACCTCTTGCGTTCATGCTCATGCTCCTTTCGGGTCAGACCGTGCGCGGGTCGGTGATGTAGCCGGTCAGGGCGCTGGCGGCGGCGGTAGCGGGAGAGGCCAGATAGACTTCACTGTCCACATGACCCATGCGTCCCACAAAGTTGCGGTTGGTGGTGGAAACGCAGCGCTCGCCCGCTGCCAGAATGCCCATGTAGCCGCCCAGACAGGGGCCGCAGGTGGGGGTAGACACGATGCAGCCCGCATCAATAAAGGCGGTGGTCCAGCCCCGCAGGATGCACTCCTTATAGACAGCCATGGTGGCAGGGATGATGATGCCGCGCACGCCCTTGGCGATGTGCTTGCCCTTGAGGATGTTGTAGGCGGCCTCCATATCCTCTAAGCGGCCATTGGTGCAGCTGCCGATGACCACCTGATCGATCTTGATGTCCTTACCCTCGCTGGCAACATGGGTGTTCTCAGGCAGATGGGGGTAGCTGACGGTGGGCTCCAGTGCGCCGAGGTCGATCTCGATGGTCTTTTCGTACACAGCATCGGGGTCGGCCTCATAGAACACCGGCGGGCGCTGGCTGCGGCCTGCCAGATAAGCCTTGGTCACCTCATCCACCGGGAAGATGCCGTTCTTGGCACCGGCCTCAATGGCCATATTACAGATGCACAGGCGGTCGTCCATGGTAAGGCTTTCCACGCCCGGGCCGGTGAACTCCATAGACTTATACAGTGCACCGTCCACACCGATCATGCCGATGATATGCAGGATCAAATCCTTGCCGGACACCCGGGGGTTAAACTTGCCGGTGAGCACGAACTTGATGGCAGAGGGCACCTTGAACCATGCCATGCCGGTGGCCATGCCTGCGGCCATATCGGTAGAGCCTACACCGGTGGAGAAGGCACCCAGCGCACCATAGGTGCAGGTGTGGCTGTCCGCGCCGATCACGCAGTCACCGGCGGTGACGATGCCTTTTTCCGGCAGCAGCGCGTGCTCAATGCCCATCTGGCCGACATCGTAGAAGTTGAGGATATCGTATTTATTGGCGAACTCCCGGCACTGCTTGGACTGGGTAGCGCTCTTGATATCCTTATTGGGCACAAAGTGATCCAGCACAATGGCGATATGCTCTTTATCAAACACGCGGTCAAAACCGGCGCGCTCAAACTCGTTGATGGCCACCGGGGTGGTGATATCGTTGCCCAGCACAATGTCCAACTTTGCGTTGATCAGCTGGCCTGCCTTGACCTCCGGCAGTCCGGCGTGTGCGGCAAGGATCTTCTGCGTCAGGGTCATTCCCATGGTAGTTTTCTCCTTTTTACTTATAACCCTCTCAGTCAATGCCGTAAGGCATTGACAGCTCCCCCGAAAGGGGGAGCTTTTTGCATGAGCGGGCAAGTTTTCCTTCTGATTCAAAGCTCCCCCTTCGGGGGAGCTGGCGCAAAGCGCCTGAGAGGGTTCGTTCTTTACTTGTTGTTGATCGCGCTGACAAGGGCACGGACACCGGCCACGATAATGTCGGTGTCGGTACCGGCACCCCATGTGACCGTGTTGTCGCCCCAGACAAGACCCACATAAGAGGCTGCGCGAGAGGTAGAGCCTTCATCCAAGCTGTGCTCAGAGTAGTTTTCCAGATGGAAGTCCATGCCGGTGGCGCTCTGGATGGCGTTGGCTACGGCATCCAGACGGCCGTTGCCCACCGAGGTGACCACCTTGCGCTGGCCGTTCAGCTCCAGCGTGACTGTGGCGGTAATGCCGTTCACCTGTGCAAAGTGGGCTTCCACCACGTTCAGCGGCTTTGCACGGTTGAGGTAGGTATCCTCAAAGATGTGCAGCACCTCGGCGGCGCTCAGCTCCTTGTGGCTGTGGTCGGACACGCTCTTGACCTTGTAGCCCAGCGCCTCCCGCATCTTGGGGGGCAGATTGTAGCCGTAGTTCTGTTCCAGCACAAAACCAATGCCGCCCTTGCCGCTCTGGCTGTTGATGCGGATGACATCGGCGTCGTAGGTGCGGCCGATGTCGTGGGGGTCCACCGGGATGTAGGGGCAGGTCCAGCGGTGTTCACCGGTCTGCTTGCGGTACGCCATGCCCTTGGCAATGGCATCCTGATGGCTGCCGGAGAAGGCGGCAAACACCAGCTGTCCGGCGTAGGGGGTGCGCTCGTAAATGTGCATCCGGGTCACTCGCTCGTAGGTGGCGCAGATGGCGGGCATATCCGAGAAGTCCAGCTTTGGGTCTACGCCGTGGCTGTACATATTCATGGCCAGCGTCACAGCGTCCACATTACCGGTGCGCTCGCCGTTGCCAAACAGGGTGCCCTCTACACGATCGGCACCGGCCATCAGCGCCAGCTCCGTAGCAGCCACGCCCTCGCCCCGGTCATTGTGGGGGTGCAGGGAGATAATGGCCGCGTCCCGGTTGGGTAGATGGCGGCAGAAATACTCAATCTGGTCTGCATAACCGTTGGGAGATGAGCCCTCAACCGTGGAGGGCAGGTTCAGGATAATGGGGTTCTCCTTGGTAATATGCAGCTCCTCCATCACCCGGCGGCAGATCTCTACCGCATTGTCCATCTCCGTACCGGTAAAGGACTCCGGCGAATACTCAAAGCGAATGTTCATCTCCGGGTGGCGCTTTTTCTCCTCCTCGGTGAGTGCATAGATCAGGCGGGCGCCGTCCACGGCGATCTGAATCACGCCGTCCATATCCGTCTTAAACACCACCTTGCGCTGCAAAGTGGAAGTGGAATTGTAAAAATGCACGATCACATTCTTGGCGCCGTCAATGGCCTCAAAGGTCTTTTTGATCAGGTGAGGGCGCGCCTGCACCAGCACCTGAATGGTCACATCGTCCGGGATATAGTGGCCGTCGATCAGGGTACGCAGAATCTCATACTCTGTCTCGCTGGCAGAGGGAAAGCCCACCTCGATCTCCTTAAACCCAACCGCAATCAGGGTCTTAAAATATTCCAGCTTTTCCTCCAAATTCATCGGGTCCACCAGTGCCTGGTTACCGTCACGCAGATCTACCGAGCACCAAATGGGCGCGTGGTCGATCACGCGATTGGGCCACTGGCGGTCCGGCAAATCAATGGGGGTAAAGGGCTTATACTTCTTGTAGCCTTGGTTCATCATCACAGTTTCTCCTTTCTCTGTTGGGGAGGCACAAACAAAAACTGCGCCCCCAATGGATAGGGACGCAGTATCTATGCGTGGTACCACCCTACTTCAGCAGAAAAAATCTGCCCTTTGGCATCAAACAATGCCTCAACCGATAACGAGGTTAAACGGCTCTTCCTATTGATTTCTATTCAGAAGAGCAACTCCGCAGAGAGCTATGCACCTATGTTCCCTGTGCGGCTTGCACCGTCCGCCGCCTCTCTGTGCAGGAAAACGCAGGTCTTTTTCTGCTTCACAGTCTTTTGTGGGTACTGTATATTCAGTAAGATTATTATAACACGCGCGCCGATTTTGTCAACCCAAATTTTACAGTTTGGAGTAGCCGTAGCCGTTCATAATGGCGTCTACCGGCTGACCGGCCTTGCACATGGGGCAGTCCTTGGCAGCTGTATAAGAATAATTGGGCAGATCCTCCGGGGTAAACAGAGTGTTGACCTCCAGTCCACACAGTTCCTTGGCTGCGCTGAACACGGAAGAAATGCCAATCACATTGCCGCCGTAATACCGGGCGCTCTGTACCGCCCGCTCCACCGTGCGGCCGCTGGTGATACAGGAGATGAGCACCACCACATTCTTGCCCTGGATCATCCGGCGCAAATTGTCCCGAAAGATCATATTGCCCTGGGTGTCATACTCCGGGCCCAGCACATAAACCTGTAAGTCCGGGTTGGGCGCCAGCATACTGGGGCTTGCCAGTTCCT
>OLPV01000799.1_pt1 | contig 25340 bp, 20 predicted proteins | sample 1671961 | NCBI WGS metagenome assembly OLPV01 (sample SAMEA3136630, study PRJEB25190) | human gut metagenome | biome: human gut; feature: human-associated habitat; material: faeces | place: Austria | collected 2013
GCCCGGATCTGATCGGCTTCACGCCCGACCCCAACGCCAAAAAGCCCGGCCCCGCCCAGGCGGCGGGCCAACCCGGCCAAACCGCCCAGCAGCCCCTCAAGGGCTTCGGCCCCAAGGCCCAGATGGGACAGTTCAGCAAGGCCTTTGAGGGCTTCCACCCCTTCAAGGACCGCAAGGCCAAGGCCCAGGCGGCCCCACCCCCCGACGCCCCCCCGGCCCAGCTCTCCCTAGAGTACGGCGTGGGACTCAAGCCCCTGAAAAACAAGACCATTGGGGCAGCCGTCCTGGCGGTGGTCCTATTGGTGCTGGCCTTTCTGGACACGGGGATCCTCTCGTTCCTCACAGACCTCGTCCCGGAAGACATCCTGCTCTACGCCAGCCTGGGCGGCTTTGTGGTCTGCTGTGCGCTGGCCTGGGATGTGCTGAAGGATGGCTTGGTCCAGCTGACGAACTTCACACCGGGCAGCAGTACGCTGGCCCTGTTTGCCGCCGCGTTCACCCTGGCCGACGGCGTGACCATGGTGCTGACCCCCCTGCGGGAGAGCGCCGTGCCCTTCTTCGCCCCCTGCGCCCTGGTGCTGCTGTTCCAGCTCATCGGGCAATACTGTGAGCGGGCCTCGAAGTTCCAGGCTTGCCGGACGGCCTCGTCCGTGGCGCGGCCTTACGTCGTGACCCAAGACCCGGACGTCTTAGCCGGGAAGACCGGCTTCCGCAAGTGGCTGGGCCTGCCCAAGGGCTTCGGCAGCCAGATCCGCACCACCAGCCAGGCCGACGAGAGGTTCCAGAAGCTCACGCCGGTTTTGATGACGGCCTGCGTGTGTCTGGCCCTGCTGACAACGGTCGCCCACCACCAGCCCAAGCTGGTGCTCTGGTCCCTGTCGGCGCTGTTTACGGCGTCGGCCACGTTGGGCGCGTCGTTGACGCTGAGCTTCCCCCTGCAAATTCTGGGGAGCAAGCTGGCCACCTTGGGCGTGGCTCTGGCCGGTTGGCCGGGCATCGCCGCGGCCAAGGGCTGCCGCGCCGCCCTGCTGACGGACAACGACCTCTATCCCCCCGGCACCGTCACCCTGGCCAACTCCAAGCCCCTTTCCAATTTACCCATGGACCGGGTGGTGGCCTACACGGCCTCGGCCATCCGGGCCTCCGGCTCCGGGCTGAGCTATCTCTTCGACAAGCTCCTGCGCTCGGAGGGGGCCAAGTACCTGCCCATCGAAAAGATCCTGCTCCAGGACAACGGCCTCATCGCCCAGACCCAGGGCCAGCAGATCTTGGTGGGCAACAGCGACTTCATGAGCAAGCAGGGCATCGCCCTGCCCACGGGCATCAAGTATAAAAACACGGTCTTCTGCGCGGTGGACCGGGAGCTCATCGGCATGTTCGGCGTGAGGTACGCCCTGCACACCACCATCGTCCCCTCCCTGCAATCCCTGCTGGGTCACCGCATCGCGCCGGTGCTGGTGACGAGAGACTTCAACATCAACCCCAAGCGGATGCGCTTCTCCGACCGGCTGAACAAGGATTCCCTGACCTACCCGGACTTACAGCGCCGGGTGACCCTCTCCGGTCCCAACCAGGCCCACGGCCAGACCATCGTGGCCGTCCTCTGCCGGGAGGGCATGGCCCCCTTCACCCTGGCCCTCATCGCCGCCAAGCGTGTGCGCCGGGCCGCGGGGCTGAGCAGCTTTTTCGTGCGATTGAGCGCCTGCGTGGGTGTGATCTTAACGGCAACGCTCTCCAGCGCGGGAGCGCTGGGCGCCATGTCCGCGTGGCACATGGCCCTCTTCCTGCTGCTGTGGTTCGTGCCGGTGCTCTTGCTGTCCCTCTGGACAGAGCAATACTGAGTAAACTCAACTATTTTCTAAAAAGGACTTGCTGTGCATGATTTCGCAGCAAGTCCTTAAATTTTATCAGATAGATGCATCATGCATTGCAATCTGCATAAGATGCAAGTATAATAGACGTGAAAGGAGTGGATCTAGTATGGCCACGACAACAAATTTCAGTGTCCGTATGGATGGTGACATTAAGAAGCAGTGCGAGGCGTTGTATGGAGAGCTTGGGATCAACCTGACCACAGCGATCAATGTATTTTTACGGCAATCGCTCCGGGTCGGAGGCTTCCCCTTTGATGTCCGGCTGGATCAGCCGAACAAGGAAACGATTGCCGCTATGCTGGAAGCGGAGCGCATCGCCAGAGATCCTTCCGTGAAGCGCTACTCGGATGTGGAGGAAGCACTGAGGGCTTTGAAAGAATGAAGCACTTGGACATTATTTGGACCAATCAATTTAAGAAGGATTATAAAGCAGCGATAAAGCGCCACTTGAATATTGACCTTCTTGATGATATCATCCGCAAATTATCCAGCGGAGAGACTCTCCCAGAGAAAAATAGAGATCATGCTCTCACAGGGAATTGGTCCGGGCACCGTGAGTGTCATATTCAGCCGGATTGGCTGCTGGTCTACCGGATAGAAGACGATGTATTGGTACTGACATTGGCCAGGACGGGTACGCACAGTGATCTGTTTGGAAAATAGGCAGCGCTGTGTTTAGAACGTCCCTTTGACTTCCCCTGGCGGATATGGTAAAATGCGTCCATCCTATTTTGATCGCTCTGCGATCTCACGACCTGCGGGAGGGCGACGCCTATGACCAACCTCACCCCCAAACAGCAACAGATCTATCAGTTCATCCGAGCGTCCACCCAGGCCAACGGCTATCCCCCCACCCTGCGGGAGATCGGCCAGCAGGTGGGGGTGCGCTCGCCGTCCACGGTGAAGTATCATCTGGACAATCTCCGCACCCTGGGTCTGCTCCACTGGGACGGCGGCAAGACCCGCTCCATCACCCTGCCCAAGGATGAAATGGTGCCGGGGCCGGACCAGGTCCCCGTGCTGGGCAACGTGGCCGCCGGGTCACCCATCCTGGCCGAGCAGTGCATCGAGGAATACATCCCTTACCCCACCGGCGGGCACCCGGAGGACTTCTTCGCCCTGCGGGTGCGGGGGGAGTCCATGCTGGGTGCGGGCATCCACCCGGACGACATCGTGGTGGTCCGCCGGCAGAGCGAGGCCGTGAACGGAGAGATCGTCGTGGCCCTCTTTGAGGACGAGGCCACGGTGAAGACCTACTCCCGCAAAAACGGCGAGGTCTGGCTCCTGCCCGCCAACCCCGACTACGCCCCCATCGACGGCACCTATGCCCAAATCATCGGCAAGGTGGTTGAGCTGGTCCGGCGGTATTAAAGGCAATATAAAACATGACATTCAGACAAAAATGCAAGCGCATGTTTTCTGCGTTTGCCGAAAAAGAAGCGTACCCCCATCCCGGACCTGCCGGCATGGGGGTACGCTTCTTTTGTGCGGAAACCGTGTTTCGTTACTGCTCAAACTCCTGGGACCAATCTCTGGGCGGCAGGATCTTGGTCTGGGTCTCATAGCCATCACTTTTGCGGTCATAGAGGTGGGAGTTGCTGGCCTCCTGGAGGGCCAGGTAGCCCCAAAACGTTTCGGGGTTGTCCGGCCAGGTCCGCTCGTCGGGCAGCAGATCCTTGTCCGTCTCCGGCAGGCGCCGGAGGACGCGGTTGATGAGGGTCACGGCTTCGGCCCGGGTGATCGGGCCGTTGGGCCGGAACGTATTGTCCCCGTAGCCGTTGACCCAGCCCTTGCCGTAGGCCTTGGCGATCTCGTCGGCGGCCCAGCAGCCGGTCAGGTCGGTGAAGGGTGTGTCCACGGGCTTGGCCTCGGTGTCGAACCGGGCCGCCATGGCGGCGAACTCCGCCCGCGTCACCGTGGCGTTGGGCCGGAAGCTCCCGTCCTCATACCCGGACAGGATGCCCATGCGGGAGAGGGTGGCGACGGCCTTGTTGTACCAGTCCCCGGCCGACACGTCAGGGTAGGGGCTCCGGTCGGTCAGGTTCGCGTCTCTGGCCTTGTCCGTCAGGAGGCGAAAAAAGACCGTCGCGGCCTCTGCCCGCGTGATGTGCCCGTTGGGGCGGATCGTCCCGTCCTCATAGCCGACGATGTAGGCGTAGTGATCGGTGTCGTTCAAGGTCGTGGGCGGCGTCTCGTCCGGGTTCTCCTGGGTCCCGCCGCTGTTGTGGTGGCCGCCGCCGCTGCCGCCCTGGTTCGGCTGCTGCTTCCAGACGGCGTAAAGCGTCGTGTCCTGCGTGATCGACAGGCTCTGCTGGTCGTGGTACGCCACGTTGCCGTCCGCCGCCGTGGCCCAGCCCAGGAAATCATAGCCGGCCCGGGTAAAGCCACACTTCGTCAAAGACTGGTCCTGCCCATGCGTATACGTCAGGTCCTCCATCGTCCCCTCCCCGCCGTTGGCGTTGAAGCGGAGGGTGTATTGCTGGGCGTGGAAGTGGGCTACATAGGAACCACCCTCATAAAGGTCGTTGACTGGCGTAGGTTTGTACTGGAGGTCCGTGCTGAGCCGTGTGCCATGCTGGTCGTACCAGCCTTCAAATACACTGCCCTGTGCCGCGGTGGCGGTCGCTCCAACGATCTCTTCCAGCGCAGGGTCGGGGCTGCCCGTCTCCTGTGTGGCTGCGCTGGCGGTCTGGTCCTCTTTGTTCAAGGTCACCGTTCCCAGGTCGTTGGGGACGGCTGTGTACCGGATCGTCACAGAGCTGTATGCCTGCCACTGGGCGTACAGGGTCACAATCGCTCCGTTGTCAGCTGGGACGCCCAGGAACTTGGCTTTGTCCGCATACACAACGTCTTGTTTGCCGCTGGTCTCCGACCAGCCCAGGAAACGATACCCGGGGCGGACAAAAGCGTTCGGGTTCAGATAAGCGCTTCCTGTTCCTGCATACTTGAAGGTCTGGTTAGCCATGTTCCCTGTTACATTGTCTGCGTTTTTCTCAAAGTGAACGGTAAACTGGTTCGGCTCGAACTGCGCTACGTAAACGAAGGTATGGCCAGCTTGGGTGGTGTTGAATTTATCAGCCGAGATGGTCAACTCTGGGTTGATGCTGACCTGCTCACCGTCTTTTGTCCACTTCACAAAGTGGTAGCCAGGGCTGGGTTCCGCCTTGGAGGTGACAGCCTTTCCGTCTACACTGTTCGTCACGGTAAAGCTGCCGCTTTGGGGTGTCACAGTGCCCCACTGCGGGTTATTGCCCTGGAACTCAACGGTGATGGCCTTCACATCTGCGTAGATCGCATACAGCGTCACGGTGGTGTCATCCTCTGTTACGTGCAAGTTGGCGTTGCTGACGTTCTGCCCAGGCTCGTAAGCAACCGGGCCGTCCGGTGTCAGGCCCCAGCCTGCGAAGTATTTCTCCTCGGTGGGGGCTCTTCCAGGAAAGTCTTTGAGCTGGACTGACACCCCAAAGGGGATGCCGGGTTTGCTTGTATCTACCCCCGTCTTTCCCTCGATCTCCGGGTAAGTATAACTGTCATGGCCAGCCAGGGATTCTTCCGTGCCGTTGTTCAAATTATACGCTACTTTGTAGGTGTTGGGCGTAAACTCCCACTGTGCCGTCAGGGTCAGGTCGTGGTTGGGCATGGTGAAGCTCGTACCAGCCGGGTCCCCTGTGTCACTGCGCTTCCAGCCTTGGAATGTCCAGGTGCCCTGGAAGGTCGTTCCGTTGGCCGCCAGGATGGTGTTCTCCGCCGCCGGGATCGTCGGCGCTGCTGCGCTGGTGACGGTGTCCCCAGCGTAATGTTCGCTGGAAGCGATGCTCCCCAGGCCGCCGCTGGGGATCCAGCAGTGTTCCGTGTCTCCCATGGAGTAGCTCAGGTCATACTGTGCGTTGGGGATGAAGTCCCAGCTGCCGACCAAGTGCATATCCTCTTGGACGTTCGCGATCTCTGCCCCAAGGACCTCTCCTTTTCCATCCTTCTTCCAGCCCTGGAAGACCCAATTTCCGGGCACGCCATTCACCGTGGCGGAAACTGTCGTCTGCTGCGGCACAAAGGCCTGGGAAAGCGGATAAGTCGTTCCCGCCGTTGCGGTGTCTGTTTCCGGAATGGTCTGGCCCGTGGGGCTGTTGTTTTTGTCCCAGGCGTAGGTGATGGTGTAGGTCTTGGCGAAGCGGGCGTACACGGTCTGCACGCCCTGCTTGCCGACGGTGTATGCGTAGGTCTGCTCTTGGCTGACCAGCTGGAGCTGGCCGTCGATGGTGCGGTACCAGCCCAGGAAGGCGTAACCGGGTTTCGCGTTGGCGGTGACAGTCACCTGCTCGCCGGTGGCGGCGTTGTAGGTATCGGCTGTTTGGCCGTTTTTTGTGATGGTGCCGCAAGCCTTATCTTCCTTCACGGTGTCTCCCTGCTGGAGCTGGGTCTGGAAGGTCTGCTGCCATCTCCACTGGGCCAGCAGCGCTACGCCGTTGGCCTTGATCTCTGCTCGCTTTTGTCCTGTTTCATCTGTGAAGGTGAAGGTCCCGTTGTCATAAGAGACGGTATGCTTTGCGGGCAGGACCCGCCCCTCGTTCCCGGCCCGCGCCAGCAGCCAGCCGTCAAACACCCAGCCGTTCTTCTTGCTGGCGGTGGCTTCGTGGGAAGTGTATGGTTTGGTGTCTGCGGCGAAGCTGACCACGTCGGTTGGCTCCTGCGCACCCAGCGTATGGACGTATTTGTCACCGCCGTTGGCGTCATACGTCACGGCCGGGGACCGGACGAAAACGAGGACCACGTCCGTCGGGGCGGTGACTTTGCCGGTGTAGGTGTAGCTGGTTCCATTCTGCGTCCGCTGCCACTGGCTTTTGTCCACAAACTTTGTGGAGGAACCATCCGTGCTGTGCCGGGTGATGTAGGCCCCCACGAAGGTCGTCACTCCGGAATCCGCCGTGGCCGGGGCGGTGAGGGTCATCTGCCGGTTGTTGCGGACGGGGACGTCGATGGCGTTTTTGTCTGAGAAGTCCACGGTTTGGGTCGCGCCCTGGATCTCCGCGCTGACCGTGCCTTCTCCCCCGGCGGTGGTGGTGAAGGTGACGTTGTGGTACAGGGAGAAGGTGATGTTGTCGAGCAGGTTGCCCACGGTCAATCCACCAGATCCAGATGAGGAATAGGAGCAAAAGGCAAAGGTCGTCTCGGTCTGCCTCGCCGGGACGGTGTAGCTGCACCCGATGCCGCCGCCGATGCCCTTTAGGGGATTATAGTTACGGTTGTGGGTGCCGTAGCTGCCCCAGGACTGGTTGCCCGTGGCGATGATCCAGACGCTCCAAGTCTCGGTGTAGAGGTTGGAGGGGGCGGTGCTGAAGGGGCTTTCGCTGCCGGTGTTGTTCAGGAAGCCGCCGTTTTCGTCAAACTTTTTCGAGTAGACGGTGATGCGCTGGGAGCAGCCGTCTGTTGGGACGGTCACACCCAAAGTTTTCGCATTTCTCTTGACCCAATCCGTCAGCCGCATGAACTGGTCCTGGCCGGTTTTGTCGGGTTTGGCGGGGGCGTTGTCCTGATGGGGGCCGATGATGAGGGCCATGGTGTCTGTCCCCTCACGCCCCCGGTGGGAGAGGCCCCACTCGTAGATGTGGCCGCCGACGGTGCTGACGTTCTGGTAGAGCGTGCTGACCTCATCTGCGTTCAGCTCGGCGAACTGGTTTCCGTTCGGGATACTCTTGTCACTTCCCCACAATTGGGGGGCATAGCTTCTTCCGATGTTTACACCGAATTCAATCAGGTGACCTGTTGCCGTTGTAGACCAGCCGGGGACCGTTTGGGCCTCCAGCTGAGGAGCAAGCATTTTTGTCTGACCAGGCTTCTCAAAGCTGCCGTTGACGATCGCGTTGTCGACCCTGTTGGGGTCGCTGCTGGGATCTCCTTCCGCCAGGGCTGACATGGGTACCAAAGAAAGCACCATACATAACGTCAGCACTAGGCTCAGAAGGCGTTTGGGAAGGGGATTTGCGCTCATGGGAAGGGGTGCCTCACTTTCTTTCCTAGTTTTACTATGTGATTATAGTACGTTGGAAAGAAAAATCAACCCTAATTTTCTCGTAATGATTTAAATTTTATCGATGCGCCGCCAAAATAGAAGGGATCTCGTTGAGATTCCGAATGGTATGGCGGATGGGCAGGTCCTCCGGCACCGGCAGGCCCTTGGGGTCGTACCAGCAGCAGGGGATGCCCGCCCCGCAGCCCCCGGCCATGTCGCTGGTGAGGGAGTCGCCGATGAGCAAAAGCTCCTCCTTGTCCACCGGCCCGATGGCGGAGAGCACGGCGTCGAAAAACGCCCGGCTGGGCTTTTCCGCGCCCACCACCTCGGAGATGAACACGCCGTCAAACAGCTCCCCCAAGCCGGAACGTTTCAGCTTCCGGGTCTGGGCCTGCAAGCTGCCGTTGGTGACGAGGTATTGCTTCACCTGGCCGTGCAGGTCTTTGACCAGCTCATAGCCATTGTCCAGAAAGACGATGGTGTCGCCCAGATGGTGCTGATAGGCGGCGTTGAAGGCATCGTACTCCGTGCAGGCAATGCCCTCGGCGGCAAAGAACTCCCGGAACCGGCCGGGGAGCAGCTCGGCCTTGGTCACGTCCCCCTCCTCCAACCGCCGCCACCAACGGGCGTTGAGGGCAGAGTACCGAACCAGCAGGTCGGGGGAACAGGGGCCGAGGGTGAAATCGGCAAAGGTCGTGATGAGCGCCTGGCGCTCGGCAGAGGGGAAATCTAATAATGTGTTGTCTAGATCCCAGAGCAGGGTGGTGATCACGGGGTGGCCTCCTTAAAAAACTCTGCTGGGCACTCCTCCACGGTCACGCCGGTGTAGTAGTGCTGTAAGATCTCGGAATAGGTCTTGCCTTCTTCTGCCATGGCGTCGGCGCCGTATTGGCTCATGCCCACGCCGTGGCCGAAGCCGGTGACGGAAAACGTGAAGGTACCGTCGGCGTAGGTCAGGGTGAAGGTGGCCGAGCGCAGGCCGAAGATGGTCCGGGCCTGGGCACCGGTGACGGTGACGCCGCCGATGGTAACGCTGTGGACGCTGCCGCCGGCGGTGCGCTGGGTGTCCGTGACCCAGGCGGCGGGGTCGTCGCCGAAGACGGCGTCGGGCTGGGCGGCGGAGAACTTGTCCTTGAATTCCTGGCTGGAGAAGGTCACTTGGCTCTCATAGTCGGGCACACCGTCCCCCTCCGGGGAAGTGACGCTTTGCAGGTAGGGGACGCTGTTGCCCCAGACCTCCACGGCGTCCTGCGTGGCACTGGCGGAGGAGGAGTGGAAGACGGCGTCGATAAGCTGACCATCGTAGAGGATCACTTGGTCGGCCGTGTCCGCGACGGCGGTGGTAATTTTATTGGTGTATTCGATGGCCTTGTCCCCCCAGTTGCTCTGGGCCTGGTCCTTGGCGATCCAGGCCTGGCAGCAGCGGTAGTCGGTGCAGAGGTCGGCGTCGGGGTGGTTGTTGGTTGTGCCCCGGTGGAGGGCATAGGTCCGGGCGGCCACGGCCTGGGCCTTCAGGGCCTCTTCGTGGAACGAGGCGGGCATCTCTGCTGCCACCACGCCCCAGAGATATTGGTTCAGGTCCATCTGGGTGATCTGACCGTCGCTGCCCTGGATCTTGAGCGTGTGTCCGCTGTCGGGCAGGGCGACCTCCTGCTGCGTCTCCACTTGCGGGTCCTGGCTCTCCTGCTTCTGGCCCTGGTGGATGAGCGCCGCCAGGACAAATACGGCGGCCGCCGCTAAGATGGCCACGCCGATGATCTTTTTCATGGTTCTACTTCCTCCTTCTGCGCCGGGGGGAGGCTGCAATAGACTGCTCCCGGCTGTGGGTCCTGCCCGCGCTGGGCGAACAATTCTTCCACCGTGACGAGCTGATAGCCCTGGGCCAGCAGTTGGTCCACCGCAGCCAGAGCCGCCGTCACGGAGGTGTCAAAAATATCGTGCATGAGAATGATGTCCCCGTCCTTCACCTGGCGCAGAATATCCGCCGTGATGCGGGACGGGGTGGGGTCTTTCCAGTCCTCGGTATCTAAGGACCAGCAGATGATGGGGGCCTTGGCCCACTGCCGCAGGGTGTCGTCCACAAAGCCGTAGGGCGGGCGGAGCATCAGGTCCACCGGCCCGACGATCTCGCGGATGGCGGCGCGGGTCTGGTCTAATTGGGATGTGATCTGGTCGGGCGTCATGCCCTTCAGGGAGACGTGGTGCCAGGTGTGCAGGCCGATCTGGTGCCCCTCGTCGGCCATGCGGCGGACGGTCTCGGCCCGGTCCGCCACCTGCTCGCCCACCAGAAAAAACGTGGCCTTTACGCCCCGCTGGGCCAGGCCGTCCAAAAGGGCGTTGGTGGTGCCCGGCCAGGGGCCGTCGTCAAAGGTCAGGGCCACATAGCTCCCGTGGGCCGCGCCGCCGACGGGCTGGCTCGTTTGGACAGGAGAGGCCGATATGGTCCAGACCGCCGTCACCGCCAGGGCCAAAGCCCAGCACAACCAAAACCTGCGTGTCCTCCGCGTTCCCATCTGCCGCGCCCCCCTCCGATCATGCCGTACAGTCTATGCGCGGCGGCGGGTCCATTAGACCCAGAGGGAGATCACGCCGCAGGAGACGGCGGTCACGATGGCCCCGGCGATGAGCACGCCGATCAGCAGGGCGGGCAGGGCTTTCCGAATGGGGATGCGGAAGATCGTCGCCACCAGCGCCCCCGTCCAGGCGCCCGTGCCGGGGAGGGGGATGGCGACTAAAATGATCAGCCCCAGGATCCGATACTTTCGGACCATGCGCCCCTTGAGATGGGCGCGGGATTCCAGGCGGTCGATCTTCTCCCCCCACCAGGGCCGCTGGCGGAGCAGGCGAAAGACCTTTCGCACGAAAAACAACAGAAAGGGCATGGGCAGCATATTGCCCACCACGGCCAGCAGAAAGACGAGATCTGCCGGCAGACCAAAGGCCAGCCCGAAGGGAATGGCACCCCGCAGCTCGACCACAGGGACCGCCGCCATGCCCAGGGTGGCGGCGCAGTGGAGTAGGTTTTCTTCCAAGATGAACTCCTTTGGAGAATCGGGTGACATCGTTTGCTCTATACAGTATAGTGTCCCCTACGACCCCTGTCAAGCAAAAGGGACTGCCGCAAAAACGGCAGTCCCTTACATCCAATTCGTGCGGATCGTTATCCTTCCCCGTCCCGCAGCCTGGGGAAGGTCAAAATGGCTTTGAACAGGTCCCCGTCCACCGCCAGAGCGAAGGTCCCGTGCTGGAGCTGGGTGAGGCTCCGGGCGATGGAGAGGCCCAGGCCGCTCCCCTCGGTATTCCGGGAAGCATCGCCCCGGACAAAGCGCTCCATCAGCTCATCGGCGGAGATGTTCAGCGGTTCCGCAGAGATGTTGCGGAAGATGATGGTCACTTGCTCATCGGTGGCCTGGCAGGTGAGATACACCCGCGTACCCGGCTGGGCGTACTTCTGGATGTTGCTGAAGAGATTCTCAAACACCCGCCAGAGCAGACGGCCGTCGGCGGAGATGCGGGGCGTTCCCTCCGCCGGGGTGAGGCAGATGGCCAGCTGCTTGGCGGCCAGGCGCTCCTCATATTCCCCGGTGGTCTGGCCCAGGAAGACGTTCACGTCCGTGGGCTGGAGGTCGACGGTCAGGTTGCCTGTGGTGGCTTTGGAGGCTTCCACTAAGTCCTCCGTCAGCTTTTTCAGGCGGGCAGACTGGCGGTCCAGTACGTCCAGGTATTCCTTGGCCTTCTCGTTGGGCATCGGCTCCTGCTTGAGCAGGTCCACGTAGCTCACGATGGCGGTCAGGGGCGTTTTGATGTCGTGGGAGACGTTGGTGATCAGCTCCGTTTTCATCCGCTCGCTCTTCATCTGTTCCTCCACGGCGTGCTGAATGCCCTGGCGGACGTTGTTCAGGGCTTCGCCGTGGGCGCGGAAGGGGCCGTGGAGCTTTTCCAGCGGGAGCTGGTAGTTCAGGTCCCCTTGGGTCAGCTTTTGGCCGCCCGCCTGCAAGTGGATCAGCTGCAACACCAGGCGGATGAAGAAGATCAGCTCCACGACCTTCAGTAGAAGCCACAGAAGGGCCATCCCAGCGCCGTTGTTCCAAACGCCCAGCAGACACAGCAGCTCCAAAAAGCCGAAGCCCACAAACAGCAGGCCCGCCTGCCAGAAGAGGGGCAGCTTCTGCACGGTCTCCCGAATGCCCCCGCCCATCCAGCGGAAGAACCGGCCGAAGGGGTGGAGAATGCGGCGGAAGAGCAGGTTTTCACCCAGCGCCCCCTCCCGTCCCCGGCGGACCAGGGAGCAGAGAGTGGGAAGGAAAATCAGACTGCCCACCAGCGCCGCCGCGATCGTATTGCCCGGCATGAATTGGTAATTCAAATCGTCGGAGAGCGCCGCCGCACAGCACAGCAGGACGATCCCGGCCACGATCACCAGCAGATCCGTGGGCACAGCCCGGTCCAGCCAGGGGCGACGGCGGCAGAAGCCGGGCAGATCGCCCGCTTCGTCCGTCTCCTCCTCCACGCCCGGCCAAACGGGGTCCGGCCAGAGCAGGAAGAGCAGGCACAGCAGAGCCAGCACACCACCAAAGATCGTCCCGGCGACAAGAGGCGTTTGATACGCCAGCAAAGTAGCGAGGTTGTTCAAGGTTTCGTAAGCGTAACCCTCATCGATCAAATCAGAGCGCAGAGCACCGTCGACGGTCACGGTGCGTTCTGTCCCATAGGTAGTGCATTGTGCAACGAGAACATAATAGGTGCTTTCCGTGGCATCCTCCGTTGCCGTCTCCTCCATGACCTCAACATCGTCATAATTCTCATAGAGATTGTTCAGGAAATCCTGCATCTTCCGTTCGGAGTCAAAGGTCTGGCGGACCGTTTGAACATCCCGACCGTCGCTGATCTGGATCGTTTCAGACCAGGTGGCCTGAGAAGCACCCTCTGTCCCGCCGGAGGCCAGCACGTTATCGTTCTTGTCCTGGATGGTATAGAAGAAATTCTGATCCTCTATGATGTCGTTCAAACCAGTAAGTGGCATGTTTACACTATAGGCATTGGCAACATCCCGCGTATACTGCACTGTCAAGTCCTGCACAACATGGCGTTGCATATGATGTGCGCCACTGGGCCGAAACGCGCCGCCTTGGGCCAGAATCACAACTTGGCTGCCGCAGGCGGCGAGCAGGGTCAAGGCCAGGACACAGACGAGGCCGACCACGATCCTGGCCCAGGGTCGCTGACGTAAGTTTGGTTTCATGGTTTTCCCCCTTCCATCTTGTACCCCTGGCCCCAGACTACCTTAATATAACGGGGGTCGGAGGGGTCGATCTCCAATTTTTCCCGGAGGTGACGGATGTGGACGGCCACGGCGTTCTCCACCCCGAACGGCTCTTCGCCCCACACAGCGCGGTAGATGCGCTTGGGAGAGAACACGGTGCCGGGGGACCCCATGAGCAGGTGCAGGATGTCATACTCCCTGGGGGTGAGCGACACGGGGTCGCCGTCCAGGGTGACTTCCTTTGTCCGGTCGTCCAGGGCGATGCCCCCCAGCCGCAGGGCCGTGGGGCGGACGGTGCCGCCGCCCAGCTGCAAATACCGGCGAAGCTGGGACTTGACCCGCGCCAGGACCTCCACGGGGTTGAAGGGCTTGGTGACATAGTCGTCCGCCCCCAGATTCAGGCCCTGAATTTTGTCCGTGTCCTCGGATTTGGCCGTGAGCAGGATCACCGGCACGTTGGACGCCTCCCGCAGGCGGGTCAGGGCGGCGATGCCGTCCAGCTTGGGCATCATGATGTCCAGCAGGACCAGGTGGATGTCCTCCCGGCGGAGCAGGTCCAGGGCCTCCGTCCCGTCGTAGGCGGGGAAGACCTGATACCCGGCGGTGGTCAGATAGATGGTCAATGCGGACACAATGTCCTTTTCGTCGTCGCAGACTAGGATGTTGTACATGGTCGTCACCTCTTGGGTCTAGCATAGCGCTTGAGGGATTAAGATACAAGGTGGGGGAAGGTTAAGATTTTCTTAAGACGGCAGAAGCTCCCACCGCCGCAGGGGACGGTGGGAGCGGAAAACCAGAAGAATCAAAGCGAGCAGAGCTTACTTGTATTCTGCCGCCAGCTGTTCAAATTTGTGCAGGGCACGCTGGATCTGCTCGGTCGGCACGCAGTAAGAGATGCGGACGTGGCCGGGGCAGCCGAAGCTGTCGCCGGGGACCAGGACCAGGTCATACTTCCTGGCCCGCTCGCAGAAGGCGCGGGCGTCCGGCTCTAAGCTGCGGGGGAAGAGGTAGAAGGCCCCGTCCGGCTGGGCACAGGTGTAGCCCATGTCCCGCAGGGCGTTGAGCAGCAGGTCGCGGTTCTTGTGATAGATCTCGATGTCTGCCGTCTGGCCGGTGCATTCCGCCGCCACCAGCTGGAAGAGGCTGGGGGCGCAGACATAGCCCAGGGCGCGGCCCGCGCCGCACACGGCGGCGTAGACGATGTCCGCATCCTCCGCCTGGGGGGGCACGAGCACATAGCCGATTCGCTGGCCGGGCAGGGAGAGGGACTTACTGTACGAATAGCAGACCAGGGTGTTGGGATAGTAATTGGGCACCCAGGGCAGGGGGGTATCCCGGTAGACGATCTCCCGGTACGGCTCGTCGGAGATGAGCCAGATCGCGTGGCCGTATTCCTTCGACTTCTCCGTCAAGACCTGGGCCAGTTTTTGGATCGTGGCCTCGGAGTAGACGACGCCGGTGGGGTTGTTGGGGCTGTTGATGATGACGCCCTTGGTGTTCGGCGTGAGGGCTTGGTCAAAGGCGGCAAAGTCGATCTGGAAGTCCTCGATGTCGGCGGGGACCGTCACCAGCTCCGCCCCGGCGCTCTCCACGAAGACCTTATACTCCGGAAAATACGGCGCAAACGCAATAAAGGTATCGCCGGGGCAGGACAGGGCAGACAGGGCGCAGCACAGGGCACCGGCGGCACCGGCGGTGAGATAGAAGTTGTCGGCAGTGTAGTTCGTACCGAAGCGGCGGTTGAGATCGTCGGCCAGCGCCCCACGGGCCTGCCCGTCGCCCTGGGCGGGGGTGTAGCCATGGAGCTTGATGGGGTCGATGGCGTCCACCAGTTTGTGGACAGCCTCGGCCACCGTGGCCGGGGCGGGAACGCTGGGGTTGCCGATGGAAAAATCGTCCACGTTCTCCGCGCCCACTTCCGCGGCTCTCGCCTGGGCAAAGGCAAAGGCCTCGCGGATCTCCGAGCGGGCCGTGCCGAGATTTAACATGCGTTGGGATACGTTCGTCATAGGGTAAGTACCTCCCGTCTTGGGGTAAAATGTTGTGTGAGGTCAGTATAGCACAAATCGGGGCGGGGAACAATGAGAGAAAGGCAGTTGACATCGGATGGGGTATCGGCTATAATGAAAAAGGAGATAACCAGGATTCTCCAAAGAACTCACCAAACACGAAACCCCATCGGAAGCTGCTATCTTCCGATGGGGTTTCTGTTCCCTTTTGGTTCGTGTGTATACACGGGATGTGGGCTTAGTTCACCCCAGGCTGGCTGCCATGCGTTTTACTTCTCGTCATCGTCGTCCAGCCATTTGCAGATGTAATAGGTTACGATTCCTGCCAAAACGGAGACGAGAAAAGATACCAGGATCTCCAAGTTCCTCACCTCCCTCCACTGCGAAGGGTTCGGCAGCACGGCCAGTATACCAGAAAACAGGAAATTCGACAAGTTCTTCATTTTAGCACTCAGCAATCAAGAGTGCTAACGTTTACAATTTAGACATAAAATCCTCGAATTTTTTTCATAAAATCGCAGTAGTATAGGCACCGTAGACAGGAGGTTCCCGGGAATACCTGGGGAAATGCCAAGCACTCCTGTGAATCGAGTGAAAAAACAAAACGCGGGCCAGAGGCCTTGCGAGAACGTGTTTATGATAAAAAAGGAGCGGTTGCATTATGTTCGGTATGATTCCCTTTGAGCGTCACGATGACAATATGTTTGATATGTTCGATAACTTCCAGAAGAAGTTCTTCAATGATTCCAACGCCAAGCTGCCCGCCTTCCGGACGGACATCCGGGATCAGGGCGACAAGTTCCTGCTGGAGGCAGAGCTGCCCGGCTTTCAGAAGGAGGAGATCTCCCTGGAGCTGAAGGATGGCATCCTCACCATCAGGGCAGAGCACAAGGAGAGCGAAGAGGAGCAGGCCAAGAAGGGCGAGTACGTCCGCCGGGAGCGCCGCTACGGTTCCTTCGCCCGGACCTTCGATGTCTCCGGCATCGACGAGAGCGGCATCACCGCCGCCTACCACAACGGCATCCTGGAGCTGACCCTGCCCAAGCAGGCCCCCGTGGTGCCCCAGGCACGCCAAATCACCATTGGTTAAGTGCTAGGGTGGACCCCTCCACCGCCTAACGGCGGTCCCCCTCCCCTTTCAGGGGAGGCATATACTAACAAAAGGCTCCCCTGAAAGGGTCTAACTGTCCGGGGGACAGTTAGATTCCGTAAAATCTTCCTTAGACAGCTGGCTGCGAAGCAGACTGAGGGGTTCTACCTATTATCCCCGAAACTTTAGGGCACCGGGTCTCCCGGTGCCCTTTCTCCCGAAAGGAGTGTTGACTTTATGAACGCTGAACGTTTGACTCAGAAATCCGCCGAGGCTATCCGCTCGGCCCAACAGATCGCCCAGGAATATGGCAACCCCCAGATCGAGCAGGTTCATCTGCTCTGGGCGCTGCTCCAGGACAGCGAGGGTCTCATCCCTCAGCTGCTCTCCGGCATGGGCGTCACCGTCCCCTCGCTGGAAGCCGCCGTGAAGAACCTGCTGGAGCGCCAGCCGCGGGTCTCCTCTTCCGGCCACGAGGCCGGGAAGATCTATATCTCCGCAGAGACCGAAAAGGCTCTGAACCGGGCCGAGAAGATCGCCGGGGAGATGAAAGACGAATACACCTCCGTGGAACACCTGTTCCTGGGCCTGCTGGAGACGGCCGGCCGGGAGCTGGGCAGCATCTTCTCGGAGTACCGCATCACCAAGGAGCGGGCCTTGCAGGCCCTGACCTCCGTCCGGGGCAACCAGCGGGTCACCTCGGATAACCCCGAAGAGACCTACGGGGCCTTGAAGAAGTACGGCTCTGACCTGGTGGAACGGGCCCGGCAGAACAAGCTGGACCCCGTGATCGGCCGGGACGACGAGATCCGGAACGTCATCCGCATCCTGTCTCGGAAGTCCAAGAATAACCCCGTCCTCATCGGCGAACCTGGCGTCGGCAAGACCGCCATCGCCGAGGGCCTGGCCCAGCGGATCGTCAAGGGCGACGTGCCCAATTCCTTGAAGGACAAGACGATCTTTGCCCTGGACATGGGCTCCCTCGTTGCCGGGGCCAAATACCGCGGCGAATTTGAGGAACGGCTGAAGGCCGTCCTGAACGAGGTGAAGAAGTCCGAGGGCAAGATCATCCTCTTCATCGACGAGCTGCACACCATCGTGGGCGCCGGCAAGACGGAGGGCGCCATGGACGCCGGCAACCTGCTCAAGCCCATGCTGGCCCGCGGCGAGCTGCACTGCATCGGTGCCACCACCCTGAACGAGTACCGCCAGTACATCGAGAAGGACGCCGCCCTGGAGCGTCGGTTCCAGCCCGTCATGGTCAACGAGCCGACGGTGGAGGACACCATCGCCATTCTCCGTGGTTTGAAAGAGCGCTACGAAGTCTTCCACGGCGTGAAGATCACGGACAGCGCCATCATCGCCGCGGCCACTCTGTCCAACCGGTACATCACCGACCGGTTCCTGCCCGACAAGGCCATCGACCTGGTGGACGAGGCCTGCGCCCTGATCCGCACGGAGATCGACTCCATGCCCACCGAGCTGGACGTCATCCAGCGGAAGATCATCCAGCACGAGATCGAGGAAGCCGCCCTGAAAAAGGAGAGCGACCACCTCTCCCAGGAGCACCTGGCCGAGATCCAGAAGGAACTGTCGGACATGCGCGAGGAGTTCAAGGCGAAGAAGGCCCAGTGGGACAACGAGAAGGAGGCCATCGGTAAGGTCCAGCAGCTCCGCGCCGATTTGGAAGCTGCCAACGCCGAGCTGGAAAAGGCCCAGCGCGAGTATGACCTGAACAAGGCCGCCGAGCTGCAATACGGCAAGATCCCCGCCCTGAAAAAATCCCTGGAGGAAGAGGAGCAGATCGCCAACGAGGGCAAGGCCCGCTCCCTGCTGCGGGATAAGGTCACCGACCAGGAGATCGCCCGCATCATCGAGCGCTGGACCGGCATCCCCGTGGCCCGCCTGATGGAGGGCGAGCGGGAGAAGCTACTCCACCTGGAGGACATCCTGCACAAGCGGGTCGTCGGCCAGGACGAGGCCGTGCGCCTGGTCTCCGAGGCCATCCTGCGCAGCCGCGCCGGGATCGCCGACCCGGATAAGCCCATCGGTTCCTTCCTCTTCTTAGGCCCCACGGGCGTGGGCAAGACGGAGCTGGCCAAGACCCTGGCCGAGGCCCTGTTCGACTCTGAGAAGAATCTGGTCCGCATCGACATGTCGGAGTATATGGAGAAATTCTCCGTCTCCCGGCTCATCGGTGCCCCTCCCGGATATGTGGGCTATGAAGAGGGCGGTCAGCTGACCGAGGCCGTCCGCCGCAAGCCCTACTCCGTGGTCCTGTTCGACGAGGTGGAGAAGGCCCACCCGGATGTGTTCAACATCCTCCTGCAAGTGCTGGACGATGGCCGCATCACCGACAGCCAGGGCCGGACCATCGACTTTAAGAACACCATCCTCATCCTGACCTCCAACCTGGGTTCTCAGTACCTGCTGGACGGCATCGATGCCAACGGCGAAATTTCCCAGGAAGCCAAGGACCAGGTGGATCAGCTGCTCAAGCGGTCCTTCCGCCCGGAGTTCCTGAACCGTCTGGACGAGATCGTCTACTATAAGCCCCTGACCAAGGAGAACATCACCTCCATCGTGGACCTGCTCATCGGCAGCCTGAACAAGCGCCTGGCCGACAAGCAGCTGACCGTAGAGCTGACCCCTGCCGCCAAGACCTACGTCATCGACAACGGCTATGACCCGCTGTACGGTGCCCGTCCGCTGCGCCGGTTCTTACAGCACACGGTCGAGACCCTGGTGGGCCGCAAGATGATCGCCGACGAAGTGCTCCCCGGCACCACCCTGGTGGTGGACTGCGAGAACGACCAGTTGGTCGTGCGGTGAGCTTCTTCCCCGGTAGATCCTAAAACAACAAACGAATCCCCCTTGCCGCGGCATGGTTCCATTGCCTGGGCAAGGGGGATCTTTTTTTACAAAACGACCCCGGAAGTGTGAAAAAACTCTTCCGGGGTCTTGCGTTTATGACAATTTTAAGGAAAAACTTTCCATCAATCGAAGCCCAGGCCCAGGTAGGCGTCTTGGGTGCTGCAATACTTGGCGTGCAGGTCTTGGTCGTACCATTTGATCATGCCGAAGGCCTGGGTGTAGCTGCCGGACAGGCCGTCCCAAAAAGCCGGGGTGCGGATGTGGTAGCGGGAGGCCTCCATCTCCTTGGCGATGGTCTCCACGGCCTTGCCCATCTGGGCGTGGGGGATGAGCAGCTCTTTGGCCAGCAGGCGGCGCTTCTGGACATACTCAATGGCCGCGCAGCCGACCACGCCGTCCACCTCGATCTTGTACAGGTCGCCGTAGGCCATGTGGCTGCCGATCTGCTGGAAGGTGATCATGTTGTCGCTGTAAGTCACGTGGAACGTGTCTTTGAGATAGCTCTCGCGGATCTCGTTGTACTCGCGGGGGGCGACGGGCGTCATGACGCCGCCGCCGGTGTCACCGGTGAGGGAAGAGGCGAGGAACTCGACTTTCCGGGTAGCGAAGCACTCGTCCATGCCCACCGTCTCGAAGAAGCGGTGCAGGGAGGGGGAGGCGGGGACCAGGATCATGGCCTTGTCGCCCCGCTTCTGGAGGTATTCGTCGGCATACTTGAGCAGCTGGCGGGCGTGGCCCTTGCCCTGCATATAGGGGTTGGTGGCCAGCGCATAGACGTAGCCCACGGGGATGTCGGTGCCATCCGGCAGGTGAACGGTGCCGGGCAGCATGGCGGCCATGGAGTCCAGCTCCCCCACTTCATCTACCACCAGGACCTGCTCCACAGGGCAGAACTTCTGATAGAAGATGTCGACATAGGTGCTGGGATCGCCAAAGCATTTGCGCCAAAGGTCCTTCAGCTGGGGCAGTTCTTCGGGAACTGCGGGGCGAATGGTGATCATGGGGATTCCTCCTTCTCCGTATTCACTGGGCCGCCGGGATCAGCTGACAGGACGGTCCGTTATCCTTCCGTCTTGGGACGGGAGGTCAAGTCGCAGCGGATCTCCACTGCGCTAAAATTAACTTCCAGGTAATCGGGATAATAGGATTCCTTGGCCTTGCGCAGGCCGGGCAGGCCCATATCATCCTCCCGGTCCAGGTAGCGGACCTGGGGATACTTCTCCCGGATGTACCGGGCAAAGGAGCGGTTCACCGCCGGGTAGGCCCCTTGAATGTCCCCTCTGGCCCGCTCGAAGTGCACGTCGAAGACGTTCTCCGTGAGCAGGGCGCCCAGGGTGAAGCCCAGGATCTCCTCCTGCCAGCGCAGGACGATGCCGTCTAAGCCCAGGGCCTCCCGGTTTTCCAGGGCCAGGACCAGGGCGCGGTGCTCGTCGTCCAGGGTGGACAGGCCGCCTTCGGCGGCTTCGCGGGTCAGGGCCTCCTGGTGCCAGGCGGCGTCCATGGCCAGGCAGGGGGCGATGTCGGCCTGGGTCATGGGGGTCCAGTCCCAGCCGGGATAGGCCTCGTCCAGGCGGTGGATATGGTTGCGCTTGGCGTGGAGCTTCTTGCCGGGCAGGTCGGCCAGGCGGTCGATGTCGTAGAGATAATCGAAGCCGTCTCTCGCCTCCTCGAAGGCGAAGCGGTCGGGGTAATTGGCTTCCAGCCAATTCTTGTGGTACTGGGTGAGGGCGATCAGGCGCAGGGGCTGGCCCTCCTCCCTGGCGTCCTGGGTGATGGCATCCAGGGCAGGCTTGGGGTCCCCTTCGCCCACGGGCCAGAGATACGAGTGGCCCAGGGAGCTGGTCAGGCGGGTGAGCAAGCGGTCGCCCTCGCGGGCGTACCGGAAGTCGTAGGCGTGCTGCCAGCAGAAGAGGACGGGGAAGCTGTAATTGCACAGGGCCAGTCCCTCTGCGTTGAGCAGGGGCTTGACCCAGGCGGCATCGGTTGCTTTGGGGAATTGAAATGGTGTCATAGGCGCGTTATTTAATATAGTCAGGTCAAAGAGTGATGGTCTTTACATCGTAGCGGTTGTTGCGGATGATGCCGTCCAGGCGCACGTCGTCGGTCACAGAGGAGATGAGGTTATAGGCCTTCCCCTGGTGCTTGGCGCGGCCGGTCCGGCCGATGCGGTGGACGTAGTATTCCCCTTCTTCGGGAATATCATAATTGATGACGCCGTCCACATCGTCGATGTCCAGGCCGCGGGCGGCCACGTCTGTCGCCACCAGCACCCGCAGGCTGCCGGCGCGGAAGTCGGACAAGACCTTTTCCCGGACCTTCTGGCCCAGGTCGCCGTGGATGCACTGGGCGGCGATGCCCTTCATCTGGAGCAGGCCCGTGATGCGGTCGGTCGTGTTCTTCGTGTTGCAGAAGACGATGACGCGCTCCAGATGCTCCTTTTCCAGGATGTGGGCCAGCAGGTCGACCTTGCCGCCCATGTCCACTTTGATGCGGAACTGGCTGATCTTGGGCTGGTTCTCCTGCACGGGGCGGACGACGATCTCCACCGGGTCCCGCTGGTAGACCCAGGAGATGTCCATGACCTCGCGGGAGATGGTCGCGGAGAACATGCCCAGGTTCTTCCGGTGGGGGATCTGCTTGAGAATATGGGTCACGTCTTTGATAAAGCCCATGTCCAGCATCCGGTCGGCCTCGTCCAGCACGACGGTCTCGACCTTTTGCAGGCGGACGGTGCGGCGCTTCATGTGGTCCATGAGCCGGCCGGGGGTGGCCACGACGATCTGGGGGCGTTTTTTCAGGACGTTGATCTGCCGGTCGATGGGCTGGCCGCCGTACAAACAAGCCACCCGGATGCCGGGCAGATAGGCGCACAGCTGGCGCAGCTCATCCTGGATCTGCATCGCCAGCTCCCGCGTGGGGGCCAGGACCAGGCCGGTCACGTCCGTCCCCTCCGGGTCGGTGTGCTCCACCATGGGGATGCCAAAGGCAAACGTCTTGCCGGAGCCGGTGGGGGCCTTGGCAATCACGTCCTTCCAGTCCTTAAAGCAGGGGATGGCCCCGGCCTGGACGGGGGTGGCCATGGTGAAGCCTTTTTGGTCCAGGGCCTTCAAAATGCCCTGGGAAAGATTCATTTCGCTGTATCGGAGGTCAAGCTCGACCTCAATGCCATTGATTTCCATAAAACTACGTTCCTTTGCCCACTGAGCAAAGGCCAGCGGGTCCTACTTAAAATACTTTATGATTAGATTCCATCATATCACAACCGGGGGTAGGTTGCAAGAGGGGAGTGCGGGTCTGTCATCGGGTTTTCGTCCGGGACGTCTCACGACAAAAGACCCCGCCGCAGGAAAAGGAAAGCGGATAGAGCTTCAGCCCCAGGCTCAGGCGGTCTTCAAGCACTCTCTCGTTTCATTGACTGCTTTACACAGAAGTCTCCTTGACCACAGGGAATAATTCCGATATAATTCAGGTAGAATAAAGTACTCGGAGGTGTCGTGCTATGATGATCCGTTCTGCAACGTCCTTGCGTAATGACTACGACGGCATGGTCAGATTATCAAAAGAAAAGCAGGAGCCGATTTATCTGACCAGAAATGGCGAAGGCGAAATGGTATTTCTCCCCATTGATCTTTGGGAAAAGCGGGAAGCCGAGCTGTCGCTGCTGGCCGAACTGCTCCGGCGGGAACAAAATCGCTTAGCCGGTTCCAAAACATACTCTGCCGAAGAGATTCGGGCTGATGTGGAGGAACTTCTTCGTGAAGATTGAATGGCTCAGTGAAGCGCGCAATGAGCTGCGCGAACTCCTTTATTATTATCGAACAAACGTAGGAAGCCCCTATGCACAAAAGTTTGCGAATAAAATACTTCGTGCCATTGAACGGCTGGCAGATTTCCCTGAAATGGGTGTCTTAAAATATGACACTCTACTGGGGAAATACGGTTTTCGCGCTCTGTTTACCGGTCAGTACGTCTGTATCTATAAAATTGAAAACAACACCGTTTTCATCTATCATCTGGCCGATGCCAGAAAGAATTACATCTACCATATCTTCGGCTTGGAATAAACAAGGAAACTCATCAAAATTCCCTGCCAAGCCTTGAAAATGTTGACGGTCTGTGCTATACTTGCAAGCTGTATTGTTATCTACAAATCCTGCCACGCAGAGACCCGGAGGAATCGACTTTGAGACAGACTGTGACCATCCCGCCGGCGGAGATCGACCGCCAGCTGGCCCTTTGCGACCAGATCCATACCCTGCTGGAGGACCGCCCCGGCCAGAAGCTGGCCTTTGTGGACACCTACGGCTGCCAGCAGAATGAAGCCGACTCCGAGCGTCTGCGGGGCTATCTGGCCCGGATGGGCTACGCCTTTTCCGACACGGAAGAGGGGGCCGACCTGGTCCTGCTGAACACCTGCGCCGTGCGGGAACACGCGGAGCAGCGGGTCTTTGGCAATGTGGGCGCCCTGTCCCACACGAAGCGGCGGCATCCGGGGCAGATCATCTGCGTCTGCGGGTGCATGGCCCGGCAGGAGCACGTGGTGGAGCGGCTGAAAAAGTCCTTTCCCTATGTGGACCTGGTCTTTGGCCCGCAGCTGCTGTGGCAGTTCCCCGAACTGCTGCTGAAAAAGATGACCGAGGGCAAGCGCGTCTTTGCCGCCGGGGACGAGATCGGCACCGTGGCCGAGGGCATCCCGACGGTGCGCCAGAACCGGCTCAAGGGCTGGGTGTCCATCATGTACGGGTGCAACAACTTCTGCACCTACTGCATCGTGCCGTATGTGCGCGGGCGCGAGCGCTCCCGCCACCCGGAGGAGATCGTGCGCGAGGCGCGCGAGCTCGTTGCGGCGGGATACAAGGACATCACGCTGCTGGGGCAGAACGTCGACTCCTACGGCCGCGACCTCGACGAGGACGTGGACTTTGCCGACCTCATCCGCAGCATCAACGCCATCCCGGGCGACTTTGTCATCCGCTTCATGAGCAGCCACCCGAAGGACGCGACGGAAAAGCTCTTTCGCGCCATGGCCGAGTGCGAAAAGTGCGCGCACCAGATGCACCTGCCCGTGCAGAGCGGCAACGACCGCGTCCTGCACGCGATGAACCGCGGCTACACGCGCGAGAAATATCTGGCGCAGGTGGCGCTTGCGCGGCAGTATATGCCCGACCTTGTGCTCACGACGGATATCATTGTCGGCTTTCCCGGCGAGACGGACGAAGAATTTCAGGACACGCTCTCGCTCGTCGAGACCGTGCGCTATGACGCGATGTTCACCTTCATCTATTCGCCGCGCGTCGGCACGCCGGCGGCAAAGATGCCCGACCCCTACACCCGCGCACAGAAGCAGGTGCGCTTTGACGCGCTCGTCGCGTCGGCCAACGCCATCTCCGAGCAAAAGCACCGCGCCTATGAGGGCAGCGTGCAGCGCGTGCTCGTCGACGGGGCGGACGGCCGGGGCGACTATCCGCTCACGGCGCGCACGAAGGGTGGACGGCTGGTGCATATGCGCGGCGACGAGGCGCTCGTCGGGCAGTTCGTGGATGTGAAGATCACCGGCAGCAACACCTGGGCGCTCTACGGCGAGGAGGTGTGACATGGCGGAACTGACGCCGATGAAGCGGCAATATTACGAGATCAAGCAGCGCAATCCCGACTGCCTGCTGTTTTTCCGGCTGGGCGATTTTTATGAGATGTTCGACGACGATGCGCGCCTTGCCGCGCGTGAGCTCGACCTCACGCTCACGACGCGCGACCGCAACGTCGAAGACCCCGCCGAGCGCACGCCCATGTGCGGCGTGCCGTACCACTCGGCCGAGGCGTACATCGGCCGCCTGATCGCCAAGGGCTACAAGGTGGCCATCTGCGAGCAGATGGAGGATCCCGCGCTTGCCAAGGGGCTGGTCGAGCGGGACATCATCCGCATCATCACGCCCGGCACGGTCACGGAGTCCTCGATGCTCGAGGAGAACAAGTCAAACTATCTCGGCGCGGTGTATCTGAGCGCGCAGTCCGGCGGCACGGCGTTCTGCGCCCTCTCGACGGGGGAGTTCTGCGCCGCGAGCTACCCGGCCGACGCCGTGAGCCACATCCTCAATGAGCTCGGGCGCTTTGCCCCGCGCGAGGCCGTATGCGCCGACGCGGCGGCGGAAAACGACGACATCCGCACCTTCCTCACCAAGCGTCTCGGCAGTCTGGTCGAGGCGGGCGGCGACCGGTTTGAATA
>OLPV01000803.1_pt1 | contig 25288 bp, 22 predicted proteins | sample 1671961 | NCBI WGS metagenome assembly OLPV01 (sample SAMEA3136630, study PRJEB25190) | human gut metagenome | biome: human gut; feature: human-associated habitat; material: faeces | place: Austria | collected 2013
GCCGGTACGCCTCCGCCTGCCATTCGCTTGTAAATTCCTCGGTCACGCCGTCCGCGTCCACATAGTAGCCGTGAGTATCGTCGTCCCACACGGCATATAGGGTGCGGAAGCCCCGGTCAAGACTTACCACATGGAAACGTTCTGCGGGGATAATGCTTTCTGCGGTCGGCTCACGTCCCGCTACCTCTGCGTGCGCCCGTTCATCCGGGTAATCGCCGTAGATACGCAGATACTTCCGTGCCTGCTGGTCGTAGATGGCTGCGCCGTCATACGCAAAGCCGTCGCTTCCCATCGTGCCGTCCACATAACCCTGTGCGGCTTTTTCTGCTTCTTCCAGCGTTTGATAGTCCCGCTTCTCATCAAAGCCGTTTTCAAAGTGATGATACACTACGACCTGATACTGCGGTGCCATCCGGTCGGCATAATCATCAATCATTTCTTTCGTCAGCCATTCCGGTTTTTGGGGGAGCGCGTCATACAGCTCCCGCATTTTGACGATCTGTGCATAGACACTGCCCGCCCACAGATGCTTTTCTGCGCGATTGCCTGCGTCAAGAAAGTATTCGCAGTCTGCCCGCAGCCGGTCTAAAATCAGGTAATTCCGGTTCTGCTCCAACACAGACTTTTCTTGCTCTGTGAAGAATTTATCCTCGCGGATAAGCTGTGCGATACGCCGCTGCACCTTCGACCATGTCAGTTCGGCGGTTTCCGGGCTTCCAGCGCGGACGATAAAGAGATTGTTGCCCTCCTTGCCGCCGTACTCGTGAGCAAGCCATGCAGCAGTTTCTTTTTCACGTCCGTGCTGCTCCATATACCGCACTACGGCGTGCTTGCTCTCGATATTTCCGTTCCATGCACGGAGTGCATCGTCTATATCGTCCTGCGAGAGCGGACGCAGCAGATCATGGAGCCGCGCATAGGTTCCCTCAAAAGTCTCTCGGTGCAGGCGGCTGCGGAACTCCGGCATATCCGAAAATAGCCGGATAAGCTCCATATCTTTTGAATTGAGAACGGCGCGGCGCACGGCTGCATTACACTCGATCTCCGCATTTTCCCGGTCAGAGTGCCCGCAGGCGTTGCGATAGGGGGTATCCTCTGAAACCGCTGCCATCACCACCGGCCTGTAATGCTCCAAACGTTCCTGCACCGTGGGCTGAACTTGCTCTGCGGCGGGGTCGCGGAACACCCTCGTGCCGTCCGCGCCGAACTCTGCTTCATAAGCATTGATGGCGGCTTCTGCTTCATGGTCGATAGAGCGCAGCGTGTAAATGTGGCGCTCACCTCTAAAGTCTGGCGCTTCGGCGATCGTCACATCATACTTATCGCGCAATCTCTCTACATATTGCTCTAAATTGTGCGCCGGAACACCGCACATCTCCACACGGCCAGCACCGGGGATCGCTCTTATGGTAAGGTTGAGATCAAGCAGCTCCGCCGCCTGTTTTGCGTCCTCGCCGTAAATCTCAAAGAAATCGCCCACCTGAAACAGCACGATGTCGTCCGGGTGGGCTTCCTTGATGGCATTGTAGTCGGTCTGTGCCTGTGTTGGCAGTTCACGCTCCGCCTCCTTTTCCCGCTGAAGCTGGGCGTAGCGCTCCTTTTCCCTTGGAGAGAGAAATCGGTCCTTCTGAATGAGGCTGTCAATCCTTGCGGCCACCTTCGTCCAGCTCAGCTCCACATTGGCACAGCCTGCTTTTTTCAGGACAATGCCGCGGCTGTCGTGGCTTTCATCACTATGGGATGCACCGGAAACGGCGTGGGAGCGCCCGCCTATGCCGTACTCATCTTTGAGGAAAGCTGCCTTTTCCTTGCCGGTATGGTCGGCGGTGAAGTATTCGTAGATCCTGCCCTTGCCGCCCTCGACACCGCTGCCGCGATCCAGCGCGTGGTCGATCTCGTCCTCCGTGATGAAGCGCCCCAGCTCCGGCACTGCGGCCATTTCGGAGGAATACGCCCTGCGGGGCAAGGACAGGTCCCGCAGGCTCTGCCAAATCTGACCGAGCTTGTGATAGTGGAATCGCAGCAGGCTTCTGTCCTGCTCATGGGCGGCGTAAAACTGCGCGAACTCGCCGGAGAGCGTTTCACGGAAATCTGTGTTTGTCAGTTGCTCCGCCAGCCGCGCCGTTTCATCAGGAAATCCGCCGCCCCGCAGCGTATCCATGCAGGAGAGATAGCCCTGTTCCCGCGCCTCGTCGCTCAGGTCGTGTTTCAGATACCAGAGGGCTTGGGCAAGCTGCATCCGCTCATGCTGCCCTGCCTCGGCAAGCTCCACATTGGAGACGTATGCGCCGCTGTCCATAAGCTCAGAAATGCGCACGGCGGCGTCCTGCCATGCGATTACCTGCGCGCTGCGCACATACTCCGCGCTTCTGCCGGGGGCGATGTGGATGCCGTCTACGGCGTACCACGCGGAAAGCTCGCCCTCCGGCGTTTTGAAGCCGTTGCCGCCGTGGAAGGTGTTTTGCAGCAGCGCGGCAATGTCCTCCGTGGACTTCTGCTTCTGGAACGCGGCGGCAATGACCATGCGGGTATCGTCCTCGTTGCCGCCCAGCCGCAGCACATGGTCAAGCTGCGCCTGAGAAACGGAAAAAGCGAAGGGCGTCTGCGCGCTCTCCGCTTCTTCAATGGATGCAATTTGTTCCGCTTCGGTGGCGAAAAAGGATAGCTGACCGCCCTGTGCGGGGTGTTCTGTTATGCGTAGATCAGCTCGCTGAGGATGATCTCCTCGGCCTGCGCCTTGCAGGTGTTCATCAAGCCCACCCATTTCATGGGATCGCTGGCTTTCAGCGCTTCCGTCGCTCCGGCCTCCGACGTCAGTTCCGGCATCATCTGCTCCAACCGGCTCTGCGCTGCCTGCTCGATCTCCAGCAGGTGCGGGAACAGGGTTTCCTCCAGAATCATCTGGTTCCAGAGGATGGGCCGACGCTCCTTCAGGTACTTCTGGCGCATCCGCCCGTACTTGCCGAGGGGCTGTTCTGTGGTTTGGATGCTCAGGTCGGGAATCAGGTAATCCCCGTTCCGGGTGTAAGTCAGGTTGTTCTTCATGCTCTGCCGTCCTTTCCGCGCTGTGTTCGCGCTCATAATTTCGTATGGTGACTTCGATCTGCCGCAAAACCTGTTCGTTGATCTCGCTGACCGCCGTGCCGAGGGCTGCCACCGTGCGCGGGGTGTTGAAATCAAAGATGCTGAAAAAATCCTCGTGTTCAAAGTGATCCTCCGGCTGCATCCCGCAGCGGGACATGAGGGAGTAGGTGATGCTGACCGCCGCGGCGTTTTTGAACGCCACCTCGATGTTGTAATCATCATACTCCTCCAGATAGGAATCCGCAACGATGCCGAGGATGTCGCGGGAATGGTCGCGCCAGTATTCCGCAGCAAGCTGAGAAGCGACGCTCTCGAACTGCTCCGCAAGGCCGTTTTTGCCGGAAACGCCGTAATTACGCTCCAGCATGGCGCTCACGCTGTCGGTATGCGCGTCTTTCAGCTCCCACAAGTTGACGCGGCGGGCGTTTTCCTTTCCGCCGGTGTCGGAAACGTCAAAGACGTATTTGAGCCTTGGCTTGTAGCCGGTAGCGTCAATGAGGGCGATGCCCGTGCTGCCGCGCCGGACATAGCGCCCCATCTTCTCATTCCAGAAGTCATACTCCGCGCAGGCGGTGGCCTCCGGGCGCTGCATATAGATCATGAGCTGCTCGTTGTAGGGGTATTTATACAGCCTTGCGGCGGTGGTCAGAAACGCCGTCCACGCCAGATGGCTGCCGGTGATCTGCCGCGCGGTGCGCTCCGCCTGCTCCGCGTAGGCTTGCAGTTTGTTTGGCATAAGCAAAATCCTCCTCTCATGGTTTTCTGGTGAAGCCGTTTCTTTTCGCCGCCTCGCTCGCCGCCTGTTTCCGTTTCTCATTGTACGGCGCGGTCAGGCGGAAGGACAAGCGCCCCTTGCGGATGGTGAACTCCATGTCGCCTGTGTCGGGGTCTGCGTCCAGTTGACAGCACTCTGCGGGGTGCTGCGCGGCGTAGGCGGCAAGACGGTTCTTGAGGTCAGTATTGTGGGTGCGGATATGGATAAGGGATTCTTTCTCGTCAAAGGTAATCTCCGTGATTTTCTGCGCTTTTGTCAGTCCTGTTCTCATAAATGGCCTTTCTGCGTCTCCTGCGTGAAGCAGGCGCGATTTTGGGGTATTTTCTCCGGCTCATGACTTGGGAAAAACGGCGATTTTCAAACAGAAACGCGCCGGATGATACATTCCTCATCCGGCGCGCTCCCAGCGGCGAATCTGCGATTTTTCCGGCTCTTGACCGTAAAACAGTCAGCTTTGCTCAGAGGTCAAAATCCGGCGTCAGGTCAAGGGCGGCGTACTCCGCGTCGGTAATGTCGCGCAGCTTTGCGAGGGCGCTGTCCGTCAGCTCCCGCAGCTCGGCCTCCTCCGCGTCCAGATACCCCCGCATTTCTGTGAGGTCCGCAATCAGCCCCTCGCGGGTGCCGTCTGCGTTGTAGATGCTCATAAGGCTGACTTCATCGTGGGTGAAATGCTTGTCGTTCATATCAAAGCTCTCTTTCCGCGCTCCGTTTGGGCGCTGTTTTATTCTTCGCCTGCTCCGGCGTCCTTTCCCTGAGCTTTTCCAGCACGGAGGGCTTCTTCTGTTCGCGGTGGGAGGCCGCAGCCAGCTCCGTCAGGGAGATGGAAAAGCCCGCCTTGACCTGCGCCTCCAGGTCGGCCACGGTGGGCTGCTTGGGGCCGTTGTTGATGATGCCGTCGATCATGCCGTAGTCGTCCTCCAGCAGCATCTCCGCGTTTTTGAGATAATTCTCAGGCTTCAGGAAGTTCGGCAGCTCCCGGAAGCCGATGCTGTCAACGTAATGACAGGATACTACGCCGTTTTGCTTCAAGGCAACGATGTCGCTGACCGACAGGCTGTGTCCCTTGAAATCCGCGGGATGATCCACGTTGAACCGCTGATAAATCATATCCAGATTGGTTTTGTTGTCCCCATAGTCGGCAAGCCCGCCGGTGTAGATCGCGTCGTAGCCGCCGCGCTCCGGCGTGACGCCCTTGCTCTGCAAGTAGTCATAGTTCATGAAGCGGTAAGCGTCCAATTCACCGCCGCGCCGAATCTGATAGATGAGGAAAGCGTCCTGTGGGTTTTCCAGAAACAGCTTTTCCGTGTCTGCCTGTTCGCTCAGCGTCACAACGCCGCGCACCGCGTCCCATTCCTCGCGCTCCACGCCGAACACGCCGGTGTGGGAGGAAATGTCCTCTGCGTCCAGCGCCATGGCCTCGGTGCTGTCGGCATAGAGCAGGAACACGGGAACGTCCTGCAAGAATAGCTCCATGGCGCGCTCTTTGGTCAGCGGCAGCATGGCATTGCCGTCCGTGTAGCCGTACTGATACATTTCCCAAAAGCCGATGCTGGTATCCGGCATGGGATAGCCTTGCTCCAGCTCCGGCAGGGGCGGCAGCTCATCCTCAACATTCGGCGTTTCTGTTTCAATCTCCGGCTGCGGTTCCTCCTTTGCCCGCCATTCCCTGCGGAACAGGCCGTTGAAGCGTTCCAGCAGCCCATGGGAGCCGTCGTCGATGCCGATCTCGTCTGCCAGCTTGACGAAATCCTCCAGCTCCTTCCGCAGCTCTGCGTCCTCACCGGCAAGCAGCCTGTCCGCCACCGCCTCCGCTGTGGGTTTGTCCGCGCTGTCGGGAACGTTCAGATCCCGGCGCAGGAACGCCGCATATTCAGCGGCGAAGGCCAGCGCGTCGGCGCGTGAGGGCGGGATGGTGACAAGCTCATATTCCGTGTCCTTGGGAAGCTCGATGCCGCGCTCCTTGCAAACCTCCGCGAAGTGCTTTTCCACATCGGTGATGATGCCGTTTGCGGTTTTGCTGATGGTGTCCAGACTGGCGCGGAACTCCGGCAGCTCGGCGTTTTTTGACCATGTTGCCACATAGCCGAAGCTGTTCGCGCCGGTTTCAATGCCAAAGTAGGCGCAGACCATGAAGGAGATGCTTTCGGCCTCCACCTCCTCGGTATTGCGGCTTTTGGCCTTGCGCTCCGCCGCCTGCTGCAAGCCGTAGTTGTGGAGCTTGGCGTGGGCGATCTCATGGACGGCGGCGGATACCGTCTGCACCTCGCTCATACCCTCCCGCAGCGTGATGCTCTGGGATTTGGGGCTGAAATAGCCGTCCACATCGGCAGACAGAGGCTTTACCTCCACCGGCACGGGAGAGGAACGGCGCAGCGCCTCCATGAACGCCCCGTAGTTTTCCACGCTGCCGGTCAGGTTGGCGACGGGGCTGGCCACGCGCTCCGGCAGGGGCTTTCCGTCCGTCTGGGCGTAGTCGAACACCTTCACCGGGCGGAACATGGGGATTTCAATTTCCTTTTCCTCGGTGACGATTTTGCCGTCCGCGTCCAGAATGGGCAGCTTGGTGTCCGGGTCGAGCTTTTCCTGCTCGATTTTCTTCTTATACGGCGTGGGCGCGATGATGGTGATGCCCTTCTCGCCCCGCAGCACATGGCGGGAGAACTTGTCCCGCCAGCGGTTATAGCCCGCCACAAGTGTGGCGTCCGGGCGCTGCAAGTGGATGAGCGCCTGATTGTTGAGGGAATAGTTGTGAAACCGGCTCATGGTTCGCAGGTAATTGCGGTACTTTTCCATATCGCCGGATTCAAAGATGTCGCGGATACCCGCCTCGATGCGGTCGGTGATCTCCTTGAGCTGTTCTCTGTTTTTACCGGGCTTCTCTGGCATTTTTGCCTCCTTTCATCAGGTCGATACGCAGGAGCTGAAGCCCCCGCGAAAGATATTCCCGCAAATCCGTTTTTCCGCAGAGATAGCGGATGTCGCCTGCCTTGTCCTGCTCGCGCAGCGTCCACAGGTCCGCCGCCCACCGGACAAATACCGCGTCCGGCGCGTTGAAGGGCTTTTTGCGGCGAAGATAGAGGCTGTGCCGCCCCAGCACCATGATCGTGCAGACGGTATTGACCACATCGAGAGAACATTCGTTGAGAACGGCGATCCTCCGTTCATAGGAGGCCGCTTCCAGCAGCTCGCGCAGCGCAGGCTTGGCATTTTCAATCAATGCCGGATAATCCGCTCTTGTCGGATACGGAGATTTTCGTGTCATAGGCACTTCCTTTCATTTCATGGGCTGTTTACCCCTAAAATGGCAGCGCCCGCGCAGGGGTAGGCTTTCCTGTGCGGACGCTCGGTTCTTATTCGTTTTCGGAGTATATACTCCTTGCGGGCGGCGTATATCCGGCGTTTTTGGCGCGTTCGCTGGCGGCCCTGCGCCGCTCGTCGCTGAACGGCTCCCGGACGCTGACGCAGCTTTTCGGCACGGCGTAGCTGACCGCTCCGGCATGGACGGCCTTATCCGGGTACACCTTGTCCGGGTATTTCTCCGCAAGGCGCTTGAGCTTGCGCTTCAGCTTGGGGTCGTGGGTGTAGATGCTGGCGGTGGATTCTTCCTCGTTGTAGAGGATGATACTTTCCTGCTCCAGCTTGGAGAGCTTCATGTCCTCGCCCCCTTGTCAAATTCCAAACGGAAGCGGACGCTCTCGCCGGTATCCTCCAGCACGGCGGTAGCGTCGTAGGTGCCGCCGGTCTTTTCGGAGTAGAGGCCGGTGAGCTTCACACGCCCCTCTGCCAGCAGCGCGGCGGCTACCTTTTTTGTCAGCGCGGCGCGCTTGGCGGCAAAGAACTTGTTGTCCCGCCACAGCCCGAAGCGGCAGTCGTTTTTCTCGCAGAAGAAGCCCTTTTTGCTCTCGGTCACGTCGCTGCCGCAGCGGGGGCATTTGCCGATGACCTCACGGCCGGAGGGGAACAGCACCTCCGCGCCGGAGATGACCTGATAGGTTTTTACCAGCTCTGTGAGCATATCCGCAATGCCGGTCATGAACTCGTCCGGGGACAGCTCGCCGCGCTCCACCTGCTGCAAGCGGTATTCCCATTCGGCGGTGAGAAGCGGAGACTGGAGCTGCTCCGGCAGCACAGTGATGAGGGAAACGCCGGTATGGGCAGGCACAAGGCTGACGGCCTTCTTTGCCCTTTTGCGCTCCACAAAGCCCGTGGCTACCAGCTTTTCGATGATAGCGGCGCGTGTGGCGGGCGTTCCCAAGCCCTTTCGCTCGGCGTCCTCCGGTGTATCGTCCTTGCCCGCGTTCTCCATAGCGGACAGAAGGGTATCTTCGGTGAAGTGCTTGGGCGGCGTGGTCTTGCCCTCCTTTACGGCGGCTTCGGCGCAATCCAATACCTGCCCCTCCGACAGCTCCGGCAGTGCGGCGTCCCGCTTTTCCTGCGCGAGATACCGCTTCCAGCCGGTATCAAGGACGGTTCTGCCCTTGGCGGTGAACTCGATACCGCCGCACTCCAGCGTAACTGTGGTTTCCGCATAGCGGTGGGCGTCGCTGACCGCTCGGAGAAGCTGCCCCGCCACAAGACGCAAAATCTCGCGCTCTCCCAACGGCAGGACGGAGGTATCCGCCTTGCCCGCGCTGGCGGTGGGGAGAATGGCGTGGTGGTCGCTGACCTTGCGGCTGTCGCAGACCTGTCTTGCGTTTACGCCCTCCGGTGCGGTGGTTTCGCAGATGGCGGCGGCAACGGCTGCAAGCTCCGGCACAGAGGATTCCAGATCATCAGTGAGGAAGCGGCTGTCCGTGCGGGGATAGGTGCAGAGCTTCTTTTCATAGAGGGCTTGCAGATAGTCAAGCGTCTGCTGGGCGGTATAGCCGAGGCTGCGGTTGGCATCCCGCTGGAGGGCGGTCAGGTCGTAGAGCAGCGGCGCTTTCTCCGTTTTCTCCGTGCGCTGCACCGCCTTGACCGTGACCGGCTGACCGGCGCAGGCGGCGGCAAGGGCGTCCGCCTCCGCTTTCTCTTTGAACTTTTCGGACACGGCGGCAAAATCGCCGCAGCGAAGGTTCACTGCGTAAAAGACTTCCGGGCGGAACGCCCCGATCTCCGCCTCCCGCTGGACGATGAGCGCCAGCGTGGGCGTCATGACGCGCCCCACGTTGAGGGTGCGGTGGTACAGCACCGAAAAGAGCCTTGTGGCGTTGATGCCCACCAGCCAGTCCGCGCGGGCGCGGCAAAGGGCGGACTGATGCAGCCCGTCGTACTCCCGTCCCGGACGCAGCTCCGCAAAGCCCTTTCGGATGGCCTCGTCCTCCATGGAGGAGATCCAAAGCCGCTTCATGGTTTTCGTGCAGCCCGCCATGTAGTAGACGGTGCGGAAGATCAGCTCGCCCTCGCGCCCTGCGTCGCAGGCGTTGATGACCTCGGTCACGTCCTCCCGGCGCATGAGGTCCCGCAGCAGTTCGAACTGTTTGGCTTTGTCCGCTTTCAGCGTGAAGCGCCAGCTTGCGGGCAGGATGGGCAGATCGTCATAGCGCCACTTGGCGTACTTTTCATCGTACACATCCGCGCCCGCCAGCTCCGCCAGATGCCCGTAGCACCAGCTTACAAGGTAGCCGTTTCCCGAAAGATAGCCGTTGTTGCGTTTGGTCGCGCCCAGCACGGCGGCGATGGACTGGGCGACGGAGGGCTTTTCCGCGATCACTAATTTATGGTGTGTCATATTCATTTTTCTCCTTTTCTGCATAGCAAAAAGCAGCCCCGAAGGACTGCTTTTCGTGTCTGTTGTTCTAATCGTATGTGGGTCAGGGCCGTTCAAGGCACCGCTTCCGGTATCGCTCGGCAGCCTCGGCAAAGGCTTTGCGCTCGGCGTCGGTTGGGTCCCGTGTTCCATCCAAAAGGCGGCACTGTTCATAGCTTTCCACCGCGCCGGTCAGCCTGTCCAGCAGCGCCTCCGGCGTGAGGCAAATCTCAGCGGTGTCCCAATTTTCACGCCTGTCATCCCATGTGAGGTAGGTATAGCCGTGCCGGGTCGGCACCACCTCCACGCCGGTATCTTCTGTAAGGTGCTCCCTGAATGCCTCCAGCACCCGTTCAAAGCTCAGCATCCGTATCACATCCTTTTCCGCTGCATTTGGTCTTTCATGGGTACATTGTAGCATCGGTGGGAGAATGCGGCAAGGGTCGGGGTCCTAACGCTCCGGCGCTTTTGCCCGCAGCTTCTCCCGCAGGTCGGTGTCACGGTAGCAGGGACGGAGGCAGACGGTGCCGTAGCGGGAACAGCCGCAGCAGAAATGCCCCTCCGGGGCAGGGGTGCGCGGCGTTTCCTCTTTTCCCGGATAGGGGCGCTGCATCATCAGCCGCTCCAGCGGGTTTTTGGTGAACATGGTCATGCATCCGCGTCCTCCGTTTCCTCCGGCTCGTCCGCATCGTCCTCGTTTTCGTATTCCTCGTCCTCATCGCCGTAGTCGTAATCGTCCAAGTCCACAGGTCCCTTTGTGTCGGGCTTTTTCTTACGGAGCTTGAACCAATACAGCGCGCCGCCGCCCGCCATCAGGAGCAGCAGCACAATCACAACAAGACCGCTGCCGGACTTCTTTTCGCCGCCGTCCTTGTCGGGGCTGTCGCTCGTATCCGGCGTCGGGTCGGGCTCCGGCATCTTTTCCGTAGCCTTTTCCTTGCCCATGCACTCCGTCATATTGGTCTTGCAGACTGCGCAGGCGGTGTTGACCGCACCTGCCTCGCACTTGTCCTTGCAGGAGCAGACAGGGGCGGAATCCTCGTCGATGAGTGCAAGCAGGTCGCTTTCGTCCACAAGGTTCAAAAAGTAGGTTTCATACTGATCTCCGTCCTCATCCAGCGGCTTATCATAGTCGATCACCAGATAGAGGGTATGGCCGTTGCGGGTTTCCACCGCGATGAACTGCTTGTTGGTGTGCTTGTCATAGAGCAGGTCGCGGGTAACGGCGCTGCCGTTTTGGGAAAAGCCCGTCCCTTTCTCAATGGCGACAGGTGCGGCGGTACCGGAGGGCTCCTGTGCTTTCGCCGGCTCGGTGGCGGCGGGCGTCTGTGCCGCAGCGGGCTTTCCCGTGCTGCCGGAGGCGTTGGAGGGCTTTCCTGCACCGGTATTGCTGCCGTTACTTCCGGTATTGCCGCTGCTGCCGGTATTGCCGGAGGGCTGCTTCCTGCAATCGCAGTCTGCGGGACAATGGGCGCTGTGCTGCTCCGACGTGGGGCTGGGCGCAGGCGTTTCCTTTTCATAGAAGGGGTTGGCGATCACCAGATAGCCCGTGCGGTTGCCCGCGTTGTCCACGCCCATGATGTAAAAGTGGGAATCCCGCGTGTTTTTGTCAATGCGGACGCTGAACTCCCCGTTTTGCAGCGTGGTATAAAGCTCGTCGTTCACATAGACCCCGGCTATGCCAGAGAGGGTGTCGGCGGCCTCCACGCGCAGCAGCGTACCGCTGACGCCTGCGCGAAGGACCGGCGCTTCAAGGTCAATGCAGCGCAGCTCCAGCGTCAGCGTATGCTCCGTGCCGTAGGGGTCGGTGACAAAGAAAAACACGATACCGTTGTCCGGCACCGTGTAGCGGGCGAGGCCGTCGTGGGCAAGCTGCTCCGTCAGGTCTGTCCTTTCGGCGGTTTCCCGCAGCGCCGCCTCTACCCTCTGCCAGCCCGCGTTGTTTTTGTCCCTGATGCGGACCGTGACCGTCACCGGCGCGTTGTGCCAGCCTGCCGGAATATCCGCATCCAGCGCATATTCCGCCTCCGGCTGCGGCGTTTCCGTCGTTTCAGGCGGTGCGGGAGACGGTTCCTGTGTGTCCGGCCCTTGCTCTGCCGGAGGGGGCTCCGGCGTTTCTTCGGGCGTGGCGGAAGGCTCGGCCTCCACGATCTCCGGCGTGCTTTCCGGCGCGCCGCCTGCCGGGGCGTCCTCCATATCCGTCGCCATGGCCATGCCGGACATGGTGAAAAACATCATCGCAAGGCAAAGGACGGCGGCAACTCCGCGCAGTAGCCGGTTGTTATTCTTCTTCATGCACATAGTCCGTATCCTCCTTGGTATTAGGTGTGATAAAGGGCGCGCCGCCCCTTTTGAGCTGTGTGAGGAACTGTGCCAGCTCCTCCATGCTCATGCCGGTGGCGCGGGCAAGGCCGATGATGTCGGTGTTCTCAAGTTCCATGATCTGGCTGTCGATTTCTCTGTTGCGGGTCTGGAGCGCGGCGATTTTGCCGTTGTTCTTCTCGCGCTCCGCCCGCAGCCTGCTGATTTTCGGGTTCATATTCGTCTCCTTTCTGAGAGATCAGGGCGCAGGTACGCGCCCGTAAGCAAGGAAATGGGATTGCCAGTAGCTTGAATTGAGGCTTGTGTACTGGATGGGGTCGCCGCAGTGGAGCATCATATTATTGCCCACATAGATTCCAACATGGGACGCGCCGGTGGTGTCATAGGTGCCTTGGAAGAACACCAGATCGCCAGGGCGGACATTGGCGGCGGACACCCGCGTACAGAGCTGTCGCAGCCCTTCCGCGCCCAGCCGCCCGAAGCTCCAGCCCACGCCGCAGTTGTTGTAGACGTAGCTGACGAAGCCGGAGCAGTCGAAGGAGGTGGCAGGACTGCTGCCGCCCCATACGTAGGGATAGCCGAGATACTTCTCCGCCTCCTTGATGATGGCGGCGAACTGCGCGTCCTCCAGCGCCTCCGGGGGTATCTCGTACTTTTCATAGTCGGCGGTGTAGTATTTCCCGATGTACTCCGAGCCGCCGAACAGGTCCGGGCGGTTGCCCAGAGTAGCCATATACATGGCGTAAAGGGAGAGCTGATCCTGCGACATGATATAGACCGGCACATGGGAGAGGTTAAAGTTTTCCAACTTTACGGTGCAGATGTAGTAGGTGTACGGCACCTGCACGTCGTACTCATAGCTTTGCAGGTTTCCGTCCGCGTCGGTGTAGTAGCCGGTACGGGTTTCCGTGCGGTATCTCGTCTCCGTGGTGACGGTTTCCGTTAGGATGTACTGCTTTTCAAATAGCATCTCCAAGACGCCGCCGACCTCGGAGATCGTCCACTCTTTTCCTTTCAGGGCGGTAACGGCGGAAATCAGCACATAGGGGTCATGCTCGATGTCGTCCAGATCAAAATGGTACTCATCGTAGTCGTGGGTGCTTTCGTAGGTGTCGAGATACTGCTGCAATTCCGCTTCCATGGCGCAAAATTGCGCCTCTGCCGCCAGCATATCCGCGTCCTCACTGGGGTAGGTGGATACGTTGATGCCGGTTGCTCCGCCCTGAATCAGCAGGGAGCAGGAGGACACGGTGCAGAGGATGAGGACAATCATTGCCGCGATGCCGCCCACGATAAGAAAGCCCTTTTTGTGACGGGCGATGAACTCGCCGGCTTTCTTTGTGTTCTCCGCGGCTTTCCGCGCCGCCTTTGCCGTGGCTTCGGAGGCTTTGACCGTATTCCCGGCGCTTTTTCCGGCTTTGGCGGCGGCGTACTCCCGCTTGATGGCCTGCTTCTGCTGCCAGCGGGAGTAGGGATTGCTGGAAAACTGCGGGTCATGGTGCTGTGCCGTTTTGTCCAGCGCACGGAGGTTGGCGCGGTCTGCCTTGGCCTCGGCGCGGTCTGCGCGGCGGTAGGGCTTCTCCTTGTGAGAGCGGTGGGCGTGCTGTGCAAGGCGCACGGCGCGCTCCGCCGTCTGCTCCACGCCGTGGGCGCTCTCCACACCCACATTGTCCTGCTCATGCTCCCGAATCTCCCTGTGGACGGCGGATAGCGCCGCCGCACCGGGCGCGTCCCGCAGGGCGTGGGTGAGCTTGGAGGGCGGCCGCCTCTTGTCTACCTCCTCAAAGGAAAGGCGTGTTGTGACCGTGCCGGCTTTCGGGTCTACCGTGCGCTGCTTCCGCTTTATGGTTTTCTTGGGTATCTTCGCCTCGGCCTTTTCCAGCTTTTGATAGGCTTTATCCGCTTTTTTGACGGCCTTTTTCAGTTCCGGCGCTGTCCGCTCTTCCTGCGTAAACAGCAGCCGGGGCGAGCGCTTGCTCATGGAAATTCACCTCCGTTCGAGGCATACGGTACGCCGAGAAAGTCCAGCACCTTACCGCAGCCCAATTTATGGATACAGAAATCGTACTGCTTGGGATGTGTCAGCGCCATGCGCTGAAAGCGGTTCGGCTCCTTTTCCAGATGAACACCGAACATACAGAACATACAGCCGGTGCGCTTTGCGCCGGTGGTGGTCAGCCTGCCGTTTTCCTCCACGATCTCGCCGTAGACGGACGCATACGGAATACCGGTCATTCTGAGATATTCCAAAACGTCCTGCTCGGTCCAGAAGGACATGGGCTGAGAGGTGGGGTCCCGCTTATGATAGGCGTTGCAGCCGATTTTGAGATAGACGCTCTGGCGGCGTGCGCTCTCACAGGCCATGGTCGCAATGATCTGCTTTCTACCGGTTTCCCGGTTATATCTGTGCAGGGGCCGCTCCTTCATGATGAAACAGCACTGATCGGAAACGAAAAACGGCGCATCCAGCAGGATACGCCATTTCATGTATCGTTCATTGTATTTTGAGGGCGTACCGTCCGCGTTCAAACCGTTCAGATGGCACAGCGCCCACGGGCTGCCACGCTTTGCATAGCGAACGCGCCGTGCCACGTCCTTGGAAACGACGGGATAGCCATATTCCGATATGACCTTTGAAAAGGGCATTTCAGGCCGCAGCCACGTTACATTGGGAACGGTTTTGACAAATTCCCGTATCTCCGGGTATTCCAGCCCCGTGTCCACAAACACGGCGGGAATGTCGGGGAACGCCCGCCGCGCAAGGTCCAGCAGCACGGTGCTGTCCTTGCCGCCCGAAAAGGAGACGGCGACCTTGCCGCCGTAGTGGTGATACCACTCGATGATCTTCGCCTGCGTCACGCGGATTTTCCGCTCCAGCGGCCACGCCTGCATGACGCTCAAATCCTGCCGGGTGTAGGCGTTCATACCGTGACACCTCCGATCCGTTTCTCTGCCAGCTTGCAGTAGTCCGGGTTCAGCTCGATGCCGATGTAGTGCCGTCCGAGCTGCTTTGCCACCGCCGCCGTAGTGCCGGAGCCGAGGAAGGGGTCCAGCACCACGCCTCCAGACGGGCAGCCTGCCAGCAGGCAGGTTTCCGCCAGCTTTGGCGGGAAAGCGGCGAAATGCCCACCCTTGTACGGCACGGTGTTGATCTGCCAGACGTCGCGCTTGTTGCGAAGCTGAGGGATGTCCTCATCGGCGTACCCGTTCGGGCGGTGGTCGTTGAGGTGTTGGTGCTTCTGACCGGGAATATCCGCGGAATACTTGTTGCCTGCACCAAATCCGCGCTTCATCCGCGCAGGAGTGGAGGCCGCAACCGGCTCCGCGATGGCAGCGGCATCATAATAGTAGCGGCGGGACTTGGACAGCAGGAAAATATGCTCATAGCAGCGGCTTGGCCTGTCCTTGGTGCTTTCCGGCATGGGGTTCGCTTTCATCCAGATGATGTCCGAGCGCAGATACCAGCCGTCTGTGCGCAGAGCAAAGGCAAGCAGCCACGGGATGCCGATCATGTCCTTTGCCTTGCAGCCCTCCACCTTGCCGTTGAGGGCGACCACCTGACCGGTCCTGCCGTTGGGGTACTTGGGGTCAAGGCTTTCTCCCTGATTGCCCTTTCCGGCATAGGTGTCCGCGATGTTGAGCCAGAGTGTGCCGTCCGGCGTGAGAACGCGCCTGACCTCCCGGAAAATGGAAGTCAGGCGCTCCACATACAGCGCCGGGGTTTCCTCCCGCCCGATCTGCCCGTCCACGCCGTAATCCCGCAGGGCGTAGTACGGCGGAGAGGTGATGCAGCAGTTCACGGAATTGTCCGGCAGGGTTTTCAGCACGGTCAGGGCGTCGCCGCAGTAGATGCGGTCAGCCTGCATAGTCGAACTCATCCCTTAGAAGCGTGGTAAGCCCCTCGACAGCCGTGAGGATGTCCCTGCACACGCCGGTCAACTCAGATATGGCCGGTTCTCCGTCATACTCAAATACGTCGGCGTCCTCATTGTCCTCGTCCACCTCACGCTCTGCGGCGTATTCGCGCTCCATGCGCTCGGCATACTCGCAGCAGCGTTCGCCGGGGCAGCAGGGATTATCCGCAGGAACGTAACCGGCGTATTCCGGCTCGATCAGGTCGTTTTCGATGAGGTCGGACAGGTCCGCAAGGTCGCGGGACTTGAGGTAATTGAGCGCCCTGCCCCAAGAACTGAACATCTCCTCGCAGCGCTCGTCAAAGTCGAGGGTGGATCTGCGTACAAGGTCCAGATAGCTGTCCTTCTCAGCTCCGTTTTTGATGTAGTGCATGAGGATGGTCGCCATCCACAGCAGCTCCAGCTTTTCCTCGATGTGGCGCAGATAGTCCTCGCCGTGGATCAGGTACAGATTTTCTTTTTTCATGGTGTTACGCTCCTTATTCGTTTAATCAATCAGTTGGAAGCGCCTCGCCGCAGCGGAGCAGCTCCCGGAACAGGCTCTTGCCCATGGGGGTGATGAGGGTGTACGCGCCGCTGTGACCGTTGCGGACATAATCCCTCACGCGGAACAGCCCGCGGTTGCGGGGGATGGCGTAGGGCATGAGGTTCCCCGCAGGGCTGCGGTAGAGAAAGCCGGTCTGCTGGAGAAAGCGGGCAAACCAGCGCTCCGGCACATTCAGCTCCTTTGCCGTGGTGCGAAGGTTGGTGCAGCCGTCCGCGTCCATAAAGGCGTCGTAGTAATCCGCCTTGGGCAGCAGCGTTTGGCGCTCCGCCCTGTGCCGCAGGTTCTCCGCATGGGCGGCGTAGAGGCTTTTCATCAGCGCGTCCAGTAGCTCAGGGTGCTCGGCGAACAGCTTGAGCTTCTCGTCGGTGATATACACACCGTGCTTGCGGATGGCCGGAATGACCTCATGGGTGATCCAGCGCTTGAACGCCTTTGTCTCCGGCTTGCGGGAGGTGATCACCAGCGAATACAGTCCGGGTTCGTTGATGATTGCCATGCGCTGTTTCCCGCCAAGGGTATCAATAGTACTGATACCCTTTTCATCATCATCCAGACGCTCAACCGTCATGCTCGGATTCCCCAGTTCCAGCGCTTTGCACACATCCGCCGCTACGAACCACGGCTCGCCGTTGAGGTTCAGCGTTCGCACCTTTCCAAAGGCGTCGTTTTCAAAAATCATCAGTTTGTTTTCCATCGTGCAATTCCTTTCTTGTTTTGTTATGCCGTCTGCTCCTGTGGCTTGGTGGTAAGTAGGTCATAGAGTTCCCCGCGGGGGAAACGGTCTACAAAGGGAAGAATGACGTTGCCGTAAAAAAGCAGCCCTTCGCCTTCACCGCTGTGGGTGACATACGAGAGCTGATGCGGGGAGATATTGAGCTGTTTGGCGAGAATCTGCCGGTCGCCGCTGGCTTGATTGAGCATGAGGATGAAATCGCTGTTCTCAAAGATGTTCTCCACCTCGCGGGAAGAAAGCAGGTCCTTGACATTCTGGGTGATGCCGGTCGGAATGCCGCCCCACTTTCGGAAGCGCTTCCAGATTTCCACCGTGTAGGCGGCGGTCTGCTCTTCGCGTAGCAAAAGGTGCATTTCGTCAATGTAGTAGCGGGTGGATTTGTGGGCTTCCCGGTTGACGGTCACTCGATTCCACACGGCGTCCTGCACGATGAGCATCCCGATCTTCTTGAGCTGCTTGCCCAGCTCCTTGATGTCGAAGCTGACAATGCGGTTTTCAATGTTGATGTTGGTGCGGTGGTTGAACACGTTGAGAGAGCCGGAAACGTAGATTTCCAAAGCCGTGGCGATGTACTGCGCCTCCTTTTCCTCCTGCCGCCGCAGCTCGTTATACAAGTCCTCCAGAATCGGCATATTCTCCGGCACAGGGTCGCTGAGATAATCCCGGTACACCATGCGCACACAGCGGTCGATGATGGTCTTTTCCACCGGCATGAGGCCGTCCTTGCCGCCCACGATCAGCTCGCAGAGGGAGAGGATGAAGTCGGATTTCAGGCTCAGCGGGTTCTCATCGTCGCTGTAATTGAGGTTTAAGTCCATGGGGTTGATGTAGTGCGGGCTTGTTGGGGAAATTTTGATGACCTGCCCGTGCAGACGCTCCACCAGCGGCCCGTATTCAGCTTCGGGGTCGCAGATGATGATGTCATCGTCGGTAACGAGGAACACGTTGGCGATCTCCCGCTTCGCCGCAAAGCTCTTGCCGCTGCCGGGAGTACCAAGGATGAGGCCGTTGGGGTTCTTGAGACGCTTGCGGTCTACCATGATGAGGTTGTTCGACAGCGCGTTCAGCCCGCAGTACAGAGCTTCCTTGCCGTCCTGAAACAGCTCCTGCGTGGTAAAGGGAATGAAAATGGCGACGCTGGAGGTGGTCAAGCCCCGCTGTATTTCGATCTGGTTCAGCCCCAGCGGGAGGCTGCTCATCAGCCCCTCCTCCTGCCGGAAATCAAGGCGGGTAAGCTGGCAGTTGTACTTCTGGGCGATGCTGGCCGCCTGAAATACGTTGTTGTCAAGCTGCTGGCGGCTGCCTGCGGTGTTGACCACAATAAAGGTCAGCAGGAACATTCGCTCGTTGCGGCTTTGCAGGTCTTGCAGCAGCTTCTTCGCCTCCGTGCCATAGGTGGCAAGGTCCGAGGGGATGATGTCCATGTCGTATCCGGCGCGGACGGCTTTTTTCTGCTCCTCGATGGTCATTTTCTGCAAATCGGTGATCTTTCGCTTGATGGTCTTGATGGCCTTGACCTGATCCACGGACTGGACGTGCATACTGACGATGAGGGAGCTTTCCATGTCGAGGAAGTCCGCCAGCATCCGGTCGTTCAGCTCTGGCGCTAAAATCTGCAAGAAGCTGGCGCAGCCGATGCGCCTGCCAACGCCGAAGGAGCGCCCGGTGCGGAACTCAAAGGAGCTGGGCGCGATGAAGTCCTTGACCGAAAGGCCCGATGGTGCCAGCCAGTCCCACGAGAAGCGGAACGGCTCCTGCTCGTCCATGTGCAGCATCCCGTGCAGCAGCCGCAGCCGCTCCGTGCCGTTCATCGGCTCCGCCGCCACGCCGAGGCGCTTGAAGTTGTTCAGGATGTCCGTTTCAATGCGCTCCAGCCTCGGCTTTGCCGCTTTCAGCCCGTCCGCCTCCACGCCGAAGGTCAGGTACTTGGTCTTGATGAGGCCGTTGTTGCCGCGGGCAAGCTGGTTCTGGAGCATCTGGGTGTATTCCAGACGGATGCTGTCAAAATCGTCGCCCTGCGGGGAGATGGTGATGTACCTTGCGTAATTGTCCTTGTTGGCGGACATATTCACGAAGGAGAGCTGAAAGCGCACGGAACTGTCGAAGTAGTTGAGGAAGTCGCACCAGCCGTCAAAGATAGCGGTCTTGTCCTCGTTCTGGTTGAGCTGATAGTTGATGTCCTGAAACTGGACGGTTTTCGTGTAGTAGCTGTCCGTCACGCGGCAGATGCCGTCGGGGAACATCCGCTGAAACGGGATGCTGTCCTGTGCGGACTTCTGTTTCTTATCCTGCCGCTTCGCTCTTGCGATGGCGGCCTCGATCTGCCTGCGTTCGGCGCGGGTGAGTTTTGTGCGGGTGGACAATGCGATACACCTCCCGGTCTAAATTGTCCTGCCGTTCCAGAACGGCGTAGAAATTATTGGTTGCGTAGGGGCGCTGCTTGGGGCGCAGGAAGCAGACCTGCACGATGTTGCGGACGATCTTTTCAAGGGGCTGTCCGTTCTTCTCATACATGGCCAGCAGAAAAAAGGGCAGCATGAGCAGGATCATGCAGATCGCCGCCGTGCTGACGCCGGTATGGGCTTTGAGCAGGAAGAACAGCGGAACGCCCAGCGCCGCACCAGCGCCGAAGCAGATGAGCTGGCGCTTCGTCAGGTTCAGCAGCACCTTGGTCTTGACCGCGTTCAGGTCCTTGGGTACGGGGACGTATGCCATGTTGATTTACCTCCTATGTCATAGTGCTTTTTCATAGCGGAGCTTCATCTGCGCCGGGTATTGTCCGGCCTTCGGCGCTCTTGCGCCTGTCCATGCCGTGCCGCCTGCCCGTCCCGCACAGTGCCAGCCGGCAGCGCGCAGACTTACGCCGCCTTCGGTGTCCAGCGTATAGGTAATGATCCGCTGATAGCCCATTGCCCGCGCCGCCCGTGCCGCAGCAGCGTAAAGAAAGCTGCAAGCGTTTTTGGTGCCGTCGGTGCAAAGGCGGTTGACCTCCAGTGTTTTCCCGTCGTCCAGATACCGGCTGACCGGACGCCCCACGATGGCGACGCCAACCAGACGCCCGCCTGCCTCGCAGCCGATGGAAAACTTGTGTCCAACGACGGGCTTATGATGGCGGTGCCAAGTGGTGACGAAGGCATTTGCTTCGGACAGAGAAATGGGGATAAGCGTCAGCAAAGCTCCGCCTCCTTGCCCTTGACCGCCCTTACAGGTGTGTGCTCCGCCGATGTGCGGAGCTTCTCCAGCACAGACACGCGGCGCTCGACGCTGCTTGGCGCGTAGCTCTGCAAGGCGTCCCGCTTTTCAAACACCTCATCCAGCGCAAAGCAAAGGTCGCTCGTATCCTCCATGCGCTCCTGCCACTTGTCCGCCGCCGCCTTCAAGGGGTTATCGAACAGCAGCAGGTAGTCCACCTCCTCCGGCTCAATGCCGTGGGTGGTGGTCAGGTATTCATGGGTCTGGCGCACGGCGGTGATAGCGGCGGAGTTACAGATCAGGTCATATCTGCTCATCTGCTCCCACTCGCCCTGTAAGGCGGCGAGGTTTTCATCCAGCCGCGCAAACAGTCGCGCCAGTTTTTCCTGTTCAGGATTTGTGGATTTGTTCATGTTGATTTCGCCTCCCTAATGGCTGTTGAAAATTGACTTTGCGAGACTGCTGGTTTTGAACAGGGTGAAGCAGAGCAGCACCGTATAGCCCATGCACAGCCAGATCGCCGTGGAAATGTTGTCGTCTATGAGCATATTCTGTACCAGCACCGCATAGATGGCGATGCAGATGATGATGAGAAAGCCCTGAAACGCCAAAGCCAACAGGGAGCGGAGATAATTCTGCCCCATGCCGCCCCATTCCTTGCCCATCATGGTGGCCATGGGGATGGGCGCGATGCTGGTGACGAGGTATATCTCGATCATTCTGCCGTAGATAATGATAAAGATGCAGATGGTCAGCGCCCACATGGTGAAGCCCACCACGAAGGATTGCAGCCACAGCCCCAAGAGCGACCACACGTTCATCTCCAGCAGCCGCGCCTCAAGGTCCGCGATATGGTCGGCAAGGTTGATGGAGGTGTTGCCCACGATAAGGCCGGAGGCGCGGTTGACCACGCTCTGCGCCGCCTCGAATACGCCCATGACGATATTCCATGTGTTGGACACGATGAGCACGGCAGCCGCCGTCTTGAATACCCAGCGAAAGAATACCCATGTGTCGATGTCGTGGAGGTTATTTCGGTCTGCTATGAGCTGGATCAGCTCCAGTGTCATGACGAAGGCGAGGATCACGCCTGCAATGGGCAGTATCACGTTGTCCGAGAGGGAGCGGATCATGCTGTAAATGCCGGCGTTCCACGCCTGCGGGGTGCTGCCGATGTGTCCCGCCGCCTCCGCGACCTTGGCGTTGACGTTATCAAAGAGGCCGGTCAGGTTGTCCATGATGCCCCCCACCAGCAGCTCCTTGAGCCATTCGGTGAATTTTTCCCATATCAAATCCAATGGGTCAGCCCTCCTTTCCCGCCCCCGCCCGCGGCAGGCGGGCAGGGGCGAAGGGTTTTACATTGCGGCATGGACGGGATTAACCGAACAGCCCTTTGAGCAGCGGCACGAGGATCATACCGATGAGCGCCACACCGCCGCCCGCCATGAGCTGTTTCATCCCTTGCGATTTTGCGCCCGGATTATCATTTCCGTAGCCCTCCAGCAGGTTGATCACGCCCCAAATGCCAAGACCGGCTCCGAGGGCAATGACGAGGGTCTGCAACACATCGACTGCGCTATTGAAGAAATCCATATTTTATGTGCCGGAATCGTTTCTTTATGGTTTTTACGATGGAAACCGCAAAGCCGGAATGAGCTGGCCGCCGTGTGCGGCTGTCGATTCCGGCTTCTCCTTTCAAATTTTCGGTTGTGCTTTCCTCCGACTTTGCGTTTCGCGTGTGTCTGCTGCATTGTCGGCGTTCTCCTTTACGGAATGGGTGTCTGATGTATATATAAAAATCCGCCCGTTCAGGCGGATTCTGAACCTGCGGCCGCGCCCGCGTCAAAGACCTCAAATTCCTCCTCCGGCTTCAGCTTGAGCTTTGTGGAGAGGAATTTCTCAATGTCAAAGGCGTTCTTGGGATTCGCGTCGGAGAGGTATCGGTAGTTGGGGTGTTTTGTGATGTCGTATTTGTCGGATAGGAACGGCCTTACGCCGCGCAGCTGCAAGATACACTTGCCGCCATTAAGAACGGCAAGCTCATCCTGACTCATCAGCTCCTTGCCGAGCTTTTGATAGTTCAGGCTGTGGGAAACCTCTCTGCCGCGGCTTTCGCCGGTATTGAAGGTGTCAATGGTTTCCTTGCCCAGCGCGGCGGACAGCTCCTTTAATGTGGTCGGCTCCTTGCCGCCGAGGAACACGGAGCTATCGCAGTTGCCGATGATGGTGTCGCAGTTGTCCTTGTAGAGCGCCTTGAGCTGGCTCTGTGCCTGCAAAACAAGGCAGGCGGAGATCTCGCGGCTGCGGATGGTGGCCATCAGCTTCTCCAGCTTGGGAATCTGCCCGATGTTGGCGCACTCGTCGATGAGGCAGCGCACATGGACAGGCAGCCTGCCGCCGTACACGTCGTCCGCCTTGTCGCACAGGAGGTTGAATAGCTGGGTGTAGACCATGCTGGCAAGGAAGTTGAAGGTGTCGTCTGTGTCAGAAATGATGATAAACAGCGCCGTTTTCCGGTCGCCCAGCGTGTCCAGCTCCAGCTCGTCATACGCCGTGATCTCCCGAAGCTCCTGAATGTCGAAGGGGGCAAGGCGCGCGCCGCAGCTAATTAAAATACTTTTTGCTGTCTTGCCCGCCGCTAAGCGGTATTTGGCATATTGGCGCACGGCGAAGTGATGCGGCTCCCGTTTTGCCAGCTCCTCAAACATCAGATCGACGGGATTTTTGAAGTCCTCGTCGTCCTCCCGCACCTCCATGGTGTTGATCATTTCGATGAGGGTGGCGAAGTTCTGCTCCTCCACCGGCGCTTCGTAGTAGATATACCCGATGAGCGCCGTGTAGAGCAGCGTCTCCGCCTTGCGCCAGAAGTCATCGCCGGATTTCCCGTCCCCCTGCGTGTTGGCGATGAGGGTCGTGACCAGCTTCAGAATGTCCTTTTCCGAGTGGAGATACGCGAAGGGGTTGTAGTGGTGGGACTTTTTGAAGTTGATCGTGTTCAGTATCTTGATCTTATACTGGTTCCGCTGGAGTAATTTTCCACATTCGACCACGATGCTGCCTTTTGGGTCTGTCACAACATACGAACTGTGAAGCTGCATGAGGTTGGGCTTGATGAAAAACCGTGTTTTGCCGCTGCCAGAGCCGCCCACCACCAGTACGTTCTTGTTCCGCGCGGTTTTCGGGTCCTTGGGTCGGCTGTTCATGGTCAGCCGCTCCGTCTGGGTGAGAATGACATTGTTGGCAAAGGTGGGGTCTACATAGGGCTTGATGTCCTCCGCGTTGCCCCATCTTGCGCTGCCATACTCGATATTCTTCCGAAACTTCCGCGCGTTCTTCCCCTTGACGTAGACGGCAAGCCGGATGAGCAGGGCGGCGGCAACGCCCACGCACAGGTCGATGGGGTGGAAGCTGGGGAGCGCGGACTGAAACGCGGCGGCGAAGCCCTCCATGATGTGCAGCGCCTTTGCTGAAAAGTCCGCGCCCGGACTTAGCCGTGCAGCCTGCCCTAACTTGGTGGCGTAGAGGGCGATGAAGGCATACGGCAGGTTGGGCAGAATGGCTTTTTTGATGTTTACGGATTTCATAGCTCCAGCCCCTTGTCCTTGTTCCGGGCTTTGTCCGGCGTAAGGGACAGCACCTTCGCCTTGAGCGCACGGAGCTGCTCCAGCACGGAGGGTTTGTCCTGTGAGGCGCGCTTGACCTCTTTTGCAGTGTATTCCCGGAACGCCGCCGTCAGTGCGTCTGCGTCCCGCCCCTTGAAAAAGACGAGGTATTTCGGCGGGGATACGCTGCGGTCCTTCTTCACGGCGAAATCCACGCCGTACTTTCGTGCCACGCGCTCAAAAGATTTGATGTTGCTGTCGGTGATCTCGATGTTGGATACGCCCTGATTCTGCCCGATGAGCTGCTTTACCGTCTGCTTGCCGGTGGGCTTTTCCGGCGCGGCGCGCGCCTTTGCCAGCTTTTTCTCCTTACGGCTGGCAAGGTATTTGAGAATGGCGGCCTTCAGCAGCCGCGCCGTGAGCTTGGTTGCGCTGATGACCAGCGTGACCGCTCTGTTTTCCACTTCCTCCTGCAAGGGTCATCCCTCCTTTGTTCGTGATTGGATAAATGCCGGTGGAAGCCTGCGCTCATCTGCCGCGCAGCCCGTCGCCGTACATATCGTGGTTGACGAGGGCGGAATAGTAGCTTCCGATGGTGCTGGGCGCGTTGAACAGCGACGCCAGCAGGTATTTCTTGATGTTGCGGACGTAGGTGGTGTTCTGCTTCAGGCAGTCAAAGACGTACTCGATGTGGGAGGACGTGATGCGCAGCAGCTTTTCCTTCACCATCTCAGCCGGGTACTCGTCTCCTGCAATCACGATGGTTTTCTTACGGGAGCAGAGGGTTTCCGCAATGAGGTCCACCACCTCGTCAAGCTGCTCCCTGTCCTGCCGCGGGTCCTGCACGAGAATGTCGTACTCGATATTATCTTTGACGATCTCTCGCGCTTCCTCGTATCCCATCCCGTCATATCCCGCGCCCTGCAAGGGGGTTGGGGGATAGATTGGATCAGGATTTGATGTATCCGTAATAGATTCATCAGGAATTTCTTTTTCTTTATTTCTTCTATCTTTATTTAATTGCGCGGGCTTTTCCGTATATGGCTCCGCCGTATCCGGGGTATCCAGATACGGGTTTTCCGTATCTGGGGAAGCCGTATCCGGCAAGGGCGGATGCGGGGATTCGTAGATAGTGTACTCGGTGTCGGTGATACGCCCGCGGCTGTCCCTGAGCTGGCGGCGTACAAGGTAGCCGTGCGATTCCAGCTCCTTCAGCGCCGCGCCGATGGCGTCCACGCCCTCCTTGCAGATGGCGGCAAGCCCGCGGGTGGTGTAGTCCCACTCATCGGTCAAAGAGAGCATCTTGGACAGCAGCCCGATGGCTTTCAGCGTCAGGGCGGTGTCCCGCAGGTGGTAATTGGACATGACCGTGTAATTGTGGTTCTTCTCCA
>OLPV01000807.1_pt1 | contig 25160 bp, 28 predicted proteins | sample 1671961 | NCBI WGS metagenome assembly OLPV01 (sample SAMEA3136630, study PRJEB25190) | human gut metagenome | biome: human gut; feature: human-associated habitat; material: faeces | place: Austria | collected 2013
GATTTACCTTTAATGAAGATAAAACAAAGATTCGGGCAAATCAGGGACATTCGATTCCTGTTGATGTAGAATTACCAGCAGCAATACCGCCTGAAACGCTCTGGCATGGAACTGGAGAAAAATATGTTGCATCCATTGATCAACAAGGATTGATTCCAAAGGGTAGGTTATATGTGCATTTATCATCAGACGCAGCTACAGCTACGAAAGTCGGCTCACGTCACGGAAAACCAGTGCTTTATATCGTAAAAACAAAAGAAATGTATGACGATGGATATTCATTTTTCTTATCCAAAAATGGAGTATGGTTAACAAAAGAAGTTCCCGTAAAATATTTAATCAAAGAGGAGTAGTAAGGATGATTTATGTAACCGGCGACTGTCACGCTGATTTTACCAGGTTCAATACTAAAATTTTCCCGGAGCAATATGAAATGACAAAAGATGATTATGTCATTATCTGCGGTGATTTTGGCGGAGTATGGAATCGCTTTGAAGAAAATAAACATGAGAAGCATTGGATGGACTGGCTGGAAGATCGTCCTTTTGCAACTCTTTTTTGTGAGGGGAACCATGAGAATTTTGACAGGCTTTACAGCTATCCTGTAGAAAAATGGAATGGTGGAAATGTACACAAAATTAGACCTTCGGTGATCCATCTTATGCGAGGACAGGTTTTTCAACTTTGCGGAAAGAAATTCTTTGTATTTGGCGGAGCAAAAAGTCATGATACAGACGGTGGGATTTTAGATCCAGAAGCCCCGGATTTCAAGAAGAAAAAGAAAAAACTGGATAAGGAATGGCTGCCTTATCGTGTGAATCATATTTCGTGGTGGAAAGAAGAAATGGCTTCGGAAGAGGAAATGGAAGAAGGGTTAAGCAATTTATCTCAGTATAACAATGAGGTAGATTTTATTATCAGTCATTGTTGTGCTACAAGTACCCAGAAAGAATTTGTAGATAAGACTTTTTCAGCAGATTCCATGACAGATTATCTGGAGTTAGTGAAGCAGCGGGTAAATTTTAAGAAGTGGTTCTTTGGTCATTATCATGATAATAAGAATATTGGACCGAAAGAAATACTGATATATGAGCAGATTATTCGAATACTGTGAGAAATTATAATTTGTGTATGACGAAGGGAGATTTTCGACATATGTGTAAATTGATGGAAGAATATGAGAAACGTACACTGAACCGGTTCATGAAAAAACTTACTGTTCCGGGCGAAAAATGTAATCTGAAGATGCGGATGAATCTGCGCTATGCATGTTTCAAATTTCTAGGTATGTAAAAAGAATCACTTATCAGAAAAATAAAAACAACAGGAGGAAACTAAAAATGGAAGTAATACGCGCAAAAAGTGCCGGATTCTGCTTTGGTGTAAAACGCGCTGTCGATACAGTATATGAGCAGGTTGAAAAACAGATGGGAAAACAGATCTATACTTATGGTCCGATCATCCATAATGAAGAGGTTGTAAAGGACATGGAAGCACATGGCGTAAAAGTCCTGCGCGGTGAGGAAGAACTGAAAGGTCTGGAAGAAGGACTGGTGATTATCCGCTCTCATGGTGTTCCAAAGAGAATCTGTGACCTAATGGATGAAAAAGGCATCGAATATGTAGATGCAACCTGTCCGTTTGTGAAAAGAATCCATAAGATTGTTGCCGAAGAAAGTAAAAAAGGCAGCCTGATCATTATCATTGGTAATCCGGATCACCCTGAGGTTGAAGGAATCCGGGGCTGGGCAGGAGAAAATGTAACCGTTATAAAAAATGCAGAAGAAGCAGAAAAATTTGAAAATACTACATCCGAAAGAATTTGTATTGTGTCGCAGACGACATTTAATTACAATAAATTCAAAGATTTAGTTGAAATTATTTCAGAAAAGGGTTATGATATAAGTGTTTTAAATACGATTTGTAATGCAACCAGAGAGCGTCAGACAGAAGCAAGGAGCATTGCAAAAGAGGTGGATGCTATGATTGTAATCGGAGACAAACATAGTTCCAATACCCAGAAACTGTATGAAATATGCAGCAGGGAATGTCACAATACGTACTATATACAGACACTTGACGATTTTGATATGAATCAATTAAGGTCCGTGGAAACAGTAGGTATTACAGCAGGGGCATCCACGCCCAACAATATAATTGAGGAGGTTCAAAATAATGTCAGAATTAACTTTTGAACAAATGTTAGACGAGTCATTTAAAACAATTCATAATGGAGAGGTCGTAGATGGTACTGTAATTGATGTTAAGCCAGATGAAATCATCTTAAATATAGGATACAAAGCAGACGGTATCATCACCAGAAGTGAATATACCAATGATAACAGTGTAGATCTTACAACTGTTGTTTCTGTTGGTGATCCGATGACTGTTAAAGTACTGAAAGTCAATGATGGAGAAGGACAGGTTCTTCTTACATACAAGAGACTTGTTGCAGAAAAAGGTAACGAAAGATTAAAAGAAGCATTCGAGAACAAAGAAGTCCTGAAAGCACCGGTTACTCAGATTCTTGGCGGTGGATTAAGCGTTGTTGTAGATGAAGCAAGAGTATTCATCCCGGCAAGTCTTGTATCAGATACTTACGAAAAAGACCTTTCTAAGTACAAAGATCAGGAAATCGAATTTGTTATCAGCGAATTCAATCCAAGAAGAAACCGTATCATCGGTGACAGAAGACAGCTTCTTGTTGCTGAAAGAGCAGAAAAGCAGAAAGAACTCTTCGCTAAACTTAAAGTCGGTGATGTGATCGAAGGAACAGTTAAGAACGTAACAGATTTCGGTGCATTTATCGATCTCGGCGGAGTAGACGGACTTCTTCATATCTCTGAGATGTCATGGGGAAGAGTTGACAATCCGAAGAAAGTATTCACAGTTGGTGAAACTCTTAAAGTTCTTGTTAAAGATATCCATGATACAAAAGTTGCACTCAGCTTAAAATTCCCGGAGACAAATCCATGGGCTAACGCAGCTGAGAAGTACGCTGTAGGTACAGTTGTAACAGGAAAAGTTGCAAGAATGACAGACTTTGGAGCATTCGTAGAACTTGCTCCTGGAGTAGATGCACTCCTTCATGTATCACAGATCTCAAGAGCACATGTTGAAAAACCTTCAGACGTACTTTCTGTAGGTCAGGAGATTACAGCTAAGATCGTAGATCTTAACGAAGCTGACAAGAAGATCAGCCTTAGCATGAAAGCACTTGAAAATGCAGAAGCTCAGGAAGAAACTGAAGAATAATTAAATAAGATATACAAGGATAGAGACTGATTGAAGTCTCTATCTTTTGTTTGAAAAAAACTGGTAGACATAACTAACTACAGCTGAAAAAAAGTTTTCGGATCCATAAGTGATCTCGATAAGTAAGATGAAAAATTTTACCGAATAGTCAGAAAATTCACAAAGAGAGGTCGTAGTAGCCTCTCTTTTTTGCGTAGGGAGACTATTGTGTTAAAAAAACGACAAGATGTACTGGAAAATATACAATAAAATGACGAAAGTTACTGGAATTGTAGGATTTATTTTAGTATATTTATAAGAGAGAAAACAGGAAGGAAGGATATCAAAATGGGACTTTTGACATTTAAAGGCGGAGTTCATCCGAACGACGGAAAAAGTCTTGCGAAAGACAAGGCAATCGTAGAACTTCTGCCACAGGGTGATCTTGTATACCCGTTATCCCAGCATATCGGAGCACCGGCTAAGCCAGTAGTAGCAAAAGGTGACCATGTGCTTAAAGGGCAGAAAATTGCCGAAGCGGGGGGCTTCGTGTCTGCACCGATCTATGCATCCGTATCAGGTACTGTAAAAGCGATTGAACCACGTGTGAATCCGACAGGTTCTAAAGTGAACAGTATCATCATTGCAAATGACGGTCAGTACGAAGAAGTAGAATATCCACAGCCAAAACCTCTTTCTGAACTGACAAAAGAAGAGATTCTGAATATCATTGGAGAGGCTGGCGTAGTAGGTATGGGTGGAGCGGGTTTCCCTACCAGAGTGAAGCTTTCACCAAAAGAGCCAGACAAGATTGATTATATTATTGCAAACTGTGCGGAATGTGAGCCGTATATTACTGCCGATTACAGAAGAATGCTGGAGAATCCGGAACTTCTGGTAGAAGGTATGCGTGTGATCCTGAAGCTTTTTGACAATGCGAAAGGTTTATTTGCAATCGAAGATAACAAACCGGACTGTATCGCAAAATTAAAAGAGCTGACCAAGGACGAGCCTCGTATGGAAGTCAGAGAGATGATGACCAAGTACCCACAGGGCGCAGAACGTCAGCTGATTTTTGCAAATACAGGACGTGCGATCAATTCTACCATGCTTCCGGCAGATGCTGGATGTGTAGTAGACAACGTAGAGACCATCATCAGCATTTACAATGCAGTAGTAAAAGGCATTCCTTCTATGGAACGTGTTGTTACTGTAACAGGGGATGGAGTTGTAAATCCTGGCAACTACAAAGTACTCTTCGGAACCAACCAGAACGAACTGATCGAAGCCGCCGGCGGACTCAAAGAAGGCTGTGAAAAAGTTATTTCAGGTGGACCGATGATGGGATTTGCGATGTATACGACAGATACACCGATCACCAAGACATCTTCATCTATTCTTTGCATGTCAAAAGATGAAGTATCAGCCTGTGAACCGACAGCATGTATCAACTGCGGACGGTGCGTTGACGCCTGTCCAAGCCGTATTATTCCGTCAAGACTGGCTGATTTTGCAGAACGCCATGACGAAGAAGCGTTCCTCAAATTCAATGGTCTTGAATGTGTAGAATGTGGATCCTGCAGTTATGTATGTCCGGCTAAGAGACAACTGAAGCAGGCAATCGGATCGATGAGAAAAACCGCACTTGCCAACAAAAAGAAAAAATAGAATAGAGAGGAAGAGGTGAACAAAAGTGAGTGAACAGTTAAAAGTATCATCTTCACCACATATCCGTTCTAAAGAGACAACCGGCAATATCATGCTGTGGGTTATCATCGCTCTGTTACCGGCAATTTTCTTTGGAATTTACAACTTCCGTGACACACATGCATGGCTGCTTGTTATTGTGACAACAGCAGCAGCAGTTCTTACGGAGTACATTTACGAAAAACTGATGCATAAAAAGATTACGATCAAGGATTTCAGTGCCGCAGTTACAGGACTTCTGCTTGCGCTCAACCTTCCGCCGACAGCCCCGATCTGGATGGGAATCATCGGAAGTGTATTCGCGATCCTGGTTGTAAAGCAGCTCTTTGGCGGATTGGGACAGAACTTCATGAACCCTGCACTTGGAGCAAGATGTTTCCTTCTTATTTCCTTCACAGGAAGAATGACAAGCTTCGTATATGACGGCGTATCCGGTGCAACACCACTGGCAACGATCCGTGCTAATATCGAAGCAGGAAATGCAGCACTTGACGGTGTGAACAGCATGGACATGCTGATCGGAAATATTGCCGGAACCATCGGTGAGACATCCGTTATCGCAATCGTGATCGGAGCGATCATCCTGATCCTCAAAGGAATCATTGATCTTCGTATTCCGGGTACATATATTGTGACATTTGCACTTTTCATCGGAATCTTCGGTGGATTTGTAGATGGAATTGGATTCTTCAATGTTCAGTACATGACAGCAGAACTCTGCGGTGGTGGTCTGATGCTTGGAGCATGGTTTATGGCAACCGATTATGTAACTTCCCCGATCACCAAAAAAGGGCAGATCGTATATGGTATCCTTCTTGGATGTCTGACTGGTCTGTTCCGTCTGTTCGGTGGTTCAGCAGAAGGTGTATCTTATGCGATCATCTTCAGTAACCTTCTTGTACCGTTGATCGAGAGAGTTACTCTTCCAAAGCCTTTCGGTAAAGGAGGAGAAAAATAATGAATAAGATTATCAAAAATACACTGATCCTTGCAGCAATCACCGTTGTATCCGGTCTGGTACTTGGAGCTGCTTACGAAGTGACAAAAGGTCCAATCGCACAGACACAGGCAAAGCAGAAACAGGAAGCCTGTCAGGCCGTTTATCCGGAAGCAGATTCCTTTGAGGCAATGGACGTAGATCAGAAAGCTGCCAAAGAAGCAATCAAAAAGATGGGAACGAATGCAACAGTAGATGAAGTCTATTCTGCTGTTATGGATGGAAGCGAAGCTGGTTATGTTATAACAGTAACCGACAAAGATGGTTACGGCGGAGATATCCAGATCACAGTCGGTATCATGAGTGACGGTACGGTAAATGGCATTTCTTTCCTTTCCATCAGCGAGACAGCAGGTCTTGGTATGCGTGCGAAAGAACCAAGCTTTTACAATCAGTTTGCAGGACGGCAGGCTGAAAAATTCTATGTATCCAAAGATGGCGGAGACGGACAGCCGATCGATGCTTTGAGTGGTGCAACCATCACTTCCCGTGCAGTCACAGGAGCTGTCAACACAGCACTTGGATATTACCAGACAGCGTTAGGAGGTAGTGGAAATGAATAAATGTACAGAAAGACTTTATAACGGTCTTGTAAAAGAAAACCCGACCTTTGTTATGATGCTTGGTATGTGTCCGACACTGGCGGTTACAACATCCGCAATCAACGGTATTGGTATGGGACTTTCTACCACAGTGGTACTGATTTTCTCAAACCTTTTGATTTCCATGCTGCGTAAGATCATTCCGGATTCGGTTCGTATGCCGGCATTTATCGTAGTCGTAGCAACACTTGTTACCGTGGTACAGTTCCTTCTGGAAGGTTTTGTACCTAGTCTTTATGCATCACTTGGTGTATATATTCCTCTGATCGTAGTTAACTGTATCATCCTTGGACGTGCAGAAGCATATGCATCAAAGAACCCGGTCCTTCCATCTGTATTTGATGGTATTGGTATGGGACTTGGATTCACACTTGGTCTTACCTGCATCGGTATCGTCAGAGAGCTGATTGGTTCCGGAAAATTATTCGGATTTCAGGTTATGCCTGATATCTACGAACCTGTTACTATTTTCATCCTTGCTCCTGGTGCATTCCTTGTCCTTGCATTCCTTGTTGCGGCACGTAACAAGATCATGAAGAAACTGGAAGCAAAAGGAAAGAAAGTTGTCAAAGCGCAGGGATGCTGTGAAGGCGGATGTGCTTCATGCGGCGGATGCGACGGACACGTGTTCCCGACAGGTCAGGAAAAGGAATAGGAGGGAGATAAGAGATGAAAGAATTACTTATTATAGCAGTTGGTTCGGCGCTTGTTAACAACGTCGTACTCAGCCAGTTCCTCGGTATCTGTCCTTTCCTTGGTGTTTCTAAGAAAATTGAGACAGCAGCCGGCATGGGCGGCGCAGTTGTTTTCGTTATCACGATTGCATCCTTTATTACCGGTGCGATCTACCAGTTCATCTTACATCCGGCAGGATTTGAGTATCTGCAGACCATCGTATTTATCCTGGTTATCGCAGCACTCGTTCAGTTTGTAGAAATGTTCCTCAAGAAGGTTATGCCTCCGCTTTATAATGCACTTGGTGTATATCTCCCGTTGATCACAACAAACTGTGCAGTACTTGGTGTATCACTGAACTGTGTAACAAAAGGATATAACATTCTTGAAGGTGTTGTATACGGATTCTCCACAGCAGTCGGATTCACGATCGCGATCGTGATCATGGCTGGTATCCGTGAGAAGATCGAATACAACGATATCAGTGAGTCTTTCCAGGGAACTCCGATCGTACTGCTTACTGCAGCACTGATGTCCATCGCGTTCTTTGGATTCTCAGGAATCATTTAACAGAAGGAGGACCGTGTTATGAGTATAACAGGAGTATTGATTGCTGCACTTATCGTAGGCGGTACCGGCGTATTCATCGGTGTCTTCCTTGGAATTGCAGGCAAGAAATTTGCAGTTGAAGTAGATGAAAAAGAAGAAGCGATTCTCGCAGAACTTCCGGGTAACAACTGTGGTGGATGTGGATATGCCGGATGTTCCGGTCTTGCAGCAGCTATCGCAAAAGGAGAAGCTCCGGTCGGACAGTGTCCGGTCGGCGGTGCTCCGGTAGCAGCAAAGATCGCAGCGATCATGGGCGAAGAAGCCGGTGAAAGCGTACACGAAGTTGCATTTGTAAAATGTGCAGGAACCTGCGAAAAAGCAAAACAGGCATATGATTATACAGGAATTACAGACTGCCAGATGGCAGCCATGATGCAGAATGGCGGACCAAAAGGATGTTCTTTCGGATGCCTTGGTTTCGGAAGCTGCGTAAAGGCATGTCCGTTCGATGCGATCCATATCGTAGACGGAATTGCAGTAGTCGACAAAGAAGCATGTAAAGCCTGTGGTAAATGTATCGCCACCTGTCCAAAACATCTGATCGAGCTTGTACCTTATGAACAGAAGCATCTCGTACAGTGCAGCTCAAAAGATAAAGGAAAAGACGTTATGAGCGTATGTTCCGTAGGATGTATCGGATGTAAGATGTGTGAAAAAGTATGTGAATCTGATGCAGTACATGTAGTAGATAACATCGCACACATTGATCCGGAAAAATGTACAAACTGTGGAAAATGTGCGGAGAAATGTCCGAAGAAGATCATTAAGTAAATAATGAAAAAAAGGATCCGGATGCTGTTTCGGAGTCTGAGAACAAGTTTTTCTTAGGCTTCTGCAAATGTATCCGGATCCTTTTTTTTATTGAGTTCATTCGACTGCGGAAGGATGAAAGGATGGAAAGAGAAAGTTAGGAAAATTTAATTTTTAGAATATCGTGGGGTATGTTATAATAGAAAAAATGGAGAAGAAAAAAATTTATTGGTTGACGGTTAGGTGGAAAATCATCCAAAATAGAAATGAAAATAGAGACAAAATACGACATTGCATCATCTGTAAATATTGGCGCAGAGTATGACAAGGGCGTGAAGAAACTCTTTAAGAGCAAAGAGATCATTGTGCCGATTATGGAGATGGTGATTCCAGAATTTGAAGGGTATTCTCAGGAAGAGATCCTGAATTGTCTGGATCTGGCATCGATTACATCGGATGAGGTTGTCAGTGACGCACCGGTTTCGGAGACGGATGAATATCGGATACGGGGCGAAGATGCAGGGATATTTGATTATCTTAATCAGATATTTGTGGGAAATATAGAAGAAATAGAGACATATTCACATATTGAATGGGAAGAGGGATTTAAGGAGGATGTGGCTATGACGATGACGGGATTTAGTGATATATTAGTTAGAAGAGGGAGAGAAGAAGGGCGAGAGGAGACAACGGTTAAATTTATCTGGAGTTTACATGAAATGGATTTTACAGATGATATGATTTCGGAAGCAGTAAAAAGACCGATTGATTATGTGCAGGATATTTTGAAAAAAGATGCACCTCAGTAAGAAAGCTGGGAACACTTCTGTGAAAAATAGATTAATAGTAGGAATAAAGATGTTTTTACAGGACTTATGGAATATCCGCATTGCGATTCTTGTATTTGCAATTTATTTTGTTATAGGAAGAAAGTTTTTATACAGTCTGTGTCCAATGGTGATCATGACGGGATTTCCTTGTCCGGGATGCGGGCTTACAAGAGCGATGTTTATGGTGCTGCGAGGGGACTTTGCCGGGGCATGGAAAATGCATCCGTTTATTTATGGTGTGATTATTCTGGTGGGATGGTTTGGCGTGCGGAGATACATACAGAGAAAAGAAACGAAGAGTCTTGGAAAATGGGTGATTCTTCTGTGCGTAGGACTGATTCTATATTATGTGTACCGAATGGTAAGGTATTTTCCGGGAGATGCTCCGATGAGTTATTACTATGGAAGCGTGGGATACCGGGTGTGGGAGATAATTAGAAGTGGAAGAAATTATTTATAGTAGAGTATATAAAAGTGCCGCGAAGGAATCAAAACGATGGAGCGGCACTTTTTTGGATTAATCATAAAAACAAATGTCGCTTATCTTCCACTTAAGCGACATCTTTTTTACCCAGTATTTTTCTACAACATAAATAATGTTATCATTTTTAACATATTTCGTCAAGTTAGGCATAACGGATTTAGGTGCTTTAACTGTAAAACTTTATCAAAATATCGCGACTTTTTTTACTATTTTGACACCCTAATCATATACGGAATGTTCTACCGGTTCGGTCTGATCGATGTACCGGACGAGGTTAAGGAGAATATGAGGAAAAATGATCGAAGCAATAAAAAACAGAAGAAGCATCAGAAAATATAAGAACAAAGCTGTGGGCAAGGATGAGTCATTCATTCCGAGACGAAGAGGTGGAATTTAGAAATTTATTTTAGGATATAATTATTACTAAAAGATAATATTGAAAACAATCTTGGATAAGTGGTAAAATCGTTTGGAGGCATAAAATGAAAAAGTATGCGATACCATTGTTATAATTGAAGTGAGCCTGTTGAAGGAAGAAAGAATAAAAATATCTAAAATAATTGATTTGATATGATACTAAAAAGGAAGGTGATTAAAAATCAAGTTGTACAAAAAAGTAATAATTCAAGATTTTAATCAACCAGTAATGTGGCTGATTCCGGCAATCATTTTTAGTGCTTGTCTTGTATTTTTTATTAGTTGGGTGTATAAGAAAGGTTCTCAAAAGCAGGAAAAGGATAATGGAATTAATAAAAAATATAGAATTGCTTGGATATTATTTATTGCCTATATTATTGTTACCTTTCAGACTGTCTTTTTTTCAAGAGAAGCGGGGAGCAGGAAAGAAATTAGTTTAGTGTTATTTGAAACATGGGGACATTCTTTTCATATGCATGCTATGTTTATTGAGAATATTATTATGTTTATTCCTTTTGGTGTATTGTTACCAATAGTTTTTAAACAAGTCAGAAGCGGTTGGAAATGTGTGCTGATTGGTTTTTTATGTTCCTGTGGTATAGAGATCGCACAGCATATTACGCAGAGAGGATATTTACAATTGGATGATGTGGTAACAAATACAGTTGGGATGTTTATCGGATGGGCGATATGGAAGATCGTATGCAAGTGTCTCAGAACATGTCTGAGTGAAAAGTGCTGATATTATCCAGAAATAATTTCCTGGAATTTCAATATTCGATTTGCGGGGAGTACAGAGCATTCTGAATAGTTGCGGCAGATATTTATGATGAGGAGCCTTTTTGATGTGATAGATGTGCCGGAAAATACAGCGAAAAGAAATGGAGATCAGATGAAAACAGAAAAATGGATCATTTTTGGAATGTTAGTAGCTTTGCTTGCAGGATGTTCTGGAAAGAAAGCAGCAGAAATTTCTGCGGATGCAAAAGTGGGAAGCATCGAATATAAAATGCTGATGAACTGGTTTTTATAACAAATTCAAGCGCACTTCTAATCAGATATCTGAGTGCGGGTTGCAAGAGACTCTGGACATGCTATTCAGAGTATTTCATAGTGAGCGAGGAAGAAGGCTTGCAAAGAAAATAGTAGATTTTTTGTTGGAAGATGAAGGATGTGCAGAATGCTTTCCGTGCAATTTAATCGAAGAATTTAAATGATAAAAACAGCAAAGAACATCAGTGTCTGATTGAGAAGGGAAGTTCTTGATGTTATATCTGCTGGGAAGCTCTACCCGCGCTAATCCTAGCGCAGGAAGCCTCTCAGCATTTTTTCTTTCCAGAACCGGTACTTCTGATACCGTATCGGCAGATCCATCCAGGTTTTCTTATCGACTATGCTTCTCTGATGTGTGAAGCATTCAAATCCTTCTTTTCCATGATAGCATCCCATGCCGCTTTCTCCGACACCGCCGAACGGCATCTGGCTGGTGGCGAGGTGGATGATGGTATCGTTGATGCAGCCGCCGCCAAAATGGCATCTGGCAAGGACTTTCTTTTTGGCAGCAGGATCTTCGGTGAAAAGATAGAGCGCAAGCGGGTGTGGATGGGATTCGACCTGCCGGATTGCATCATTCAGGTCAGAATAGGTAAGTACCGGAAGAATCGGTCCGAAAATTTCTTCGCCCATGACCGGATCGTCCCAGGTGACATCTTTTAGGATGGTCGGGGCAATGCGCAGGGTAGACGGATCGGACTCACCTCCACAGACCAGTTTATCGGCAGCAATCAGGTTCTGCAGCCGGTGAAAATGTTTTTCGTTGATGATTTTCCCATAATCTGGATTTTGAAGAGGCTGTTTGCCAAACTGCCGGTGGATTTCTTTTTCCAGTGCCTGAAGCAGCCGGTTTCGAACAGAAGCATCGCAGAGGATATAATCCGGGGCAACGCAGGTCTGTCCGCAATTGAGGTATTTTCCGAATATGATCCGTCTTGCGGTGAGAGAAATTTTCGCCGTGGAATCCACGATGCACGGGCTTTTCCCACCAAGCTCTAGAGTGACGGGAGTCAGGTATTCGGCAGCATGACGAAGGACTTCTTTTCCAACCGTTTTTCCTCCGGTGAAAAAGATTTTGTCAAAACGCTGGTTTAAGAGCGCCTGATTTTCTTCCCGGCCTCCGGTGATCATCGTTACATATTCCGGCGGATAACATTCCTTGAGGATCTGGCTCAGAATCTGACTGGTGTGTGGAGCGTAAGCGCTTGGCTTCAGGATGACGGTATTTCCGGCGGCGAGCGCATCGATCAGCGGTTCTAAAGTGAGGAGTACCGGGTAATTCCAGGGACTCATGATCAGTACGGTTCCGTAGGGGGATGGCGATTGAAAGCTTTTGGCGGCGAAGTGTGCCAGCGGAGTAGGGACGGTTTTACAGCGCATCAGCTTTGGTAAATGCTTTTGCATCCAGGTAAGCTCGGAAAGCGTCAGACCGATTTCGCACATATAGCTTTCCATCCGGCTTTTTCCAAGATCCGCTTTTAGTGCTGTGTACAGATCTTGTTCATGGTGTTTGAGTGCAAGTTTTAGCTGTTCTAATTGTTTTAATCGAAAAGAAAGCGGAAGTGTTGCGCCGGTTGCAAAAAAATCACGCTGCGTGGAAATCCGCTGTCTGATTGTCTGTTCATCCATGTGTTTTAACCTCCCAGGTATCTGGATATTTAAGTTTCGATTCCTGTTTTCCAAATTGTGTTTATATTCTTGAAGAGTCTTTTATACTGAAAATAATGTATATTTCTTTTATGATAACGAAAATAAGGGAATTCTTCAACGGTGTGAGTGGCGAAAATGGAAAGAATGTGATAAAATATTTTTGTTTGCAGCAGCAGACTTACATAATTTTATCAAGACAGGAGTTTTAATATATATGGGATACGAGCGTTTGGAAAAGAGTTTAATCGATCTGGTAAAGGAAGAGCAGGCAAAGCTCGGATATCGGAAAGAGATGATCCGGCTTTATTATCCGCTCAGTTCACTGAATCATTTTATGGAGACGAATGCAGATTCGGAAGAAATGCAGGAGCTCCTTGCAGATTTTCCGAAAGCAGCAGAAGATATTTTCGGGGAAGTCGGGATTACACATGCAAAGGACCGTTTTTGCTTTGCTTTATCGGAAAAAGCATCGGAATATGTGCATGAAAATATGAAACCGAATGAATTTATCAAAGAGCTGGTGGAACTTGTCGCAAAGCATGGCTGCACGATGGAAGATATCGAAGTATTGTTCCGTTCTCATTCAGACAAGATCGTGGCAGAACCTATGGACAATGGAGAATTTGACCGGATGATCCGGTTTGAAGAGGGAGAAGACAAGTATTATTATTGCTTTAAAGATGAAGGATGCCATATTATTTATCATCGTTTCCTGCCAGAAGATTATGCAGATTTTGGATTTAAACCAGATAAGAAAATAAGAAATCGAGGTAACACCAATGAAAATCGGAATATATGATTCAGGGATCGGCGGACTTTCTGTGCTTCACCGCGCACTGAAAAAGATGCCGGAAGCAGAATTTATATATTATGCGGATACAAAGCATGTTCCATACGGAGAAAAGACGAGGGAACAGATCAAAGGATATGTAGAAGAGGTTCTGAATTTCCTGATTGCGAAGGAGGTTGATGCAATCGTAATCGCCTGTAATACGGCAACCAGCGTGGCAACGAAAGAATTCAGAGGCGAATTTGCCGTACCGATCGTCGGTATGGAACCGGCAGTCAAGCGCGCGCTCAAGCTATATCAGGATATGCAGAAACGGATTCTGGTAACAGCAACACCGGTTACGATAGCCGGAGAAAAATTACACAGCCTTCTGGAAAAAGTAGATACCGAACACGAAGTAGACCTTGCGCCACTTCCAAAACTGGTCCGCTTTGCCGAAGCCGGAAGATTCCAGGACCCGGAAGTAGATAAATACCTGAAAAACAGCCTTCAGAGCTATACACTCAACCAGTATGCTGCAGTCGTACTTGGCTGTACTCACTTCAACTACTTCAAACAATCCTTCCGTAAAATTTTCCCGGGAGAAATCCACTTTGTAGACGGCAACGAAGGCACCCTTCGCCAGCTAAAAAGAGTTCTCCCCGAACAAACCAGACCAGGCACCCCAGGCAAAGTCACCTACTATTTCTCCGGAACCCCAGCCGACGCTGAGGGCATGAAGAAAATCCAGGCATGTATGACGCAGTTAGATAAAGTATATGAGATCAAGTAAATACTGATATCGAATTATAAAAAATAAAACACTAAAACAAGCCAAATAGTTCTTATATTATACTATAAACTATTTGGCTTGTTTTTATTCTTCTCTGGTGGTGTCACAACCTATCTTATTGTACTTCCTGTATCCCGGAAATATCACTATCTATCATCATTGAGTAATTTGTATAATACACGACAAACCCAGGCTTGCTTCCATTTGGTTTCTTAACCTGCTTTTTCTCTACATAGTCAACCTCCACTTTTTCAGCCCCGGAATTCTTCGAGTAATGCGCAGCAAGTCTGGCTGCCTCTTCAAAGGTCCGGTCCGGAAGCTCTTCCCCGTTCGTCTTCACGATGACATGGGAACCTGGTGCTTTTTTCGCATGGAACCACCAGTCCCCGCCATTTGCAAAATGGAAGGTGAGTTCTTCGTTCTGAAGATTATTTTTTCCAACATACATATGGAAACCGTCTGAAGAAATATAGTGGAACGGTTTGCTTGTGATCTTCACCTTTTTGGCAGACTGTTTTCTGCGGATAAATCCACTTTCGATCAGTTCTTCCTTGATCTGGATCAGGTCATCCTCGCTTCGTGCAATATCCAGGGATTTGCTGACGGACTCCAGATAATCAATCTCATCTTTCGTTTCTTTGATCAGTTCTGAAAGAGCCTCGAAAGTACGTTTCTGTTTATTATACCGGTCAAAATATTTCTTTGCATTTTCCTGCGGTGTTTTTTGCGGATCCAGCGGAATTTTGATCATTTCGTTAGTATAATAATTGAGTGCTTCCAGTTCTTTTGCACCTTCTTCGAGATTGTAACCGTAGGTGTGGATCAGTTCCCCGTATACCTTGTATTTATCGCGGTTTTCCGTATCGCGAAGCTGCTTTAACTGCAGGTCGTATTTCTTGCGGTTACGTTCCAGTGCTGTCTGAACCACACGGCGCAGATCCGAAGATTTCTGGCGGATCCGGGTGATCAGATCACGGGAAGAATAATAAGTCCGGATCACTTCGGAAATCGAATCATAAGATTTTACCTGATAGCTGGAAAAGTGGGTGAGCAGAAGAGATGAGAACTCTTTCGGCTCATTCCCATCGTAATAAATAGCAGGAGAGAATTTGCTTTCTGTCACCTGCTCCATAAAATAGGTAAACTGCCGGTACAGATGCGCCAGCAGATCACCGGACATCTCCGATGCCGGAACAGAAGAGTCGATTCCTGCCAGATAGCAGATCTCTTCGGCGACAACCGGACTGATTCCGGTAAAACTGTTGTAGATCGCTTTTCCGACCGGCATTGGTTTGGAGAGAAGTTCCTGTGTGAAATTTTCCTCCGGTATGCCAAGTGGATTCTCTTTTTTCATAGTATCCGGGATAAAATATTCTCTTCCCGGAAGAACCTCACGCACAGAACTCATCTGCGCGGAAACATGCTTGATACTGTCGATGATCATTCCTTTTTCATTACAGAAAATAATATTGCTGTGCTTGCCCATGATCTCAACGATCAGGGATTTGCGGCACAGATCTCCAAGTTCATCTAGGTGCTCGATCTCGAAGCGGATGATCCGCTCCAGGGAAGGCTGAAAAATGCCTACGATGCGGCCATTTGCAATATGTTTTCTCAGAAGCATACAGAAATTCGGCGCAGTCATCGGACTTGGTTTGTTATCTCTGGACAGATAGATCAGCGGCAGGGATGCACTTGCGGAGATGACCAGTCTTACCTGTCCTTTTGCAGGTTTGATCGTGAGAAGCAGTTCATCATTTTCCGGCTGTGCGATCTTGGCGATCCGCCCGTTCAGGATGGTATCATTTAATTCTTTTACGATATTTGCGATTGTAATTCCATCAAAAGCCATTTTAAAAATTCACCTCATATTTATCCGGGAATATGCCAGGGCACATTCTTTTTTCAATGGGCTCATTATAGCATAGAGAGGCATGCATAGACAAGTGAAAATGCCCTGTCACCCGGTTGACGAGTAAGTGTAAATGAACTATAATAATCGATAGTAAAACGGCCCTTAAAAGGTCAGTAAGAAGAGGGAAAATCAAATGATAAAAAGTATGACAGGCTTTGGACGGTGTGAGATCGCCGAAGCAGACCGCAAATTTACCGTAGAGATGAAGGGGGTTAATCACCGTTACCTGGATGTGAATATCCGTATGCCAAAGAAGCTTAACTTCTTTGAGTCCGCGATCCGCAACTTGCTCAAGCAGTATGTGCAGAGAGGAAAGATTGATATTTTCATCGGGTATGAAGATATGACAGAAAGCCAGATGACTTTGAAATATAATCAGAAGCTGGCAGAAGAATATATGGCAAGCTTTAAGCAGATGGAAGAACAGTTTGGGCTTGACAATGATGTGCGGGTATCCACACTTGCACGCTGCCCGGAAGTCCTTACGATGGAAGAACAGTCTGTGGATGAGGAAGAACTGTGGAGTGGTCTTGAAAAAGCAATGAAAGGCGCATGCGAACAGTTTGTACAGACCAAGACTACAGAAGGTGAGAACCTGAAAAAGGATATCATTGGCAAACTGGATGGAATGCTGGAAGTTGTTGCCAGGGTTGAAGAGCGATCTCCGCAGATCGTTGCTGAATACCGGGAGAAGCTGGAAACGAAAGTGAAGGAGCTTCTTGGGGACACCCAGATTGACGAAGGACGGATCGCGGCTGAGGTTGTGATCTTCTCTGACAAGATCTGTACAGATGAAGAAGTGGTAAGGCTGAAAAGCCATATCAAGCATATGAAGGAAACTCTGGAACAGACAGAGGGAATCGGACGCAAGCTTGATTTCATTGCGCAGGAGATGAACCGTGAGGCGAACACGATCTTATCCAAGGCAAATGATCTGGAAGTATCCAATTATGCGATCGATCTGAAGACTGAAATTGAAAAAGTCCGTGAGCAGATTCAAAATATTGAATAAAGCTTTGAAAAATGTAAAAAGATGTGTTAAAATAACATTTCAATGTCTGAGTATGCAGGAGAACTGATTATGAGAGAAAAAAAAGGAATTCTTATTGTAGTATCCGGATTTTCCGGAGCCGGTAAGGGAACACTGATGAAAAAGCTGATGCAGGACTATGATAATTATGCATTATCGATCTCTGCAACCACGCGACAGCCTCGTGTCGGGGAAGAAGATGGAAGAGAGTATTTTTTCAGAACCAAAGAAGAATTTGAAAAAATGATTGCGCGTGATGAGCTTATAGAGTATGCTAGATATGTAGAAAATTACTATGGAACTCCGAAGCAGTATGTTATGGAGCAGTTAGAGGCAGGCAAGGATGTGATTCTTGAGATTGAGATTCAGGGTGCGTTGAAAGTGAAAGAGAAGTATCCGGATACCCTGCTGATGTTCGTGACTCCGCCGAGTGCGCAGGTACTGAAAGACAGACTGGTAGGACGGGGAACCGAGACCGCAGAAGTGATCGATTCGAGAATGAAGCGGGCAGTAGAAGAATCACAGGGCGTAGAGAAGTACGATTATCTTGTGATCAATGATGACCTGGAGCGCTGCGCAAAAGAGATGCACAGCATTATTCAGGGTGAGCATGACCGGGTAAGCCGGAATGCTGACTTTATAGATGATATCAGAAAAGAACTGAAGGAACTGTAGGAAAGGAGCAGAATTTATGTTACATCCATCATATACCGATTTGATGAAAGTAGTAAATCAGGACGTGGAAGAAGGCGCAACTAAGATTGTCAACAGCCGTTATTCTATCGTTCTTGCAACAGCAAAGAGAGCGAGACAGATCATTGACGGCGAGATGCCGCTTGTTCCTGTTAAGGACGGCGAAAAGCCGCTTTCTATTGCAATTGATGAGCTGAACAGTGGAAAGATCAAAATTATTGCAGAAGATGCAGACAAATAAAAGAAGTTCGATACCCTGCAGCTGTCTGCGGGGTATTCTTATGATAGGGGATTTTATTTTCCGGTGAAGATGATTTTCCCTGCCGCCCAGAAATTATGCTTGAGGAGAAATTTATTTTATGAATATATTATTCATTTCATTAGGCTGTGACAAGAACCTTGTGGATTCGGAGGTCATGCTTGGGATTCTTGCAAAGGACGGTCATCAGATGGTGGACGATGAGACAATGGCAGATGTCATTATCATTAACACCTGCTGCTTTATCCATGACGCAAAGGAAGAGAGTATCCAGAATATTCTTGAGATGGCAGATCTGAAGAAGACCGGTAGATTAAAAGCCCTGATCGTAACAGGCTGTCTTGCACAGAGATACAAAGAAGAGATCATTCAGGAAATCCCGGAGGTTGATGCGGTTCTCGGAACGACTTCTTATGAAGAGATCGCACACGTGATCGATGGAGTTTTAAGCGACAGTCCGATGGAGCGCGGAGATATGCGCCTGACTATGAAGGATGTGGATTATCTTCCGGTGACAGACACGCACCGTATGGTGACGACCGGCGGACATTTCGCTTATCTGAAGATTGCAGAAGGCTGTGACAAGCACTGTACTTACTGTATTATCCCGAAGGTACGAGGAGATTTCCGGAGTGTGCCGATGGAGCATCTGCTGGAGGAAGCGCAGAATCTGGCAGACGGAGGGGTGAAGGAGCTGATCCTGGTAGCACAGGAGACCACCATGTACGGAACCGATCTGTACGGGGAGAAGCGGCTTCCACAGCTTTTGAGAGCGCTTTGCAAGGTCAGCGGACTTCGCTGGATCCGTATTTTATACTGCTATCCGGAGGAAATCACGGATGAGCTGATCCAGGTGATCAAGGAGGAACCAAAGATCTGCCATTATCTGGATCTCCCGATCCAGCATGCAAGCGATGGTATCCTGAAGAGAATGGGAAGACGGACTTCCAGAGCGCAGCTCATCGAGACCATTGAGAAGCTTCGACGTGAGATTCCGGATATCGCACTTCGCACAACTTTGATCACTGGATTCCCTGGAGAGACACAGGAACAGCATGAAGAGCTGATGGATTTTGTGGATCAGATGGAATTCGACAGACTTGGCGTATTTACCTACTCACCGGAAGAGGATACTCCTGCAGCATCTATGCCGGATCAGATCCCGGAAGAAGTCAAAGAGGAACGTCAGGCAGAGCTCATGGAACTTCAACAGGATATCGTATTTGACCAGGCAGAAGACCGGATTGGGGAAGAGCTGCTTGTGATGATCGAAGGCAAGGTGGCAGATGAGAATGCCTATGTGGGAAGAACCTACCGGGATGCGCCGAATGTAGACGGACTTATTTTTGTGAACACATCGGAAGAACTGATGTCAGGAGATTTTGCAAGGGTAAAAGTGACCGGATCGGCAGATTATGATTTGATAGGAGAGTTATTATGAATTTACCAAATAAGTTAACGATTTTACGAGTGATTTTAATTCCGTTTTTTGTAGTGTTTATGTTATTTGATATTACCGGAGCAGCAGATAAGTGGATCGCACTTGTGATCTTCTGTGTTGCCAGCCTGACGGATATGCTGGATGGGAAAATCGCCAGAAAGTACAACCTGGTAACGAACTTCGGTAAATTTATGGATCCGCTTGCAGACAAGTTGCTGGTATGTACCGCGCTGATCTGTCTGACATCTATGAACAGACTGAATGTTATTGTTGTTCTGGTGATCATTGCCAGAGAATTTATCATCAGCGGATTCCGTCTGGTTGCTTCTGACAATGGAATCGTCATTGCGGCAAGCTACTGGGGCAAATTCAAAACCGTATCACAGATGGCACTGATCATTGTGCTGATCATGGATCTGGGCGGTGTGTGGAATGTTGTAGGAACAGTCCTTACATGGGTAGCACTGCTTCTGACCATCGTTTCACTGATCGATTATATTGCAAAGAACAAACAGGTATTAACACAGGGAGGCATGTAAAATGGTTGTAGAGCTGATTTCTGTCGGCACTGAAATTTTACTTGGCAACATTGTGAATACAAACGCAGCATACCTAGCAGAGAAATGTGCTCTGCTAGGTTGTTCTTTATATCACCAGACTGTTGTCGGTGACAATGAAGAGCGTATGGAAGAAGCAATCCGCCAGGCAATAGAGCGCGCTGATATCGTAATTCTGACAGGGGGACTTGGTCCTACCAAGGATGATCTGACAAAAGAAGTAACCGCAAAGGTATTTGGCAGAAAACTTTATATGGATGAACATTCCAAGGCTCGAATCCGGGACTATTTTGAGAAGATTAAGAGTAAAAAGGTGACAGAGAATAACTGGAAGCAGGCATTGGTTCCGGAAGGCGCGATCGTGATCGACAATCTGAACGGAACGGCACCTGGACTGATCCTGGAGGATAAAGAGCGCGGCAAAGCAGCGATCCTGATCCCTGGGCCTCCGAATGAGATGAAGCCGATGTTTGAACACGACATTGCACCGTACCTCAATAAAAAGCAGCCGGAGGGAATCTATTCCCATATGGTAAAAGTGTGCGGGATCGGGGAAAGCAGGGCAGAGACCATGGTTGCGGATCTGATGGATGCACAGACCAATCCGACGCTTGCGCCTTATGCAAAGACAGGAGAGGTACATTTTCGTGTGACTGCAAGAGCATGCTCTGAAGAAGCGGCAGAACAACTGATGGAGCCGATGATCGAAGAGATGAAGAAGCGTTTTGGTGATGCTGTTTATACGACCGAAGAGAATGTGACACTGGAAGAGTCAGTGATCCGTCTTCTGGAAGAGAAGAAGATGACTGTGACAACGGCAGAATCCTGTACAGGAGGAAAGCTTTCCGGCAGACTTTTGAATGTGTCGGGAGCTTCCGGCGTGTACAATGAAGGATATATTACTTATGCGAATGCATCGAAAGAAAAGATTCTTGGTGTGAAGCATGAGACACTGGAAACCTACGGGGCAGTCAGTGAACAGACAGCAGCAGAGATGGCGCTTGGGGCAGCAAAGGCGGCAGGTGCGGATGCGGCACTTAGTGTAACCGGAATCGCAGGACCTGGCGGCGGTACAGCGGAAAAGCCGGTCGGACTTGTGTATATCGGATGTGCGGTAAATGGAGAGGTAACGGTAAGAGAGTACCGTTTTACCGGCAATCGTGAGAAGAACCGGGACTATGCGGTTGCACGTGCGATCACGCTCTTGCGGGAAGAACTTTTAAAGAGGGCGTAAGAGAGAAAACCAGTTCATTCTGGAAAAGATGAGGTACAGAAAAATGATCATAAAAAGACTATATAGCAGTCAGGAGGTTGTGGAAGGTCTGCATCTGGTATGGGATGTATTTATCAGAGAAAACGCCAATTCCTGTACACAGCAGGGAATCGAGGAATTTGCCCGTTTTATCAAGATGGAGAATTTTATGCCTCTTGTCCAAAGCGGAGAGATGATCGTCTTTGGCGCGGTAGAAGGACAGGATCTTGGCGGTGTCGGAGCCGTGCGGAGGGATGGACATATTTCCCTTCTGTTTGTCCGCCCGGATTTGCGGAGAAAAGGGATTGCGAAGGCGCTTGTTGGTGAAATGTGCAGATACTGTACGATGCAGTTTGCTCTGATGCGTATGACGGTCAATGCATCGGTTGTGAGTACGGAAGCTTATCACCATATGGGATTCCGGGATCTGGCACCGGTTCAGGAAAAGAACGGGATCCGTTTTGTTCCGATGGATTTGATGATATCACCGGCAAATGTAAGATCTTCTTATAATGGAAAGAAACATACGGGACTTTTTATCGGGATCGCAGTTACCGTACTTATTTTTCTGATATTCCTGGGACTGCTTTTCGGAAAAATCATCAGCAATTTTGCGAGTGGTGAAGGAAAACAGGAGGATTCGTCACAGATTTTTGAATATAACCCGGATGAGGACGGAGAAATTGACGATATCTTTGGAAGTAATGGAAATGAAGAGGATAATAAGGAAAGCAGTTCTGAAGAAGCACAGGGAATCGAGGCAATTGAAGGCTACGAGGCAGAAAATCTGCCGTATACGATCACGGAGGAAAATTACACTTATTTTTCCAATGGAAATAAAGGCGAATATCCGATGCAGTTTGATGTCAAATATCCGCAGATCACAGGTGTGGAAGGTGAAAATATTGATAAGATCAATGAAATGCTGAAGGACTGTGCGATGAGTACGGTCAATACCTTATATCTGGCTCCGAGTGATTCTATGAAAGAGAAAATGCTGGAGGAATCGAACCTGTTTTTAGGAAGTCTTGTAACGTACAAGGTTTCTTATGCAGGAGAAGATTTTATCAGCGTAGCATTCAATGATATTTATTATGCAGGAAATACTTCTGCACAGTATTGTGACCTCCGTACCCGCAACATCCGTATTTCTGACGCAAAGCAGTTTGAAGTGGCAGATATCGTGGATCTAAGCGATGCATTTATGCACGATTGGATGAAAAAGATGAAGGGTGAAGCACCATCGGCAGAGGTGTTAAGCAGTGTGAAATTAAATGATTTCCGACAGATTTTAAATGGGGAAATCCTGGAGAACCGGTACTTTGATGCATTCTTTGTAGATAAGGATGGAATTGAGATCGGAATTACTTACCATTACCCGGGAGATGGAAAGAAATCATCTGCGGAGAGTGGATGGATCACAGCGCCGTTTACTATGAAAGAAATAATTGAATATAAAACAGACAGTGAGTTCTGGAATCTTGTACAAAGTAACAATTGACGAATGTCGAAAATTGTGCGAAAATAAATACATATGGTGTTAAAACAATCACAAACGCCTTATAAAAGAAAAACAGATGTATTTGAAAGGAGTTTTAACATGATTTATTCACATGAAGTAGAAATGATGTGTCCGGTAGCTCAGGGTGCAAACCACGGACCAGCTCCAATTCCGGAAGAAGCAAAATGGGTAAAGGCTAAAGAAATCAAAGATATTTCCGGTCTTACACATGGTGTCGGCTGGTGTGCTCCACAGCAGGGTGCATGCAAACTTACTTTGAACGTTAAAGATGGTATTATTCAGGAAGCACTTGTGGAGACTATCGGATGTTCAGGAATGACTCATTCCGCAGCTATGGCTTCAGAAATTCTTCCAGGAAAGACTATTTTGGAAGCACTTAACACAGACCTTGTCTGTGATGCAATTAATACAGCAATGAGAGAACTTTTCTTACAGATCGTATACGGAAGAACTCAGAGTGCATTCTCAGAAGAAGGACTTCCGATCGGTGCAGGACTTGAAGACCTTGGTAAAGGACTTCGTTCACAGGTTGGTACAATGTACGGAACTCTCGCAAAAGGACCACGTTACCTGGAAATGGCAGAAGGTTATGTAACAGGAATCGCTCTTGATGACCATGATGAAATCATCGGATACCAGTTCGTAAGTCTTGGAAAATTCACAGACTTTGTCAAAGCAGGCGATACTCCGAACGAAGCTTGGGAAAAAGCTAAAGGACAGTACGGACGTGTAGCTGATGCCGTTAAGATCATTGATCCGCGTAAAAACTAATTACATACATAAGTAATTAACGGGTTATATAGGCAACAATATTTTCAGGAGGACAATTAAATGGCTTTATTTGAATCATATGAGAGAAGAATTGATAAAATCAATGAAGTTTTAAACAGCTATGGCATTGCTTCACTCGAAGAAGCTGAAAAGATCACAAAGGATGCCGGACTGGATGTATACAACCAGATCAAAGGTATTCAGCCAATCTGTTTTGAAAACGCATGCTGGGCTTACATTACAGGTGCAGCAATCGCAATCAAAAAAGGATGTACAAGAGCAGCAGACGCTGCAGCAGCAATCGGAGAAGGACTTCAGGCTTTCTGTATTCCGGGATCTGTAGCAGATCAGAGAAAAGTAGGTCTGGGACATGGTAACCTTGGAAAGATGCTTCTTGAAGAAACAACAGACTGCTTCTGCTTCCTTGCAGGACATGAATCATTCGCAGCTGCTGAAGGTGCAATCGGTATCGCTGAAAAAGCAAACAAAGTTCGTCAGAAACCTCTTCGTGTTATCCTGAACGGTCTTGGAAAAGATGCTGCAAAGATCATTTCAAGAATTAACGGATTCACATATGTTCAGACAGACTATGACTATTATACAGGAGAACTGAAAGAAGTTCAGAGAATCGCTTACTCTGACGGACTTCGTTCTAAAGTAAACTGCTACGGCGCAAATGATGTACGTGAAGGTGTAGCTATCATGTGGAAAGAAGGCGTTGACGTTTCTATCACAGGTAACTCTACAAACCCGACACGTTTCCAGCATCCGGTTGCAGGTACATACAAGAAAGAATGCGTAGAAGCAGGAAAGAAATACTTCTCAGTTGCTTCAGGTGGTGGTACAGGACGTACACTTCACCCGGACAACATGGCAGCAGGACCGGCTTCTTACGGTATGACAGATACACTCGGACGTATGCACTCTGATGCACAGTTCGCAGGATCTTCATCTGTACCGGCTCACGTAGAAATGATGGGTCTTATCGGTGCTGGTAACAACCCGATGGTCGGAATGACAGTCGCTGTTGCTGTAAGTATCGAGGAAGCTCACAAAGCTGGTAAATTCTAAGAAATTTATTTACAGGGCGTGTGAAAAAAACGAAAGTTTTTTCATGCGTCCTTTTGTTTTTGGATGCAACAGTTGTTAT
>OLPV01000810.1_pt1 | contig 25118 bp, 17 predicted proteins | sample 1671961 | NCBI WGS metagenome assembly OLPV01 (sample SAMEA3136630, study PRJEB25190) | human gut metagenome | biome: human gut; feature: human-associated habitat; material: faeces | place: Austria | collected 2013
TGGCGAATCAGGCGGAACTGTGGTTTGTTCGGGAATGCCAGAGCAGGTGTGTGCGTGCAAGGAAAGTATTACGGGTAAATATTTATCTAGCGCTTTGACAGTTCATGTCTAGTAGTGTTTACTACGAAATTCTTTCTAATAGATATAAGTCATAAAAAGTAGGTATGTTAAGGAGAAATTTTCATCTCTGACGCTATCTTTACATGTTTTTTACAGCTGATAAACGTCAAAAGAATATGGTATGAGAGTATGTAATTAACAGCTAGGCTTTAGCTATACCAAGTTATTACATGTATTAATTTGTATTCCGTTCTGCCTTTTTTGAGAGGGCATATATAAGCGCAAGGTAGCTCAGATAACGACTGGTAAAGGAGCAGCAATGAATACACAATCATCTTTTCATGGAGCGGCTGTTTTGCCAGAAAAGGAGTTAATAGGTAGCCATAGATTCCCATCCCGTAAGCAAGAAAATCCAAAGGGTTATTTTATTCGCGAAGCGACCAGTGCAGATTGTCAGGTGGTTTACGATTTAATTTGCGAAATGGAGGAAACGGAATTACCTTTTAAGGCATTTCGCTGCATATATTTTAAGCAGGTAACTAACCCTCGTTATGAGTGCTTGGTTTATGAAGAACAGGGTAGAGTACTTGGCATTATAAATATACGCTATGAACATCAGCTCCATCATGCGGCTAGCATTGCTGAAATTATGGAATTTAGCGTTGATTCTTCCGTGAGAAGTAAAGGTATAGGCAAGCTTTTATTTGATGCAGCGTGCGATCATGCACGTAACTCGGGCTGTATTCAAATAGAGGTTGCCTGTAATCAGCTTCGAACTAAAACTCATCGTTTTTATGAACGAGAGGGAATGAATAACTATCACTTTAAGTTTTCGAAATTACTTACAGGAAAAGTTGCTATGCAAAACGCCATAGGACTCTAAGTTATGATGGTAAGAGGCATAGCATGAAAAGTTTTTATGAAAAAAGTGTTGAATGGTAGGACTTTAACAAGGCGAAAAAGCATAAATTTGTGAGTTTTCGCAGGATAATCCCCAAAAAAATGTTAACTATTTAGATAAAGCTTTCCTTGCTTTTATACTTCAATTGGGAAGTAAGTTTTGGGAAAGGGGTTTACGATGCCTTTGCAAGATTTATTTGGTTCATTAGACAATTTAACGGGCGGATCTCTTTCTGATGCGCTGTCGAATGCTACTGATGTTGCTTCAAATGCAGGTGATGTCTTCTCTAATTTAGGCAGTAATCCTGCTGATATTGCTCAAAATGTAGGGGATTTTATTTCTGGTCTTGGAGTTAATCCTGAAGATATTGGAACTACTATTGGAGATGCTACTGCGGGCGTTGAAGAGCTAGCTACTAATGTGGGTGACGTTGCGGGAAGTGCTGAAGAGGTAACTGCTGGTCTTGAAGATGCGGCTGCTGGCGCAAGCGATACTGTAGCAGGTATTGAAGATGCTGCCCAGGGAGGCTTTGATCAGGCTCAGGAGGGTCTCAATGGAATACTTGATGGTCTCCAGGAAAATGTTGGTAATATTACTGATGCAATTCCTGGTGGAGTAAGTGATTTCTTGGGCGGCTTATTCAATCGCTAAAAATTTCGTTCGTGCCACGTTCCTTTCTACTTAAACGAGTACAATAATTTCAATTACTTATTAGTACCTCGATCAGAAAGGGCGTCGCATGAGTAAGCGAACCGACGTTCATAAAATTCTTATTATTGGTTCTGGTCCCATTATTATTGGTCAAGCTTGTGAATTTGATTATTCAGGCACACAAGCCTGTAAAGCGCTGCGCCAATTAGGCTATGAAATAGTTTTGGTAAATTCAAATCCTGCAACTATTATGACCGACCCTGGCACGGCTGATGTTACGTATATTGAGCCGTTGAACGCTACTCGTATTGAAGCAATTATTGCGAGGGAACGTCCTGATGCATTGCTTCCTAATTTGGGTGGTCAGTCTGCACTGAACCTATGTGCTGAATTATCTAAGCTTGGTGTGCTTGATAAATATGGTGTAAAGGTTATTGGTGTTCAAGTAGATGCTATTGAGCGCGGTGAAGACCGTCAGGCATTTAAAGATACCATGGAAGAACTGGGCATAGAAATGGCTCGTTCTGAGGTTTCTCATACCGTAGATGAAGCGGTTGAAATTGCATCTCGTTTAGGTTATCCGTGCGTACTGCGTCCGGCTTACACTATGGGCGGTACTGGTGGCGGTTTAGTCTACAACGTTGACGAATTGCGTACGGTTGTTGCCCGTGGTCTTGCTGCTTCTCCTGTAACTGAGGTTTTGGTTGAGGAAAGCGTTCTTGGTTGGGAAGAACTTGAATTCGAAGTTGTTCGCGACTCTAAAGGTCAGATGATAACTGTTTGTACCATTGAAAATATTGATCCGATGGGTGTTCATACTGGAGATTCATTCTGCGCTGCCCCTATGCAAACTATTGCTCAGTCAACTATTGATCGTTTACAAGAAAAAAGCTATCGCATTGTGGATAAGGTTGAGGTTATTGGCGGTTGCAATGTACAGTGGGCGCATGATCCAAAAACTGACCGCGATATTATTATCGAAATTAATCCTCGTACCAGCCGTTCTTCAGCATTGGCTTCTAAAGCAACTGGTTTTCCAATTGCATTTGTTTCAGCAATGTTGGCAACGGGTATTACCTTAGATGAAATTCCTTGCGGTAAGCATGGCACTTTAGATAGGTATGTTCCTGGTGGGGATTATGTAGTGTTAAAGTTTGCTCGTTGGGCATTTGAAAAATTCAAGGGTGTCGAAGATAAGCTAGGAACACAAATGCGTGCAGTAGGCGAAGTCATGTCTATTGGTAAAACGTATAAAGAAGCATTCCAAAAAGCAATTCGCTCTCTTGAAAAAGATCGCTACGGTTTAGGATTCGTTAAAGACTTTCATGATATATCTTTGGATGACCTTTTATCTCTTCTTAATACACCTACTTCAGAGCGACAGTTCATTATGTACGAAGCACTTCGTAAAGGTGCTTCGGTAGAGCAGCTTCATGAGCTGACCAACATTAAAATTCATTTTATTCAGGAAATGAAAGAGCTAGTGGAAGAAGAGCAACAAATTCTTGTATATGCTTCTGAACATTCTGGCGAGCAACTTCCTGCGGATCAATTTAAGACTGCTAAAAAAGATGGTTTTTCTGATCGCTATTTAGGTCAGTTGCTCAACATTCCCGAAGATGATATTCGCGAATATCGCTTAAGCCTTGGCATTACGGAAGCTTGGGAGGGCGTTCATGTAAGCGGCACTCAGGATAGCGCATACTACTATTCAACCTACAATGCACCTGATCATTCCGTCGCATCTAATAATCGTAAGATCATGATTTTGGGTGGAGGTCCAAATCGTATTGGTCAAGGTATTGAATTTGACTACTGCTGTGTTCATGCGGCGCTGGCGTTGAAGAAGCTGGGCTTTGAAACTATTATCGTTAACTGCAACCCTGAAACGGTTTCTACCGACTACGACACGTCTGACAAGCTCTATTTTGAGCCACTGACTGCTGAAGATGTGTTGAGCATCTATGAAAAAGAAAAGCCTTTGGGCGTTATTGCGCAGTTTGGCGGTCAAACGCCTCTTAATCTGGCAAGTCAGCTTGAACGTGCAGGTGTTAAGATTCTTGGCACTAGCCCTGAGATTATCGATCTGGCAGAAGATCGTGATCGCTTCCGTGCGGTAATGGATGAACTTGGTATTCCTATGCCTGAAGCGGGTATGGCAGTTACGGTAGAAGAAGCGCTAGAAACCGCTCATACAATTGGCTATCCCGTCATGGTGCGTCCATCATACGTTTTAGGCGGTCGCGGTATGGAAGTGGTGTATGATGACGATGCACTGCGCAGCTATATGGCAGCGGCAATTGGTGTAACGCCAGATCGTCCTATTTTGATCGACCGTTTTTTGCAGCATGCGCTCGAGTGTGAGGCTGATGCTATTTGTGATGGTGCTCATGCTTTTGTTCCTGCTGTTATGGAGCATATTGAGCTTGCAGGTATTCATTCAGGCGATTCCGCTTGTATTTTGCCTTCAGTTAATATCGATGACAAACATCTTGAAACCATCAAAGATTACACACGCAAGATCGCAGAAGCTATGCATGTTTGTGGCCTGATGAATATTCAGTACGCTATTGAAAACGGCACCGTATATGTTCTTGAGGCTAATCCTCGCGCCTCTCGTACGGTTCCTTTGGTTTCTAAGGTTTGCAACATTCAGATGGTTCAGGTTGCAACTGATGTTATTACCCGTGAATTTACGGGTAGACCTTCTCCTGTGCCTAATCTGCATGAGAGCGTCTTCTCTCATTTTGGTGTTAAAGAAGCGGTATTTCCTTTCAACATGTTCCCTGAAGTTGATCCTGTGCTTGGTCCGGAAATGCGCTCAACAGGTGAGGTTCTTGGATTAGCAAGCACGGTGGGTGAAGCGTTTCTGAAAGCTCAAGAAGCAACCCAAACCGTTATTCCTTCTCGCGGAACCGTTTTGATGAGTATCAGCAATCGTGACAAGGCAGAAGTTGGTAAGGTTGCGCAAGAATTTATTGATGCTGGATTTACCATTGTTGCAACTAAAGGTACTGCTAAGCTTCTTAATGATCTTGGTATTTCAGCTACACCTATCAATAAACTAGGTGAGGGTCGTCCGAATATCTTAGATGATTTAGCTAATGGTGAAATAGATATTGTGGTAAATACTCCTGCTTCCAGTGCAGAAAGTCATGATGACGATAGTTACATTAGAAAATCTGCAATTAAGAATCATATTCCTTATATAACAACTATGGCTGCAGCATTTGTAACGGCGATGGGTGTTAAGGAATCAAAAGAAAAGCAAGGATCAGGTGTCCGTTCACTGCAAGAGATTCATGCAACTATTAAATAGAGTACTTGCTTATAAATGCGCTAGCGGCTTATAGTCAGTATTTGAAATCAGCGCTTGTAGAAATATCAAGTTTACGTAGTGGGCAGATTTTCAACTGCCCACTATTTTTTGTTTTAGTGAACGCTCCTGCGAAGTCGTTCTTGCGTAGATGATTACTGCTTTTTCGCGATTTTTGGGGTGTTCCTGTAGAAAAATGCCGTTTGTGAGAGACTTTTTCTTACGCGAAATAATTTAATGGCGGAATTTTTCTTCTAAATACTGGTTCGGTACAAAAAATGATGCGTACGTTGCACCAATTCTTCTGTAAGGTTTCACTCTAGGATAGGTAGTCACTCACTTTCGGGATTTTTCTGCAGGGTGGTGCGCATTTTTGCAATAAAAAGCCGAGATCAATGAATGATCTCGGCATGAATGGAACTCAGTAGCTTAATAAAACGCTTGACTGAGTGGCTGTAATGCTATTGAGCCTTTTGTTGAATACCAATAATTAGTCTGCGACAAAGGGAACGACGCCAGCAACTGCTTCCTCTGCACTGATTACCTTGTCATCATTGTCGATGTCGATAAGCTGATAGCGATTGTTGCCCATGCCAAGTTCATGCATATAGGTAAGCTGACGTAGGCCGTGACGTGTTTCCATACGTTCGACTAAAGCTTTGCGATCTTCTTCCTTCATGGCATATACCAAATCAACACAGGCTGTATCAATGGCGCAAATATCTTTTGATGCCAAAATACCAACGTTGGGTGTTACCACAGGTTCTGCTGCAATGCCTTCGCAATCGCAGGAGACAGACATGTTGCGCATAACATTAACGAACGTGATGTTATCGCCGAAGTGGTCGACTACCGCCTTAGCGGATTCCATCATTCGTTCCATGAACTCTTCTTCGGAAATGTCCCACATATCATCAGAGCTAGGCGTGGTGTGGATCATTGCTTTACCAATACGGCCATCAGCGCATCCAATGCCAATGTTTTTTGCAGAACCACCAAAGCCACCTTTAGTGTGACCCTTAAAGTGAGTAAGTACAAATAAGGAATCGTAATTCATTATGTTTTTACCCATTGCCATATAGGTAAACCATTTGCCGTTTTTAACGGGTAAATTAACTGTTCCTTCTTCGTCCATGATGTCAACAGGGCAGAAGGTCCAGCCGTTTACCTGCAGCGTTTCGTGGTGTTGTTCGGTGGTGTAACGGTCGCCTTCGTAGTAGGTATTGGTTTCAACGATGGTTGCATTAGGTAGGTCTGTCTTAATAAGGTTTTCTACCCAAGGGCGGGGGATAATATTAGGGCCATGTTGCTCGCCTGTATGCAGTTTAATTGCAACCTTGCCAGTCATATTGTCGTTTACGCGCTCATAGATTTTCTTTAATCCTTCAGCGGAAAGATCGCGTGTGAAATAAACAACAGATTCATTTCCCGTGCGTTCGTTGTAAGGAATATAGCGATTGCCACCAGTGCCAGGAGTAATAATTTCAGACATAATGAACCTCCTAAGATGAGAAAAGCTTATATCAGAAAAGCCTATATCGGCAAATCGTTTAGATGGTACAAGCACATTTTAAGAATACAGTGATAATCTGCGCTTTCTTAAAAAGTACGTTTCATTACATAACAAATTGTAACTTAATTATATCTTTGGTGTCTCAGAGTTATTATGCAATTCTTGCATGGTTGCGTATACGTTTTGTTTAAGGGTTGCAGGCACCGCAATGTTTAAGGGTTGCAGGCGCCGCAAGGTTCGTATCCCTCAGAAATTAGCTCGTCTCGGGTTCCGTAATAGTCCTCTTTATTGCGAGCGCTGGTGTCTTTAACGGAATCACACCATGAGTAGTGGAATTTCTTAGAGTTCGTGTTTAAAACGTAGTCTTGCTCTGAATTGTCATGGGTTCCATTTTGATAAGAACTGTTATTTTCAGCATTGTAGTTCTGAGAATGGTGATTGTAGTAGGAATTGTCATTGCCCTGAGAATGGTATTGAGAATTTTGGCTATCCCAATAGCTTGATGAATTGTATTGAATGGTCGAAGGATCTTCCCAGTTATCGCCTGTTTCGTAATCGATGCCAACTCCGGGTTGGACGTTGTAGCAATACACATTAAAGCTTACGCCTTCACCGTTATCCTCGACAGAGTAGCCTTCCATGTGAACGCCTCGAGCTACGAGTTCGTCTTCATAGAACAAAGGGGTTACACGATACAGTACGTGATTGTCGGTTTCGTCAACGTAGGCATCTATCTCATCTTCAAAAGGTAGCATGCCTTCGGTATTCATATAACGTGTGCCCGTAATAAGGTTTTCCTCGTTGGTGTTTTCACCCGTCAACTTATAACCGAGCAAATGGCAACGATTGTAGAGGCTCTCTCCGTCAACGAAATCGTAGCGAACACTGTGCCAGCCAGTAGGTTTTACGTCGCTAATATTGCCACGTTTTTCAGTTGGCATGGTTTCTTCTCCGACCAGCGCAAATGCCGTTCCACAGCGGCCTTCATAGTCAAGATCGGAATAGTTTTCAAAAGATTCAGCATTTTTTTCAGCTTCAGTAAAAGAGGGCTTATTATTGTTTACTTCTATATAAGGAATGCCTTCATATTCTGGGATGTCTGCAAGTGAAGGCTGACCACCTTCAGGGGCCGATACTGAAATGATTTCGCCCGTCGAAGAATCAACGGTGTTTTTGGTGTTTTGGTATTCACTTGATGGCTCAGCAGTGTATTGCCCGTAGTCAACCTTTTCTGAGCATCCACATAAGGGAACTAGACATAGCACGCCGACTAATAAAACGGTTAAAGCAAGGAGTGCTTTCGAATGCGTGGCGGACTTTATATTTACGTTTTGATAATCCATATTTCTATATCTTTCAGTATCAGGTACGTCTTTTGCGAGCATCATTTAACGTTTGATGTATCTTTCGATGTTGTCGTGTCTTTCACAAGCATTTTTCAGTCATCCGCCTAGTATACGTGCATTACTGTCATGCTCAGTGAATAAAAGTTCTACACTCAATAAAAGTTCAACACACTGTTGAAATACCCAAGTGGAAAGGGGTTGCTATGAACTTGAACTTGCTCGAAGGTAAAACCGCTATTATCACCGGCGGCACACGCGGTATTGGCTTTGCTATCGTAAAGAAGTACCTGGAGAATGGCGCGAACGTTGCGCTTTGTGGTTCTCGTCAGGAAACGGTCGATAAGGCATTGGCTAAGCTTCGCGAAATCAACCCTGATTATCCTGTAATGGGTATTACTCCTGACCTTGCTGATCCAGAGTCTATTGCATCAGAATTTGCAAAGGTGAAGGAAGCATTTGGTCGCATTGATATTCTTGGCAACAATGCTGGTGTTTCTGCGCGTGAATCAATTTACGAATATGATCCCGAGGCGTTCAAGAAGACCATGGAGCTCAATGTTAATGCTGCCTTCTATTGTTGCCACGCAGTTGCTCCTATCATGAAGGAACAGGGTGGTGGTGTAATTATTAACACCTCTTCTATGGTTAGCATTTATGGTCAGCCTTCTGGTTGCGCATATCCTACGTCAAAGTTTGCTGTTAATGGCTTAACGAAGTCGCTTGGTCGTGAATTGGCGCCTGATAACATTCGTGTAAATGCGGTAGCACCTGGTATTACTCATACCGATATGGTTGATGTTTTGCCAGAGGAAATGATCAAGCCATTGATCGCTTCTATTCCTTTGGGTCGAATGGGTGAACCTGAAGATATCGCTAACGCTTATTTGTTCTTGGCATCTGACTTGGCTAGCTATGTAACTGGCGTTGTATTGTCTGTTGATGGTTTGGCCCGCGCATAACTGCTAAAGCTTTTTTGCGCATGCAAGTTGTCGGCTTGTCTCACATTTAAAAGTTGATAAGTCCCTTGTGCAAAAAAGTAGCCGAATTTGTTTTTCTAAAACTTGTAGCCGTCCTTCATGTATGAAGGGAGGCTACTTTGTCGCAGGGGTGGTTTACAAGAGTGCGAATACTTTGTGTTGGGGTTGCTTACTAGAGCGCGAACGCTTTGTCTTAGGGGGCGGTTTGATAGCGAGCATCTAATATGTTGCGTGCGGTAGTTTGATGGAGAGCGGCCAGTGCATTGACGGCGGCTTAATATTTGTAGAATCCTTCACCCGCGTTAACGCCAAGTTTGCCTTCGTCAATGTAGCTCTTTAACATTGCCTGAATTTTTCCTGCGACAGTGTCGGGATTTTTCGAATCAGGGTTGAGCGCATTGACATTGTATGCCGTCGTAAGCCCTACAATATCCAAGATCTGAAACGGCCCAACAGGAGCGCCCGTGCCTAGACGCCAGGTTTTGTCGATAGTTTCGATATCAGCAACGCCTGTTGCCGCAAGCATTTCTGCTGAATTGAGTAAAGGCACCAACATACTGTTCAAGATGTATCCAGGTTGTTCCTTCTTTAGGCAGAGTGGAACCATACCGATTGCTTTTGCGAATTCAACGACCTGGTCATAGTAGCGCTGTTCAGTGCGTGCATGTCCCATTATTTCAGCAGTGTTATTGCGCCAAATTTCATTGGCAAAGTGAAGAGCAAGATATTTTTCGGGGCGACCAGTGTAATCAGCAAATGCACTTGGCAGCATCGTAGAAGAATTTGTGCACGCTACGGTGTGTTTTGGTAGGTGCTTTGCGGCTTCTGTGTAAAATGCAATCTTTTGTTCAGGATCTTCCGCGATTGCCTCAATTACTAAATCAGCATCTTTAAACGCTTCTTCGTAGCTCGTGGTAAGGGTGAGGCTTTCATAAGCTTGAATCGCTTGCTGTTTAAGGGTATCTATTTCTTCAGCAGAAATATCAGGCGAATCTGCTAAGCCACGCGCATAGGCGGCAGAGTTTGTTTTCATTGCTTTGAGGGTAGATACATATATATCGCGAAAACGTTCAAGCTTTGGACGAGCGCGATCGATAGAGGCATCGGTTCTGAGCCAGATGGTTACGTCGAATCCTTTGTAGGCGCTTTGCAAGGCAATTTGACTTCCGAGAACTCCGCCTCCAGCTACAACAACTTTTTTGAAGTTCATAATGACCTCCTTGATAGGGAGTTTCTGTATGTTCTATCTACACTCGAAGAAAATGTTTCTAAATTAGAAACATTTATATTGATAGTGAACTGTTAGCTAAAGGGCTTGTTTTAAGAAGAAAAGCAACAGAAACAAACAGATGGGGAATAACGAAGTATTGCGTTTAAGATCGCGCCTAGTTTAATAGCGCATAGTACTTCTCAAGAATGAACTTGTTTCTAAAAGTGTGAGAAGATGGGTGCGTCAAGTGCATCAAGTGCGTCAAGTGTGTTGTTCGCGCCAAGGTAATTCAAAAGTAATTCAAAAGGATTGATACATATGGAACTTCCAGGGCTAATTAGGATTCAGCCAAATCAGACCGATCTTTTGCGTAAAGCTGCCAAAATGATGGGCACAAGCTTCATGGAAGAGATGTGGTTTATTACCTGGCTTAGTGCCCTTGATGAAATTGGTACGTCTAAGTCTCGCAAAGAAGAGCTTATGCATGCCGTGTTTATGGATGATCTGACCAGCCATGCGCCTTATCAAGGCGTATATGCGCTACCTGACTTAAGTGCAGTTACGGGAGGTTATCTGTATAGCGATCTGGGCGGTATGACTCATAGTGCTATAGAAGAACAAACAGGTAAGTACTTCTTGGAAACTGCAACCAAGGAAGAGCTAGAACTTCTTGATGCGCAGGCGCAAAAGATGGAAGCCATTTCAGAATTTGATTGGGCGCGTGTTTTAGAACAAGACAATGACCATATATATTTCTATGCATGGGCCGTGGATCCGCAAGCTCGAGGTACAGGAGCTCTTCGTAAATTACTTACGCCAATATTTAAGTATGCTGATGAACATAACCTTAATTGCTATTTAGATTGCTACGCTGACAGACTCCAGCACATGTATGAGCATTTAGGTTTTGAATTAATCGATGAATTGCATTCTCCTGATTTCGAGGTTTATGAGCGAAGGATGATTCGTGTGCCGCGCTAAGTTATGCATTCTAGGCATAGACCTCTATTGAAACTAGGCATTTGCTATAGCTGCATCATTTGACTACTATATAAGAAACACTATTTCACCTAAGAATCATTTTGGTGGCGGAGGTTTAGTGTTGTGCATAGTAAGCTGTTTTATAGGGAGTGGCTTGTGAATACCGTAATCAATAAAACTGATATGCAGGTTATTGAAAATCAAACATTTGATGAAGAACGTGCTTTGTACGGTCTTCTCAATACAGTTGTTTCTTCCTGTGTATTTGATGGTCCAGCGGATGGCGAGTCTGCATTAAAGGAGTCACGTAATATTGAGTTAAATCAATGTGACTTGCGCTTGCGTTATCCTCTTTGGCATGTTGTTAATGGCGCTATGAAGCACTGTTCAATGCCTGAAACATGTCGTGCGGCATTATGGTATGACAAGAATCTGAATATCGAAGCGTGTACCCTGCATGGAATTAAAGCTCTTCGTGAATGCCAGGATGTGCGACTTAATTCTTGCGAAATTGAATCTTCGGAATTCGCATGGCGTTGCCACGATATAGAAATCCGTAATAGTTCTCTTGTTTCTGAGTATCCGTTCTTTGAATGTAAAAACGTCAAGGTAGATAACCTTACTATGAATGCAAAATATTCTTTCCAATACGTTGAGAATATGGAAGTAAGGGATTCTCGCTTCAAGACCAAAGATGCATTTTGGCATGCTAAAGATGTCACCGTCTATGACAGTGTTCTTGAAGGTGAATATCTTGCTTGGTATTCAGAGAATCTTCGGTTGGTACGATGCCACATAAAGGGAACTCAGCCATTTTGCTATTGCAAGGGCCTGATACTTGAAGACTGCACTATGGAAGATTGTGATCTTTCGTTCGAGCGTAGTGAAGTTCAGGCGAAAGTTTGTAGCCATATTGATAGTGTTAAGAATCCTTTGTCAGGCAGAATTGAAGCGAATTCAATTGGTAAGATTATTTTCGAAGACAACGTGGCGGATCCCTCTAAATCAGAAATCATAGCGTCCAACGATATAGCTTCATGTTGTAATTTGAATACCTGTTCTTCTCCAGCTGCTTAAAGGAGATAGTTCGGCATTGCAATCAGGAGCTTATTGCCACTGATCAAGTACTTGTTTGCATAACTCTGGGTTTAAATCTTGAGCTGCGGGAAGTCCGCAGGCGGAATGTGCCAACGCCGCTGCGCGAAGAATTGCTCCTTGCATTGCTTCAGTTGCCATGATGGCAACAAGATCAAAAGCGGCTTCTTGCTTGCCTGAAGCCATAGTGAAGATAGTGTCACCATCGGCAGAGGTATGAACAGGCTTAATGGCACGTGCATAGGCATCGTGTGTGATGGAAGAGACTTTTTGACATTGAGCTTTGGTGAGCTTTGCGTTGGTGAGCACAACGCCAATAGTGGTGTTCGTGCAAGGAGTTGTGCAGCCTTCTTGTTGTGATGTGGAAGCTGCATCAGTTGGAACGGTAGTCGACTCGATCGTTGCTGAACCCGAATTGTGTGGTGACATTGAAAGCAGTACAGGATCAAGCGGATCCATAATTAGGCCATTAGTGCTTTCCTCAATGTTTCGATGACCAGCAAGGGGAGTACCATCAGGTAAGCAAACAGTACCTAACGCATTAACCGCAACAATTGCAACGGTAACAACATCACCGCACCGAACGCCATATATGCCAAGTCCCGATTTTGTTGCTTGTGCAGGATCAAGCATTTTACCAACAGTAGCACCGCAGCCAGCACCAACGTTTCCTTCGGCAACTGGTGCATCATCTAGTGCACTACGAGTAGCTTGCGCACCCATTTCTGCAGTTGGGTGTTCTGGTTTACCGTAAGGCAAATCAAACAAGCACGCACCCACAACGATAGGAACATGCAATCCGCATAGTTCAAAACCAATATTGCGTTTTGCTAATTCTTGCATAACGCCCGTAGAAGCCTCTAAGCCAAAAGCGCTGCCGCCAGAAAGCACGACCGCATGTGCTGCTTCTACCATGTTTTCTGGTTTTAACAGGTCGGTTTCGCGCGTTGCGGGACCGCCACCGCGAACGTCTACACTACAAGCAGCCCCTTCAAGCGATACAACAACGGTGCAACCCGTTGCGGCTTCTTCGTTGTTTGCATGGCCGACGTGGAATTCTGGTAAGTCGGAAAGCGTTGCTTTAGTGAACTGCATAAAGGTGCTCCTATCAATGTCTTTAGAGTGAGTATAGCAAGCGTACGCACAATGCGGCATTATGTCTCCGTAAGGAACAAAGTTCTAAGTGAAATCGGTATTACATTGCATTAGCTAGGCGTCGAATTGCTGCAGGTGATGCCGTATCGTCGCTGAGTTGACACTGAATTGCTGCCGAGTTAGCGTCAAATTTCCGTTGTTTATTTAAGCTCAATAGTTCCTGTGGTAGTCGCTTTCATGAATGCTTCATCGTGACTTACCAGCACCAAAGCACCTGGGAAGTTAGCGAGAGCCTGTTCAAGTGCTTCGATAGAATGCAAGTCCAGGTGATTAGTAGGTTCGTCCATGATAATTAGCTCAGGAGCATTCATAATTCCGTGTGCCAAGAAAAGCTTTCGCGCCTCACCTGGGCTGGTTGATGCACCTGATAGGATTCGTTTTGGATCAGAATTTAGTTGCGCCACTATAGAGAGCAATTTCCCCTTTTCTTCTTTTGGTAGAGCGGTAATTCTTGCAAGCAAGGTTTTACGATCAGATTCCGAAAGCTCTTGCGGCAGATACAGTATTCGCAGAGGTGCCTGTTCTGCCTGATTTTGAAGTTCCTGTAATAGTTCATTGATAAGTGTTGTTTTTCCAATGCCGTTAGGTCCACGTATTCCAAGATGGGTCGTATTTTCCAAGGTGATTGTTGGGATCGATTGGGTTTCTCCTTGCGGGGTAGTCATGGTATGGGCAGGAAGATGCAGGAGTGTTTTGCGCGGCGACGGTGAAGCTTCAAGCCAAAGTGTGCTGTTGTATTCTTTGGCGATAAACATGCCAACAAGTTTGTCCTGTTCTTTGGCAAGTCGGGCATCCATATTTGCCGCCAAAGATCCTGCTTTACCGTCTTGTCCTGTATAGATGGCAAGCTTTATTTTTGCCCTACCATCGCGATCGTGCTTATCTAAGTTTCGTGCGCTTCTGCGCGACGCTGTTTGACTTGCCTTATTTGCTCGCTGTGCATATTCGGCTTGTAGTTTTTGCACTTTGGCTTTCTGGGTTTCTTTGGCACGGGTCGCTGCAAGCGTATCTTGCTGTGCTTGTGCTTTTGCTTGAGAATATCCTCCAGATCTCATAACAGCCTGACTGCCTTCAAAACACAGGCAGTTGGAAGCAAGCGCATCAAGTAGTGTTCGCTCATGAGAGATCAACAGGCCAATACCTTTATAGGTTGCAAGTGCTTTTTGAATTTCAGCCCGACACACAGCATCAACGTGATTGGTTGGTTCGTCGAGCACTAAGAGCTCTGGTTCCATCCAAAGAGCGGTAGCAACTTGAATTTTCTTTTGTTCGCCACTACTCAATTCAGCAAAACGCCAAAGCATGTCATCTTCAATGTTGAGGATGCTACGCAAATGCTGAGCTGTCGGAGTGTAATCGGAGGCGAAATCGAAAAGCATAGAGGGCTCATTAGCTGCATCTTGTTCACAGTAGGCAAAGGTTAATAAAGGCGTTACCGAGCCGAGCTCGGGTGTGATAATGCCACAAGCAATGCGTGCAAGGGTAGTTTTGCCACAGCCATTGTTGCCGATAATGCCAGTCCAACCACGTGAAAACGTTGCAGATATATTAGTGAGGGCAGGATTAGAGGCACCTGGATAAGTATAGATAATATGAGATAAGGTAAGTACAGAATTTGATTGAGTCATGATGAAGTTCTTTCTATTAGCGTACCGTGTATCTTTAGCTACTAGTAGCTTTGCAAGTGCACTATTGGCAATCAAGCCAACACGCCAACGGGGCAGTGGTACATAAGAGGTATAAACAGAGGAAGGGGCTTAGGACATAATCTTAATGGTAGTTTATGCCTTTGATTAGGGAGATTGTTAAATTGTTTGACAGAAGGGCGGTCTATTTGAGTTCTTTAATGATTCTGTGTCATGAGAGATTGTTGCTTTAGTCACTAAGTCATCAGCTGATACAGATCCTGCTAATACGTATTACTCAAAAACTCAAAGCACACTATTTGTGCAGATAAATGCTATAGAATACAAAAAGTCAACTTAATAGATAGGGTCTACTATGCTGCAGATTGATAAAAACGCTCTTAAAGAAATCCTTCTTGCTTATAAAGATCAATTAACTGTCTATCGCAAAGATGAACTATATAAATGGGAAGCAGTCAAACACTTCCAAGAACATTGGGATCCTAATGCTGAAGACGTCTACGCAATGTTAGACGAAGCATTGGCGAAAAGTCACAACTTATTAATGGGTGCAAATTATTTTCCTAAAGGCATGCTTTTAGTATTTGCTGAAGAAAGCCCTTACAAAACACTAGAAGCAATCAACAAATTATTCGATAATTCAAAAGATTTGAAGGATCGCTTAATAACTTTCGAGGAAGATGGGCGAGTTCTGCTTGAAGAGCTGAACAATGCTCACGCAGTAGAAAGTATTGATCCTGTAAAGAGTAGTTATTTTGATTCACGTTCTGCATCAGTTTATCTAACCTTTAGATATCCTGAAACGTTTTATTTATATAAGGCGATGATGTATAAAACGTTTTCCACCATGCTGGGAATTAAGGCTGAAACCAATAAATTTAATAAGGTTCTTGCTTATAACGAATTATGTGACACGGTTCTTGACTATCTTAAAAATGAAGCTCAAGACGTAATAGCAATGAGTGATGAGCTTCTACCCGAACACCTTAAAAGCGTAGATCCTGATCATCATCTGTTAGTTCAGGATATAGTTTATTTTACTGACTCTTACTACAAAGAATTAGCAGGCAGTAAGAACGCAAACTCAAATGAATACGATCCAGAAATCTCTGTAGAAACATGGCTTGATCTTTTATCTGACCCAACCATAACTAACGAAAATAATTTAGTAGCTTTGAATAGGCTGCTAGAGGCAAACGAAGCAACATGTAAACAACTTAGTCTTACATACGGGGAGACTATGAATTTCTATAATGCAAATATTTCTTCGTTCTCGAAACGGGTTGCTGAGAAGACTCATTGTCCACTAGAAATACGTGATAATAATAATCCGCGTTATTGGCCTGTATGCTGCACAGGAAAACAAGCAGATCAAGAACAGCCTGGTGTGTTTGTTTGGAAACTACGACCAGAACTTGAAAAGGCTCTGAGTCTATTCAATGAGGATGAAAATACGGAAGTTCTTTCTGATAGTGCACACTCAAACTTTCCTGAACCAACAAATTATTGGTGGATAGTGGCAAATCCCGCCTATTGGAGTTTTAATTTAATTCAAATAGGGGAAACAGTTAAATATACTTCGTACAATGAAAACGGTCACAAACGCCGCATATTTAAGTACTTCAAAGAAGCAAAAGTAGGAGACTTGGTAGTTGGTTATCACTCTGCTCCTGAAAAACAAATTGTTGCATTGTGTAGGGTTGCTAGCGAACTAGATGATGAATCAGAGGAAATCTCTGAACGAGGATTGTTGATTCAAAAAGTCGCAGATATTCCACGCGGCTTGCTTTATAGCGAATTAAAAGCTGACCCATTGTTGGCTTCTATGGAGTTTATTGCAGGTAATCCTACGGGTACGCTTTTTAAACTTCAAAAGAATCAATACGAGCGCATTGTCGAATTGACGGAAAAGCCTGAACTTGAACCTTATACAGACAACGATTTCTTAAACGAAGTTTTCATTGAATCAGAAGATTTGCACGCACTTACATCACTCTTAAAGCGCAAGAAAAACCTTATTCTGCAAGGTGCGCCTGGAACAGGTAAAACATTTGCAGCTAAACGTTTGGCGTATAACATGATGGGTGTTAAAGACCCCAAGCGTATAGAGATTGTTCAATTTCATCAGTCAACAACCTATGATGAATTTGTTGTTGGTTATCGTCCTAGTGAGGACGCGGGCTTTAAGGTTCAAGAGGGAGTTTTCACGCGCTTTTGTAAAAAAGCAGCCTCAGATCCAGAAAATGATTACTTCTTCATTATTGATGAAATTAACCGCGCCAACATTTCGAAAGTTTTTGGCGAATTGCTCATGCTTATCGAAAGCGACCACCGAGATAAAACTATAAGTTTGTCAGTTGGCGGTACTGATTTCAAAGTTCCTAGTAATTTGTACATCATAGGTATGATGAACACTGCGGATCGCGGACTTGCATTGATTGATTATGCTCTACGTAGACGTTTTGCGTTTTATGAGATGAAGCCTGCATTTACTAATGAACATTTCAATAACGAGGTTGCGCACAGTAAACGAGTTGCCCGCTTAGTTAGCGCGGTGGAAAAGCTCAACAAAGAAATCGAAAACGATCCAGCATTAGGACGAGGTTTTTGTATCGGGCATAGTTACTTCTGCGCGGAAGGTATTTCTGATGATGATGCTGACCTTATTTTGAATTATGAAATACTTCCTCTTATTGAAGAGTATTGGTTTGATGATCAAGATAAGGCCACTAAAGAAATTGCCAAACTGAAAGCAGCAATCCAGTGAGCGTTCGGGCAGAAGATACGGTAGTAATTCGTAATATTTACTACATGATGGCGTATGCCTTCCGTGCGCTTGACGTTAAAGAATATAAAAAGCTTGCCAGCGAATCATTTGAGCACTTAGATGATTTGCTGGCGGCAGTTCTTACCATTGGTATTTCTTTGCAGCGCAAGCGTGGTTTTGAAAAGAACTATCAAGAGCAAAACGAAGACCTTGAAGGGTTGCGCGGCAGACTTGATATGTCCAAAACTGCTCGCTTAATGATGTCGGGAAAACAGCAAACGCACTGCTTCTTTGATGAATTCAACGAGGACACCTATAAGAATCGGATCTTAAAGCGCTGTGCTGAAATTTTGCTGCGAAATAAGGATGTTGATCAAATGAGGCATCGTGACCTTAAGCGATCACTCCTTTCTTTAAGGGATGTTTCTTCAATTGACGAACACCGCATTGACTGGAGCCGTTTAAAGTATCACAGGAACAACGGTTCTTATCGCATGCTGATGAATGTTTGCTATTTGATTATCAGTAGGGAATTGCTTTCTGAAAACAGGGAAGAAAAACAGCTTGCATCATTTGAGGATATTCGTAAGCTGAGCAGCTTATACGAGAATTTTGTTCTTGAATATTATCGAGTTCATCATCCTGAGTTAAAAACAGATGCCAGAATAGTAAAGGGCGGCATCAGCGCTAACGCGCCAGTGTTTCTTCCTAGTTTATGCACTGATATAACCCTTGAAAGTGACAATGGAATTTTAATTATTGATACCAAATGCTATGGCAGGATTTTGAGCTCGAATTACGGACATGAGATTCTCTTGCCAGCGCACAGGAACCAGATCTTTTCTTATGTCATGCATGAATCCTACGGTAATGAAAAACCAGTTCAGGGAATGCTGCTTTATGCATTGACTGAACATGAGCAAGCTATGCACGAATCTTGGGAAGAATTAGACCATATGTTTCACTGTTCTACTTTGGATTTAGGACAAGAATTCAAAGATATAGCTAAGCAATTGGATGAGATTGCTGAGTTGGTTTGAGCCATATTACTAAAAGGACTTTAGATGAGCGATCTTGAAGAAGAATATTATTGTCCAAATTGTGGGGCAATACTTAATGATCAAGATGGATTTGATCCTGATAATGGATATTGGATATGCAAAGAATGCAGTCAACCGTTATTCGATGAAGAAGATGAATACGCACGGTATGGAGATGTTGTTTGGTGCTGTGATAATTGTGGTGCGATCTTAAATTCTCAAAGTGGCTTTTCTGATTATTTAGATTCTTGGACATGTGAAGAATGCGGTTATCTTAATTCCATTTCAGATGATGAAATTTATGAATCTGAGGAGGTTTGGAGAAAGAATAAAAAAGAATTAAACAACATCTCGTCTGAGAATGATATTTCTGATGATAGTGGCTTTTATTCGGATGATGATGGAAGAAGTAATTTGTTTGATTGCGATGAAGACGAAGATGAAGACGAAGAATCGTATGGTGCAGATGATAAGGATTCGGATCATCATCAAGAAGACCAGCGATCACATAATTCATTTTCGAGTAGTAAGAAATCTGATCTTAAAATTATAAAAGAAATTGAAGGATCGAAATCCTCGCTTAAAGAAACACTTGTTATTATTGGATCTATTTTTATTCTACTAGGTGCACTTGCGATTCCTTGTTTGAATTACGAGTTCGGCTTTCTTGATTCTGTCTTTCATGCGGGGGAAATAAAAGTACCATTTTCTTCTGATGATTTTGATGGCAAGAATATTGAAGAGGTTAAGGCAAGAATTGCTGATGCAGGATTTTCAAATATTGAAATTTACGAAATGAAAGATTTGAATTTCTTATCAGGGCTGTTTACTCCTGAAGGGGAAGTTGAATCAGTGTCTATAGCGGGTGACTTGGATTATCAAGAGGGGGATTATTTCAAGCTCGATTCACACGTTCTTATTTCTGTACACACCTTCTCTTAATCTTAAATAACGGCTTGCTGTGACATATTTAGGACAAGTAATTGCAGTTTAGCTTGATAAAATTGAACAATACATTTATAGACTTTAGATAATCACAAGGGATTTAACTATGCCAGAATTCACTCAAGCGCAACAGCGTGCAGAACTTCATAAAACTATTTGGTCTATCGCGGATGATCTGCGCGGTAGTGTTGATGGCTGGGACTTTAAACAGTACATCTTAGGGACCTTGTTTTATCGTTTCATCTCAGAAAGCCTTTGCGAGTATCTTAATGAAGCCGAGCCTGATCCAGATTTTGATTATACGAAGCTAACCGATGAGGAAGCAGAATTTGGACGTGAAGCTACGGTCGCAGAAAAGGGCTTCTTTATTTTGCCGTCGGAATTATTCCAAACAGTTCGTGCTTCGGTTATGCAAGGCGCAGCTAACCAAAATGAGAACTTGGAACACTTGAATGAAACACTGGAGCGAGCATTCAAGAACATTGAGGCTTCTGCTATTGGTACCGAATCAGAAAAAGATCTAAAAGGCCTTTTTGATGACATGGATGTTAATAGCGCCAAACTTGGTAATACGGTTACGGAGCGAAACAAAAAGCTCGCTAAGCTCCTAAAAAAAATTGGTAGCTTGGATTTTGGGGGAGAATTCAAAGACAACCGTATTGATGCGTTTGGCGATGCTTACGAATATCTTATGAATATGTATGCTAGCAATGCAGGCAAATCGGGTGGTGAATTCTTTACGCCGCAAGATGTTAGTGAGCTACTTGCGCGTATTACCCTTATTGGTCGTGAAGAAGCTGATATTAAACGTGTGTACGACCCTTGCTGCGGTTCGGGATCACTGCTACTAAAGTTTTCGAAGATTTTCGGTAACGATGCGGATATTGATTATTTTGGTCAGGAAATTAACCTCACCACCTATAATCTTTGTCGCATTAATATGTTCTTGCACGATATTAATTTCGATAAGTTTGATATTGCGCTAGGCGACACCCTTAAAGAGCCTGCCCATTGGGATTATGAACCGTTCGATTCAATAGTTTCTAATCCACCGTATTCCATAAAATGGGAAGGTAAATCAAATCCAACGAATATTAATGATCCTCGTTTTAGTCCTGCGGGGGTTCTTGCTCCTGAAAGTAAGGCTGACCTTGCATTTACTATGCATATGCTTTCGTGGTTGGCAACTGATGGTACAGCCGCAATTGTTGAATTTCCTGGCGTGCTATATCGCGGTGGTGCAGAAGGTAAGATTCGTAAATATCTTGTTTCTAATAACTATGTCGAAGCTATCATTCAGCTTCCTAAAGAAATGTTCTTTGGTACTTCAATTGCCACATGCATTATCGTTTTAAAGAAGTCTAAAACCACTAATGATGTGTTATTTATTGATGCTTCTGAAGAACACTCCCGCGAGGGTACGCGCAATATCTTCACGGAAAATAATATGCAAAAGATTCTTCGAACTTTAGAAGCGCGTGAAGAGGTTGAATACTTTTCTAAACTCGTTCCTAATGATGAGATTGTCGGGAACGACGCTAACCTTTCGGTATCAAGCTATGTAGAAAAAGAAGATACGCGAGAAAAGATAAATATCGAAGAGCTTAATGCCGAAATAAAGAAAATTGTTGCTCGCGAACAAGAGCTGCGTGACCAGATTGACGCTATTGTGGCAGATTTGGGGGCGTAGGTCATGAGTGAAGAACTGGTATTATTTAAATCTGCTGATGAGAATATCGTTCTAAATGTAGCGATTGATAAAGATACTGTTTGGCTTACTCAGGCACAAATGGTCACCCTATTTTCGACTTCAAAGCAGAATGTAAGCTTGCATATCAATAATTGTTTTCGTGAAGGCGAACTTGAGAAAAACTCAGTTGTCAAGGAATCCTTGACAACTGCTAGTGACGGGAAAAATTACAAAACCAAACAGTACAATCTCGATGTAATTATTTCTGTTGGATATAGAGTCAAATCCAACAGAGGCGTTGAATTTCGTCGATGGGCAACTGGTGTTTTAAAACAATTCATCCTTAACGGTGTAGTTGAAAACAAGCAGCGCCTTTCTCAACTGGATAAAACCGTTCAAGTAATGGCACGTATTCCTGATAGTTTAGAAACACGACAGATTTTAGACATTGTTCAAAGCTACATGCCTGCGCTTGATTTGTTAGATGACTACGATCATCAACGTATTCAGCAACCTAAAGGCTCAAAAGCAACGTATGTTCTTTCATATGAAGAATGCCGTGCTGTTATAGATGGTATGAAGTTTGCTAACGATAGTGATTTATTTGGCGTAGAAAAAGATGATTCTTTTAAGGGAACGGTTGGTAACATCTATCAGGGTTATGCGGGGCAAGAAATTTATCCGTCATTGGAAGAAAAAGCTGCAAATCTTTTGTACTTAACAGTAAAGAACCATTCCTTCTTGGATGGCAATAAGCGCATCGCGGCAACCATGCTCTTGTATTTTCTAGATAAGAACGATGCCTTATTTAAGAGTGGTGAAAAGGTGATCGACGACAGCACGCTTGTTGCAATTACGGTGATGATTGCCGAATCTAAGCCCGAAGAAAAGGACGCGATGATTGCGCTAGTGATGAACTTCCTCACAATGAAGCGAGGCAGTAATGAGTAAAATAGACGATCTGATTCAAGAGCTTTGCCCTGATGGGGTGGAATATAAAGAGCTGGGCTCAATAACGACAATCCAAAGAGGTGCTTCTCCGCGTCCTATTAGCCGGTACGTAACCGAAGAAAGCGATGGTGTCCCTTGGATAAAAATTGGTGATGTAGATACTGGAGGAAAATACATTACTCAGACTAAACAACGCATTACGCAAGAAGGAGCTAGTAAATCGCGGTTTTTAAAATCTGGCAGTTTCGTATTATCTAATTCGATGAGCTTTGGAAGACCGTACATCCTTAAAATTGATGGTTGTATTCATGACGGTTGGCTCTCTTTGAGTGATTTTGAAAATAGCTATAATACTGATTTTTTGTACCACTTATTACGTTCCAGTAATATTCAGACCTATTGGTCGATGGAAGCCAATAGTGGTTCGGTTAGTAATCTGAATTCCAAAATCGTTAGTGGAACTATGGTTCCTGTTCCGCCAATTGAAGTTCAAGAAGAAATTGTTCGTGTGCTAGACTCCTTCGCGGAGCTGGAGGCGGAGCTGGAGGCGGAGCTGGAGGCGCGTAGGCGCCAGTATGTCTACTATCGCGACCAGTTATTAACTTTCAATAAACCAGAAGAGAGAGAGCTTCTAAGTAAATCCGTTAAATGGGTACAGCTACAGCAGATTTGTGATTTAAGCAGGGGGAAGGTTATTTCGAAAAAGTATCTAGCGGATCATAATGGTGAGTATCCTGTTTATTCTTCTCAAACGGAAAATAACGGTGTGTTTGGAAAAATAGATACATATATGTTTGATGGCGAATATTTAACATGGACGACCGATGGAGCTAATGCAGGTTCAATATTTCATCGTGAGGGAAAATTTAGCATTACTAATGTATGTGGACTTATAAAGAACAAGAACGAGAAGGAAGTTCTTACGAGGTTTCTTTACTATTGGTTAACTATTACCGCAAAAAGTTACGTTAGTGCTGGTATGGGAAATCCTAAATTAATGAGTGGAGTTATGGGCTCTATAGAAATTCCGCTTCCACCTCTCTCCGAACAACAACGCATCGTTGATATTCTCGACAAATTTGATGCTTTAGTTAATGATATATCTCAAGGTTTACCTGCAGAAATTGAAGCTCGTCGGAAACAGTACGAATATTATCGTGACAAACTACTTACCTTTAAGAAAAAGGAAAACTAATGACTAATTTCAAAATCGAGAGTTCGGGAAGTGATCGTTCTGCGGAAAAAAGGGATTACAACTTGGTTGAATTTGAGAATCAACCAGTTAAGCCGCTAAAAGATAGTGATATTCCCGATGCTCTTGATTTTGAAATTATGGCTTCGGGAGGACAAGCTACGGTGGTATCTGCCGCTCCTATTGCGCAACGTGTTTCCGATTCGTACCAGTCAGAGGCTGAACTTGAAGCGGAATTCATTAAGCAATTACAGCGCCAGGCGTATGAGTATCTTCAAATTGAAAGTGAACAAGATTTAATCAGCAACCTACGTAAACAGCTTGAACTTCTTAATAACATTACCTTTACCGATTCTGAGTGGAAACGCTTTTTCAAAACTTCTATCGCGAGCGAAACCGACGGTATTGTAGAAAAAACCAGGCGGATTCAGGAAGATTACATTCAAACTCTAAAGCGCGACGATGGGTCTTCCAAGAACATTTGGCTAATCGATAAGAACAATATTCACAATAATCGTCTGCAGGTAATTAACCAATACGCTGTTCAGGGTACGTATGAAAATCGCTACGATGTAACCATTTTGGTTAATGGACTTCCGCTGGTTCATGTTGAACTGAAGCGTCGTGGAGTGCCCTTAATTGAAGCGTTTAATCAGATAGAACGTTACCAGCGTGATAGTTTCTGGAGCGGATCTGGTTTGTATGAATACGTGCAAATTTTTGTAATTTCTAACGGCACGCACACTAAGTATTATTCCAATACCACGCGTATGGGCCACTTAAAGGAAGCTCAAAATTCTGGTAATGGCTCGCGTAAGAAAACATCCAACAGCTTTGAGTTCACCATGTGGTGGGCAGCAGCTGACAACAAACCTATTACTGACCTTATCCCTTTCACGTCGACTTTCTTTGCTAAGCATTCGCTTCTCAATATTCTTACAAAGTATTGTGTGTTTACTGAAGAGCAGCTTTTGTTGGTAATGCGCCCCTACCAAATTGTGGCAACCGAAGCTATCTTGAACCGAATTTTGGTATCGGAAAACAATCCTTCCATGTTGGGAACCATTAAAGCAGGTGGTTATATTTGGCACACTACAGGTTCTGGCAAGATTCTGACAAGTTTTAAGACGGCACGCTTGGCTAGTGGCATGGAGGGCATCGATAAGGTTTTGTTTGTGGTTGACCGCAAAGATCTTGATTATCAAACCATGCGCGAATATAACCGTTTTGAAAAAGGATCGGTTGACGGCAGTGATAATACGCGAGTTCTTGCTAAGCATTTGGGTGATCCTTCGAAACGGATCTTAGTTACTACCATTCAAAAGCTTTCTACGTTCATTAAAAAGAATCCAAAGCATGAGGTATATAGCCAACATGTGGTAATCATTTTTGATGAATGCCATCGCAGTCAGTTTGGTGATATGCATGCTGCTATTACCAAGCATTTCAAAAAATATCACCTGTTTGGTTTTACGGGTACGCCAATTTTTGCTGAAAATGCTGGTTCTGGTGGTAAGGCAAATCTGCGTACGACAGAGCAAGCTTTTGGCGATAAGTTGCACACGTATACCATTGTTGATGCTATTCGTGACGGTAATGTTTTGCCTTTCCGTATTGACTACATTAAAACCATTAAAGAACGTGACGATATTAATGATGAACAGGTCTATGGTATTCAGCGC
>OLPV01000814.1_pt1 | contig 24970 bp, 7 predicted proteins | sample 1671961 | NCBI WGS metagenome assembly OLPV01 (sample SAMEA3136630, study PRJEB25190) | human gut metagenome | biome: human gut; feature: human-associated habitat; material: faeces | place: Austria | collected 2013
AATAGCTGAATTTCTTGATTTTGCTATTCAAGCCAAGTTTGCTTATGTCAACAAGTTGCCCGCCTTGAAATCAAGGCGGGTTTTATGCTATACTATATACGATTTTGACAGACTTTGAAACGACGCGACGAACAGGAAGGATACCATGAAGCAGGAAAAGCTGGAAGACCGATTGCAGATGCGCAGGCTGACGGTGGACGATACCGCGCAGTATAACGCGCTGCTCCGTTATGCGTTTCAGGTGACGGACAGCGAGCTGGCCTCGCTGGGCTGGAACCAGAAGGAAATGGAGCGCAGCAAAAAACCCGTGCTCAAAAAGACGGAGTCGTTCGGCTGGTTTGACGGGGAAAAGCTGGCTTCGCAGATCAGCGTCTACCCGATGCAGGTCAATCTGTTCGGCACGATGTACAACATGGGCGGCGTGACCGGCGTGGCGACCTATCCGGAATACATGGGGCACGGGCTGATGGCGCACCTGATGAAAAAAGCGCTTGATAACATGCGCGAAAACCACCAGTGCGTGTCGATGCTCTTCCCGTACCTGATTCCGTATTACCGCAAAAAGGGCTGGGAAATCGTTTCGGATAAGATGACCTACACCATCAAGGATACGCAGCTGCCCAAGCACCGCAAGGTCGGCGGTATGGTCGAGCGCGTGGACATCGACAGCGAGGATGTGCACCGGGTGCACGACGCATTCTCCGCGATGCGCCACGGCGCGCTCAAGCGCAACGAGCTGGAGTGGGAGGAATACTGGCGGTGGGAGGCCGACGACGTGCTCGTCGCCGTGTATTACGACGCGAACGAGAAGCCGACCGGCTACCTCGTCTACTACATCGCCAACGATGTGTTCCGCATCAAGGAGCTGGTGTACGTCAATCAGGAGGCGCGCCACGGCTTGTGGAACTATATCTCCGCGCACTTTTCGATGATCGAAAAGGTGGTCGGCAACAACTACACCAACGAGCCGATGGCGTTCCTGCTGGAGGACAGCGAAATTCAGGAGGAGATCGAGCCGTATATCATGGCGCGCATCGTCGATTTCGAGGAGTTTATCCGGCAGTATCCGTTTGATATCATCTCCATCCACGACGACCTGCATTTCATCATCGACGACCCGATCATGGAGTGCAACTGCGGCGATTTCTCCCTGCGCTGGGACGCGGCGGGCAACACCATTTTGGAGCGCGGCGGCACGCGCGGCGAAACCGTCCGCTGCGACATTCAGACGCTGACGGCCATGTTCTACGGCTACAAGCGGCCGACCTACCTCAAGCGCGTCGAGCGGCTGCAGGCCAACGACACCGCCGTGCGCATTTTGGAGGATATCATCCCCATCGAACAGCCGTATTTCTCGGATTATTTCTAAGAGTGAGGCGTTACAACCATGCAAAACGAAGCGGTCGCGCTTCTTCGCTGCCCGATCTGTTCGGGCAGTTTTCATCAGGAGGGCAAAAGCCTGTTCTGCGACAAGCGCCATTGCTACGACATCGCCAAGCAGGGGCACGTCAATTTCGCGCCGAACGCCAAGCCGTCCTTCTACAAAAAGGAGCTGTTTGAGAGCCGCGCGAAGGTCTTTGAAGCGGGCGTGTTCGCACCGGTCATTGAGGCCATCGGCGAAGCGCTGGAAAAATACGTAAAGGCCGAATGCCCTGTTGTGGCGGACGCGGGATGCGGCGAGGGATACTATCTGCGGAGCGTCTGCCCGGAGCGGGACATGATCCGAATCGGGTTTGATCTGTCGAAGGAGGCCGTTCTGCTGGCGGCGAAGGGCGACAGGCGCTCGACGTATTTCGTCGGCGATTTGGCCAACATACCGTTGGCGGACGGCTGCTGCGACGCGGTGCTCGACGTGTTTACGCCGGCGAACTATGCGCAGTTCGGGCGCATCCTCAAAAAAGACGGCGTGCTCATCAAGCTCGCGCCGAGGCCGGGCTATCTGCGCCAGCTCCGCGAGGCGGCGGGCGGACGGCTGGCGGCCTACGACGGCGCGCCCGTTTCGGATTACGCGCACGCGCATCTGAACGTGCTGGAACAGAGGACGATCACCTATACGATGCCGGTCAGCGGGGCGCTGGCGCTGCATCTGGCGAAAATGACCCCGATGCTCGCCAACATCGACGCGGAGAGCCTTGACCTGAGCGGCGTGACGGAGATCACCGTTGACGAGACGATGATCGTCGGCGCCATCAAACGGGAGGAAGAATTGTGAAGACGTTTTTTATGAATGACTACGGCGAGGGCGCGCACCCGATTGTGATGCAGCGGCTCCTTGAAACCAACATGGAGCACACCTGCGGCTACGGGCTGGATGATTACAGCCTGCGCGCGGCGGACGTGATCCGCGAGAAATGCGGCCAGCCGGGGGCGGCGGTGCACATCATGGTCGGCGGCACATCGGCCAACAGCATCGCGATTGCGGCGTTTCTGCGCCCCTATGAGGCAGCAATCTGCGCGCCGACGGGGCACATCAACGTGCACGAAACCGGCGCGGTGGAGGCGACGGGGCACAAGGTGCTCCCCTGCGCGGCGAAGGACGGCAAGGTGACGCCGGAAGGCGTGGAGGCCGTTTGCGCGCTGCACACGGACGAGCACATGGTCGCACCGCGGCTGCTCTACATCAGCCAGCCGACGGAAATCGGCACCGTCTACCATCTGGACGAGCTGAAGGCGCTGCGCAGGGTCTGCGACGCGCACGGGCTGATCCTCTTTGTGGACGGCGCGCGGCTGGGGAGCGGGCTGACCAGCCCGGAGTGCGACGTGACGCTCCGGGATCTGGCGGCGCTGGCGGATTGCTTCTACATCGGCGGCACGAAGAACGGCCTGCTCTTCGGCGAGGCGATGGTGATCGTCAACCCGGCGCTGCAAAAGGATTTCCGCTTTATGATCAAGCACAACGGCGGCATGATCGCCAAGGGGCGGCTCGGCGGCGTGATGTTTTTGGCGGCGCTGGAGCACGACGATTATTTCGCGTGGGCCAGACACGCCAACGAGATGGCCGATATCATCCGCGCGGGCATGGAGCGCGCGGGGATTCCCTTCTTCCAGCGGACGACGACCAACCAGATTTTCGCCGTGCTGACGGAGGAGCAGAACGCCGCGCTGGCGCTGGATTTCGCTTATGAGCGCTGGGCAACGTTGGATGACGGGCGCGTGGCCGTCCGCTTTGTGACAAGCTGGGCGACGACGGCGGAGGATTGCCGGAAACTCGTCTCCGCGCTGGAGGCGGTGGCCTGATGGCGCGCGAGGGGCGGTCTCATGTGCGCAAGAGAAAAAAGGGCTGTCTGGTTGGTTGCCTGACGAATCTGCTGCTCGTGCTCGGCGTGGCGGCGCTGCTGTTTGTCGGCGCGCATGTGCTGGGCTTTGTGAAGAGCGACCCGCAGACGGGCGCGCCGACGCTCCGCTTTGACAATCTGCCGGAAATCAAGCTCGGCGACTTTGATCTGAGCAAAATCGAGCTGCCGGACGTTTCGAAGCTGACGGAGAAGCTGCCCAAGTGGGCATACGGCGTGAACCCCAACGGGCTGACGATCAAGACGCTGCGCGCGGGCGACGGCGAGGCGGTTTTTGTCTGCGCGGACGGATACACCATGCTCGTCGGCGCGGGCAGCGGAACGGGCGCGGCGCTCTGCGGCCAGCTTCTGCTTTGCGGCGTGAACCACCTGAGCGCGGCGGTCGCGATGGGCTCGGAGGATGAACAGCTCGGCGCGATGAAAATGGCGCTGGGGCTGACGCGGCCGGATTATCTCTTTGTGCCGCCGACGCAGACGAAGGGCAAGGCCTACGCGCAGATGATCGACGCGGCGGAAAAGCGGGGGACGCAGATCGTCTCCGCGACGCAGAACATGGCCTTTACCCTCGGGCGGGCGCGCGTGACATTCATCGGCCCGGCGCGGACGCAGCATACGGACAGCCGCGACGACGGGCTGACGCTGCGCATCGACTACGGGGAGACGAGCGCCGTGGTGACGGGCTGTATCACCGCGAGCGGCGAAAAGGAGATCGTCGCCTCCGGCGCGGCGGTCAAGTGCGACGCGCTGATCGCCTCGCGCGGGGGCAGCGAAGCGGCAACCTGCACCGAATGGGTGGAGGCAGCCAAGCCGGGCGTTGCGTTTGTCACGGGGAAAAACCCCACCAACAGCGTGCGCATCCGGCTGCAAAAGGCCGGGGCGACGGTTTACGCCGCGAAGGAAAACGGCGTGATGACGCTCTATTCGGACGGACAGAAGATCACGGTTCAGCCGTAAACATGCGAAAGACCCTGCCGGGCGGCGTCCAATGCCCGACAGGGTCTTTCTGTTAAGAAACAGGGAGAAAATAGGGGGGAGGAGTGATCCTCGCTCGATTGGGTTGCGCTCAAGCGGGGCGCACACCTGGCAGGTGCGTCAAGCCTGCAAGGCTGCGGAGAGGCGCGTCAAACCTCATCCGCCATTTTGTTCAGGGAGGTGTTAGTTATCTCTAACAACAAGGTCATTATACAGGATATTGAGCGGCTTGTCAAGAGAAAAATTGAAAGTATTCCGCTGGGAATTGTATAGAATTGACTACGTTATATATGAGCTGAGATAAAAGGAAAAACCATCATTTTTGTTAGATCTGAAACGTTTCCTTTGTGCATTTGTAAGTTGAAAAAAAACAAGGAAGAGTGGTAGAATAAAAAGGGAAAAAATCGGTATATATCTCCCCATATGGGAAGTATATGCGGCTTTCAATGGAAAGATGAAAAAAAGATCGGCGAAAGGGGCATGTCGATATGAAAAATAAAAGAAGAATTTTTGCATGGATGCTGTGTCTGGTGTTGCTGGGCGCAGCGTCTCCGATGCGCGTGAACGCGGAGGATGAGCAGCAGAGCGAAGGAATCGTTTTGTATGAAGAAGGCGGAAAGCCCGAATACACCGAAGCTGAAGCGGAATCTGAAGTTTACAGCGAGACGGAAACGCCGATTGAGACGGAAGAGGCTGAAGAAGAGCCGGAAGCGACGGAAGAGCCGGAAGCGGCTGAAGAAGAGCCGGAAGCGACGGAAGAACCGGAAGTTGTGGAAGAACCGGAAGCGACGGAGGAGCCGGAAGATACGGCGACGCCCGAACCTACGGCAACGGTTGAGCCGACGGCAACGCCTGAACCTACGGCGACGGTTGAGCCGACAGTGACGCCCGAACCCACGTCCACGCCTGAGCCGGAGGAGCAAATCGAAACAATCGACTGGGCGCAGCTCAGACTGGACGGAAACGGCGATTCGGCGCGGCTGGTGATCGGCGTGAACAACGCGGACGGCGTGCGGCTGGAGCCGTTTGCGGTAGCCATCGGCGGCGACACGGACGCGTGGCAGGCGGATGATTTCTGGATGGATGGCGCTTCCCTCAGTTGGGAAAACGGCGAAATCGTTCTGTGGGTCTACGACGGCGTGGCGCAGGGCGGCGAGGTGCTTTGCGGCGGCCGTCGGCTGACGCTGACGCTGAGCCGAAACGGCGATGCGGAAACGATGCTCACCCTTGCGGCGCTGGACGGCGACGGCAACGAGCTGGATCTGCGCAACAGCGGCGACGGCAGAATCAAATTGCAGGCGCATTGGGATGCGAAGGTCGTCCGGCAGCCGGTGCAGATTGAGACGGAACTGATCAGCAACGGAAGCGACGGCCTGGCTTATGGCGACACGCTGGAAATGACTGCCGTGGTCAACGTCCAGCCGACGGATGCGAAGTGGTCGATCCGCTGGCAGTACAGCCAGGACGGCGAACACTTTGAAGACGTTGAAGGCGCAAACGAGATGCGCTATGCGGTAAAGCTCGACAAAATCAACGCGCAATATTACTGGCGCTTTGTGGTATCGGTTGAAGACTGAGCGACATGTTTTTGGAGGACAGGATGGAAAGGATGAACCATCTGAAAAGGGTTATGGCTTGGGTGATGACGGCCGCGATGCTCGTCAGCTCTTGCCCGACGACGGCGATTGCCGATGAAGTGGTCAGCCAGGTGCAGAAGCCGGTTGCGCAGACCCTCAGAAGCGGCGAAACGTATGGCTCTTTGCAGGAAGCCTATAAAGCCGAGTTTGAAACGACGACGGACGAAACGCACATGTCTTTCGCCGACCGCGTTCGGGATGTCGAAAAGAATGGAAAAGATACCTTGATTTACGCGAACCTGCGTCCGGCGCAGAACGCGGCGCAGTGGAAGACGGGCGAGGTCGTCCCCTTTACATTGAGCATGACCTTCCAGCTCGCCACGAACCTGACCGAATACAGGGCGTTTGACCTGAATTCGATGACGTTCGACGAGTACATTCGATATCGCCCGTTCGATTCCTACGACGATATCAAGCTGCAAATCAGCGCGCCCGGCAATCTGCGGATTTCCGCGACCGATAACGGAGGTTGGACGAATATCCTGAACGTTGACAGCGTCCAAAGCGTCGTTCCCGCGGACGGCAGCAACGCCGTGACGCTGAATTATACGTTCTTTGGCCGCATGATCGATAACGGTGTACATGCCGACGGCGATCCCATCACGCCGACGGTTTCACTCTCCGCGTCGATCACGCCGAAGATGCACTACTATGACGAAAACGGCGAAGAGAAAGTTTACGCCGGTACGCCGATTGACTATCGGGCAACGATCCACACGAACGCCTTCCGGAATGCGGCGGAAGCAAAGACGTGGGATGTGCAGAACGAGGCCGTGACGCACACGGTAAACGGCGACGAGGTAACCTTCACCTATCAGGTGCGCACGGGCGCGCTGGGAACGCAGGGCGAGATTCTGCGCCAGAACAGCGACTACGTGGATAAGGGCGTACTCGATCTTTCCGGCTATACGCTCAAGGAAACGATTCAGCCGGTTGCGGGAAAGAATGGCGCGAAGGTCTATCCGAAGCAGGCCACAGTGACACTTGGAGACAGCGCCTATACCTGCGATATTGTGGAAAACGGGGATGGCACGCGCAGCCTCGTAATGCCCGCAAACGGAGGAAACACGATCCACAACACGGCGGCGCTGGACGGCGATAATACCGTTCATCCGTCGGTCTATGCGTACAACAATTACACGGTCAACCTGATCTATGACAGGGCGGACTTTGAGCTGGACTGCGACGACGAACGGCTGGATGACGCTGCCTTTAAGGGCTTGGGCGTCACGCTGGATTCGACGCTGAACTACACGGTTTACGGCGACAGCGATGAAAAGACGGCAGACAGCAGCGAAACGCTGTATTATCATTTCGTGCGTCAGGGCGGCTACATCCTGCCGGAACAGTATGTGAAGCTGGCGGCAGATGTAGCGGACAGAACGGCCTATTCGGGCAGCGACGCGGCCTTTGCGATTTATAAGGCCAGCGAAGTGACGCGCAACGAAAAGGGCGAGCTGGTGCTTGGCGAGAACGCGAAGCTTTCCGACCGGATCGGCGCGTTTAAGACGAGCCGGGAACTGCCCGAAGGCGACTATTATGTGGTGCGCACGGGGATGGAAGCGGGCTATACCAACGTCAAGCCGGGCGGCCAGACGATCAAAATCGGCGAGGCGTTCTATCCGTATCAGCTTGTGACGGTGACGGCCGGAACGAAAGAAAACGCGGTGAAAGCCGAGTTCGAGGATTACAACGCGCAGAACGGCCAGTTTACCCTCGAAAAGATGTTCTATGCGCCGGACGGCACGCAGAATACAAACTCCAGCCTTTCCGCGGAGTTTACGCTGACCGCGAAGAACGGCCGCACCTACACGGTGAAGGTCGAAAACGGAAAACCGACCACGGTTTATCTGCCCGCGGATACCTATACGATGGAAGAAACGGGCGTATCCGACGGCTTTGCCAAGGCGGCCGACAGGATTGTCGTCATCGAGGCGGGCAGTCAGACGCGGATGACGGACGACAACGCCGTGAAGAACTATTCGACGGATGGTCTGCTGAACCTGAAAGCCTATCTGCGCAAGTATGAGCGGGGCGACAATCTGGAAGCGGATCAAAGCCATTACACGGTGACCATCACGCGCGACGACGAGACGGAGCCGGTGAAGCAGACGACGTTGGATGAGGCGGAATCCGTCTATCTGCCGAGATTCGACGGGGACGGGAACCTCATCACCTACCGCGTGAAGGTGGAGAGCAACGAACAGACGGACGGTCTGTTTTACGCGAGCAGCAAGAACGGCGAGGAGGAGAAGCCCGAAGCGGAGATTCAGATCACCTTTACGGACGACGCGAGAATCCAGAACGCCGACTATTTCTTCATCAAGCAGCAGGAGCTAACCATCACGAAGCGGCTTGTCGATGTGAGCGGCCTGAACAAAAAACAAACGTGGACGATCACGGTTCAGGCTGCCTGCGGAGAGGGCGACGAGCTGCCGAGCTGGAAGGTTGAACTGACGACCGACGGCGAACAGAACGAGGTAAGCCAGACCCTTTCGCTGCGCGGCTGGGACGAAAACGGCCATGTGGTGACCTATACCGTCGTCGAAGCGGCGGCAGAAGGCTATGCGGTGACGTACAGCGAGGAGAGCGTGAGGCTGGACGACGGTAAGGACAAGACGATCACCGTCACCAACACGCGTCAGGTCGGCAAGACGACCTTTACCAAAGAAGGCAGCGACAACGCGATACTGCCCGACGCGGTTTATGCCGTGCTGACCCGGAAAGCGGATGGCAAGACCTATCTGGTCGGGCGGACGCTGACGGACGGCGTGCTGACGGAAAAGACGGCGGCCATTGTGGATGAAGCGGGGCGCTTGACCCAGCCCGAAAATGTGGCGGACGCGTATCGTTTCACGACGGACGCGGACGGCAGAATCGAACTGATGCTCCCGGTGGAGGAAGGAACTTCCTATTATCTGCAGGAGCTGGCCGCACCGGAGAACTACTATTTGAATACGGAACTCGTTTGGCTGACGGTTGCGGCGGGCGACGACAGCCAGAAGGCCGTACAGGTTGACCGGCGGAAGTATCAGCTTAAGGTAACCAAAGATTTCCCGGACGAGGTGGCGAACGGCAGCTTTGCGACGTTTACCCTGTACGACGAGAGCATGCAGCAGGTCGGTGAGACGGTCACGGTGCGCAAGCCGGATCAGGCGGTCGGCGTGTTCACCATCCCGGCTTACGGCACGTACTATGTCAGGGAAACGGCGGTTTCCGGCGACATGATGCTCAACGACGAAGACTTTGGGCCGCTGACGTATAGCGAGACGTATCGGGCGGACAATCCGACTGTTGTCAACACGGCGAATGTCGGCAGCCTGACGGTTGAGCTGCGCGACGAGAAGAAGGAAAAGCTGGGCACGCAGCCCGCGGCCATCGATTATGTGAACGCGGCGGATCTGGCGAAGTTCACGGTCTCGGTGGGCGCGTCGAACCTCGCGGAGGACAGCTATACCTATCGGGCGCTGCTGAAAACCGGCTTTGTGCTCGACGAAACGACGAACACGCTGGTTTACATGGGCGAAAAGGGCGCAAACCAGGCGTTTGAGCTGTCCAGCCTGCCGATTTACGGCGATCCGAACGACAAAACCACGGCGCTGACGTACACGGTGAAGCAGGAGCAGGCGGCGCAGAGATATTTCAAGGCGGAAGACGAGCAGCAGTTCAAGCTGGACGAAAATGCCAGCCAGACGCTGACGTTTGAAAATGAGCCGAAGGCCGCGCTCAACGTCAGCCTGAACTACCAGAAGGAATATGAGCTGGAGCGCGGCAACGCGCCGGAGTATCCGCTGACGGGCGCGACGATGACGCTCTACGAAGTGAAGGACGACGGCACGCTTGAACAGGTTGAGTCGATCAACATGACGAACCCGACTGCGACGATCTCCGATCTGCACGGCCTCAAGCACTATGTGCTCGTGGAAACGGAAGTTCCGGACGGATACTGCGCCTATGAATCCAAAGATCCGGATCATGCGCACAGCGACAACGCGGCGTACAACAGAGAGCCGCCGCGCGATTATCAGGATGTGCTGGGTAACTTCAACTATGTTGAATTGACGGGCGAAGAGACCGATAATCAGAACGACAGTCAGAGGAGCAGCATCACCAATTACAAGGACTATGTGCAGCTGAAGCTGAACAAGATCGGCTACACGGTTCAGTTTGCAGACGACGCGGCGACGGAAGGCGTTGTCGTCGGCGAGACGCAGCCGCTGGATTACTGCCAGTTTGAGGTTTACGCCATCCGCACGAGCGACCTGACGGAAAGACAGCGCAAACTGCTGGCCCGCAACAGCGCGTTTGAAGCGCCGAAGGCGGGAGAGAAGGTGGAAAAAGGCACATATACTGGCCGGGAAGCGGAGCTGGAAGCTATTTTCACCGCCGAACCGCAGAAGAGCAAACTGATTACTGACGGAATCACCTATGAAACCGGCGCGAGCGGCATGGGCACGGGCGCGTTCATGACGGACGCTTTTGAGCTGGGCGACGACGTCGGCGAATATACCTTCCTGTTCCGGGAGGTGAAGATCAACCACGCAGGCGGCTATCAGAAGGTCTACGGCGGCGTGTGGTCTGCTGCGGCGACAGAGGTCAATGCCGTGACGGAAGTGGACGCATACAACGAGGCCGATGTGCTGAGCGGCGGGGAGACCGAGTTCAAGGGTCTGTTCCAAGTGAAGCTGGATAAGGAATACTGGCCGTCCACCGAAGCGAAGGACAACAACCGGGTCGGCGAGCTTAAGCCGCTGGCGGGCGTGACCTTTGAACTCCTGCTTGCGCGTGAAAACGCGAACGGCCTGTTGGAGGCCGTCAAGGGCAGAGGCGCGTTCAGCACAGAATTTGTCACAGGCTGCGAGAGCGGCATGAGCGCGGGCTACGGCGTGAGCATCACCGTTTCGCTGGAGACGCTCTATACGGAAAACGGCGGCGCGGACAATCCGGATAACCCGGTGAAGCTGGACGTGGATGAAAACGGACAACCCTTCTACGAGGCCGATTTCATCCTCCGCGAGAAGGATTACCCGATTAACATGGTTTATATGCAGGAGCGGTATGCCCTGCATGTGAAGGCTGTCAAGAATGCGCAGGGTGCGGATTACGTGACGGTTGTAGACGATTATCTGAACAAAGACGGACAGCACAACTCCATCAAGAACATCCTCGGCGAGATGACCTATCTGACGGTCGCCAAGTATGTGGACGGCGAGCGCTATTACGGCGGAGAGGGAAGCACGGATGCGGTTTACACCATCACGGATGCAAAAGGCAAGGTGTATACCCGTGTCACGCTGAACAACGCGAACCATTATGAGACGACGGTGCAGCTGCCGCGCGAGACGACGTTCACGATTGAAGAGACAACCGCGCCGGTAATCGAGGGCGTGCAGACCGACAAGAGCGGTTTTGTGTTTGACGGCGAGAAGGTGAACGGCACGTCGGCCAACCGACTGACGTTCACCACGGGCGAGTACAAGAGCCAGATTGCCGTCTGCTCCACGAATACGCGTTTCCATTCGCTGACCGTCATCAAGCTGGACGCGGATGGAAAGCGGGTCAAGGGCGCGCCGATTCAGATTGGTTATTCCGATGGCAAGAGCGCGGTTCTGAGCAGCAACGGACGCGCGCTGGCGAACACGCGACAGACCACGAACGAAAAGGGCGAGGTCATTTTCAGCCTGCCGATCTGGGATTATCGCACGAGCGAGGCGGGCAATTATCCGAAGGCCGAGTACGCGATTGCCGAGACGCTGGATGAAACGCCGGTGGCTGCAAACTGGAACCCGAACGCAGTGGTCAACCGGTATTTCAAGCTGCTCAACGGCGGAAAGCTGACAATCGCGGGCGCGGACGTTAAGGCTGACGAACCGATTACGGTTTACAACCCGGCGACGACGAGCGTCACCCTTCACAAGGTCAGCGATCGGAGCGGCGATACGGCGGATTTGAAGCCGATTGCGGCGTATTTTGCCCTGTATTTCTGCCCGTTCAAATCGCAGAACGAGTTCGAGGGCAAATTGAACTATCCGCAGATCGGCTATGTGTATCTGCCGCGTACGGGCACAACGGACGCCGAAACGGGAAAAATCACGTTTGACGGCCTGTATTCCGGCTGGTATAAGCTGGTCGAGACGATTCCGCAGGGACAGGTGAACGCGGGGCAGCTGTTTACGACGTGGTTCCGCGTCATCTGCGACGAGGATTACAAGCATCTGGACAAGAGCGGGAAGAGCAAGAGCTACACGAGCGAAGTTCAGCTCCTCGCTTCCGCAACGCTCAAAAATCGGAGCGACGCGGGCCGCCAGGACGCGAACAACAGCGTGAAGATCACCGATCACACCATCGATGTGACCAACACGCCGCGCGCGTATCTGGAAATCACCAAGACGTTTGAGCCTTCTCAGACGCAGAGCATCCCGGAAAGCGTCGCCTTCTATGTCTATAAGCAGGGGACGACGGAAGCGGCCGAACTGGAAATGCGCGTCGTCGATGCCCATGGAACCGAAAGCTGGCAGAAGGTGGCGCGGCAGCCGATTACGCTCGACGGCTTCACCGAGACTGAACGGAGTCAGTCCATCGTCGTGCGGCTCGATCCGGGCGCATACACCGTTGTGGAAAGCACGGACGAAAGCGCGGGCTACTGGTTCGCCAAGTCCGCGGCCTATCTGAATGGAAATCCGGAGACGCCGGTTTACAACGGCACGACCGTCGTGAACGGCCGGATCACCAGCAGCCGGAACGTGACCGTCACGCGTTACAACGCGATGGACGTTCAGCACCAGATGAAGGTTGACTTTGTCAACGCCGGCACGCGGATGGCGGGTCAGATTGAGAAGACCAAATGTCTGAGCGAAAGCGAAACGCCGACTGCGCTGGAAAACTGCTTCTTCTCGCTGTATACGCGGGACGAGCAGAACAATAAGCGCTATTATGCGGGACGTGAAAGCGGCACGCCGTTTGGCGACTGGACGGGCGCGCGTGAAAACGCGGCGCGCTTCAAATCCGGCGCGGACGGCATGGTGCAGCTGAACGAAGTTTATGCGCCGGAAGACGCGATGACGGACGGCGCGCTGTACACCTATTACGTCGAAGAGATTTCCGCGCCGAATTACAGCTATCAGCTGGCGTATGACGCGAAGATTGATTTGGCGGCGGGCAGCGCGGCCAACACGATTTCGATGGTGAATACGCGCGGCGTATCCATTCAGGTTCGCGTGTTCGGCAGCGTGAGCAGCAACCGCGACGATGATACGCCGGTTGTCGAAGGCGCTGTGCTTCACATCATGAAGAAAGACGCGGAAGGCAAACTGCACGAGGTTCTGCTTAGCGACGGACAGCCGTATCTGTATCAGATGGTGACTTCCAACGCAAACGGCGACGTGCTGTTCCCGTATCTGCCGAGGCTCGAAGAGGGCGAGGCGTATGTCGTCTTTGAGCAGCCGGACGCGGGCGCGATCGGCGACAAACCCGACAAGCCGTACCTGAACCCGGTGAGCCGGGGCTACAAGGCCTATTACGATTTCAAAAAGACGGACGCAAGCCACAGCAGCACGGCCGAGCAGGATGTTTCCAAGCTTGACGGCGAGGCGGGCTATTATACCGTCGTCACAGGCAAAGAGCTGATGGCCAATCCGAACGAGCTGTTCAGCACGCTGCACTTCAACGCATATAACGAGCCGAAGGGCAGACTGGTGATCCTCAAGCGCGACTATGAAAACAAGAGCGCGCTGGTCGGCGGCGCGAAGTTCAGCGCGGCGGAGACGGACGGCACGGACGAGACGCACAGATATGCGTTTGCGGACCTCGAACCGACCGCCGCAGACAGGACGGAAGCGCCGCAGACGCTTGAAATCGGCGAAAAGACGTATACGCTTGCGAAGGACAGAACGTATTACACGGACGAGCAGGGGTATCGGTATACCTACGTCATCACGTCGTATGTTGAGCACGGCAATTACGCTTTCGCGGAAACGACGACTCCGGCGGGCTATATCGAAACCGAGGCTTCGAAGTCCGCAGGCATGCCGTGGCACACGGAGGCAAAAGCGAAGCTGACGAACAAAGGCGGCTTTGCCGCGGCGGCGTTCGCCAACATCCCGAACCGCGATCCGTATCTGGATAAGACCGTTTCGGCGGTCAACGGCGAGGCCGACGGAAAGCTGGGCAACCTGCAAAACACGCAGGCGGACGGAAGCTGGCAGACGGTGACCTTTGAAATCCGGAAGACGACGAGCGACAGCGGCGCGGCGGACGCGAACGACGCAATCCGCTACCCGATGAGCAGCTTCGTGATTACGGACAACAAGGTCGAATATCAGACGGTGGACGCGCACGGCAATAAGAGCAGCTGGCTCGACGGCGGCGAGGAAACCGTGCAGACGCAGCACTTTGTGGAAAGCGTGACCGTCGGCAAGATGAGCTTTGCGCAGCTGAAGGAGGCCTATGGCACGGCGGCGGAAGGCGACAGAATCTATGCGGATGTTTACGGCATGATCGGCACGCAGGAGACGCTGATTCAGTCGAACATCGACGTGACCGACAGCAGCGCGGACGTTTCCCTGAAAGCGGAAGACGGCGGCTGCATCTACACGGGCTTCAAGATCGCGTATCATATGCAGAACGGCCGGGATATCCCTGCGGGCCTCAGGCAGGATACGCCGATTGTGGTGACGATGCGCTTCCATCAGGAATCCGGCGAAGCAATCGACCGCGTTTGCGGTGTGCGCAATACGGCGGGCCTCAACCTGGCCTATGCCATCGGCGCGAAGTCGCAGGCGAGCGTCAGCAAGACCTATACGGATGCGGCGAACTGCGATGCGGATTCGTCGATCGGCCTGCCGAAAGCCAGAATCACCAAACAGGTGCAGCGCGCGGAGATTGTGCAGAACCCGAACACGGGCGACTATGTCGTGACCGTGGAAGCGGAAGCCACCAACCCCAAGAGCGACAGTCTGACGGTGAGCGCGGGTTCCGGCGCGCGTTATACGATTGTCTTTGAGAATATCAGCGGTCAGGCGGAGAACCTGCCCGCAATCGAGGCGCCGATTCTGGTCGATACGCTGCCGCGTCAGGCCATGGCCGTGAAGGCGGAAGCGAGGAGCGACAACGCCGCGCTGAAGCTGACGACGACGGTATCCCAGGACGGCTACACGGTTGTGGTTCGGGGCGACGGCCAGCTGGAAGCGGGCCAGAAGATCACCCTGACGGTGGACGCGCTGTTCGTCGGCGAACGCATTCTGGAGCAGATTATCGCGCACAACACGGGCATGGATGCCAACATCGCCTATGCGATGAGCGGCGTGCAGACCGTGAAGAACACGAAGAACCCCTTCGGCGTGCCGTTTGTCGATGAAGCGGGCAACGAGATCACCGGCATGGTGAAGCAGCAGCCCGGCGACAGCCAGAGCGGCGAACTGCCCGGCTTTGAAGGCCAGCACGGCATTTCGGCGAAGGCTGAGCACAGGTCGGCGGAGCCTTCCGCGCTGACGATTTCCAAGTATGTGGCGGGCACGATTACCGGCAAGGACAAATTTGTCAGCGGGTCGAACGTGGCCGTGACCGGCGCGAAGACCGAAAAGGACAACGAAATCAACCGGATCTATTACAGAATTCTGGTGGAGAACCCGTCGCTCTCGCCGGCAGCCAACGTCGCCGTGATGGACGAACTGCCGCACACGGACGACTGGCGAAACGACAGCAGCACCAGAGATTCCAAATGGGATGTGGCGCTGGAGAGCACGGCCATCAGCGTGACCAAATACGCGGCGGACGGAAGCTCCACGGGACTCAAACCCGGCGAAGATTACACAGTCTACTTCACGCAGAAGAAGATCACGTCTCAGAACCGGAATACCTATAACGACTATTTTGGCGCCGACAACATCAGAAAAAGCTGGGCGACGCGCATGGCCCCGGCAGATGTCCACGGCTTTGCCGTGATGCTGACCCAGCCGCTGGCGGGCAAGGAGCGCGTGCTGATTGAATACACCTGCTCTGCGCCGGAGGTGACGGATTCTTCCGTTTACTTCACGACGGCAAACAACATTGCGCGGCTCAGCTATGACCAGCACAGCGGCGTGGCGAGCGACGTGACGCGCGTGGCGATCATCCCGGAGAAAGTATGGCTGGGCAACCGCGTCTGGATCGACTTCAACGGCGACGGCATTCAGTCCAAAGACCTGTCGGTCGAACCGAATTACGCGTACACGGGCGAAGGCAAGCAGCTGACCATGCAGCTCAGCCAGCGGTATAACCGTTACCGCCCGACGACGCAGACGCAGACGATCATCGACGGCAGCTATCAGTTTAACGAGCTGTTTGCGGCGGTGAAGCTTGCCAGCCTGAAAAACGATCCGAATGATTCGGACGGGAACGTTGTGGCGACCAACCTGTCCGGTTCGGAACGCTATACGTATCAGCTTACGCTGAGCGGCATTCCGGAAAGCTTCAGGGTCACAAGGAAGGGCGTGAACAACCCGATCGCCTCCGATAAGGACAGCGATTTCGTGGCCGATGGAAACGGCAGCGCGGCGACCAAGTGGTTCTATCTGCCGGTGCCCACCGAAGAGATGGTGAAGAACAACCAGCTGGGTTATCCGCAGGTGGACGTCGGCCTCGTGCCGGTGCGCAACCTTGAAATCACCAAGGAGGCGGACAACGACGCGGATGTTTCCGATGCGGTGTTCGCGATTTACGGCCCATATACGACGGAGGAACTCAACAATCTGACCGCGGTTTCGGCGGCGAAGAAGGTCGGCGAGATGACGTCGAGCGGCAATGAGTACAGCTTTGTCAGCACGCAGAGCGCGTATCTGACCTATGCGGACAGCTATCTGGTTATTGAAACGAGCGCTCCCGCGCCGTATCTGAGCACGGGCGCGACGTTCAGCGGAGAGGGCATTGCGCCGCACGACGAGGTTGAAATCCGCGGCGAAAAGCACAGCTGCTTCGTGCTGGAAGGCATGAACAGGCTGCCCGGCGACTTTAAGGCCGACAGCCGAAAGACCTATCGCGTGAGCGCGACCGATCTGTACAGCGCGGCGGGCACGTATATGCTCACGGCGCAGAAGAAGGTCTTTGCGGAGGGAACGCAGGTTGAGCTGGAGCAGTATGCCAACCTCTTCCACATCCGGGTCACCAGTCCGGATGACCGGAATCTGACCAAACGCGTTGCGGCGGGCGGAAACGTCACAGTCGAGGAGAACGCGGTCTTTGTGCAGGCAGATGAAAACGGAAAATTCGACCTGACGATGAACTACGCGACCATTCGGGAGACGGGCTGGACACAGCGCGACTGGGAAGGCATGACGTACACCTATCAGATTGAAGAGGTGAATACGCCCGCTTTCGACGGCGTGACCTACGACGAGACGAAGTACACTGTGACCGTGACGCTTGAAGACGACGGACAGGGCCATCTGACCCCGAAAGCGGAGATCTCCGGCGGCGAGGACGGAAGCATCGTTTTGAAGAACAAACTGGCGCGCCGCGATCTGACGATTTCCAAGACGACGGCGGGCAACAAGGTTTTGAGCGACGACGCGTTCACCGTGAAAATCGGACTCAGCCGCAATGATATTGTGCCGGTGGATGGCGATTATCCGATGGATGATGGCGCGGCGGAGACGAAGCTGACCGTGAAGAACGGCGAAGCGACGCTGAAGATCCGCGACGGCCAGACGGTGACGATCAAAGATATTCCGGTCGGCACGGCCTACACCGTCGAGGAGACGGACGAGCGGGCGCAGGGCTACAACATCGACGCAAGCGCCTATACGTCCGGCGGAAGCGGTGAGATAGCCACGGACAAGGAAGCCAAGGTTGAACTGAAAAACGTCCGCAACGCCGGTTCGCTTGAGATCCGCAAGAAGATCGAAGGCAAAGATCCGATCAGCAAGCGCGAGTTCAGCTTTACTGCGGCGATCACCTATCCGGATGGCGTGAATTTGGAAGACGAGGACAATCTGCCGAAGATTCCGATGGGCAGCCAAATGACCGTTCAAGACCGCACGGTGACGATTAAGGACATCTGGATCGCTGTTTCGCAGACGAAACCTGACGTCAACGTGACGATTGGCAACATCCTCTATGGCGCAAGCTACACGGTAACCGAAAACGACGGCTTCGCGGAGTGGGGCTATGCGGCCTATTACGATGAGGACATGAAGTTTGGCGAGTCTACGCCGAACAGGGTTGTGAACGCCGAAAAACAGACGGCGCTGTTTACCAACGTGCGCAGCGCGGGCAAGCTGAAAATCGGCAAGACCGCGACGGGCACGGGCGTGGGCAAGGGCCTGGCGGCGGGTACGGAAACGTATAACGTCACCCTGACGCTGGTAAACAAGACGGTGTCGCTGAACGGCCACGTCGGCCGCTCGAATATGCCGAGCGAGGGCGAAAAGACCACGTATCCGGTGAAGCAGAAGCGGGTCGGCCAGGCGGTGACGCTGAGGCTGAGCCTGCATAACGGCGAGGTCGTGACCTTTGAGGACCTGCCGGAAGGGACGAGTTACGCCGTTGTCGAGGACGAACAGCCGTATCGCAACATGGGCTTTACCGTCAGCTATGCGGACGGGAACAGCAGCACGACCGAAAAGAACAAGGGAACGATTTCGAAAGAAACGGCCTCCTCGGTTCAGATCACCAACGTGCGCGACACGCACAGCGTGAGCATCACGAAGAACGTGCTCGGCCAAATGGCCAACGAGGGCGATGCGTTTGACTTTAACGTCAGAATCGAAAAGAAGGACGATGCGCTGTCCGATGAGGCGGTTTACCGCGAGTACACCTACACGGTGAACGGCAAAACGGCAACGATCGATTTCAGACGGAGGGACGTACAGACTATCTCCTTGAAGAAGGGCGAGACGGCGGTGATCGATGACGTTCCGGACGGCGCGGATATCATCGTGACGGAAGCGATGAGCGAGAAGCACGAAGACGAGGGCTACACGCTCAAAACGACCCAAACGGAGAACAACGAAAAGCCGAATATCATCGGCTACACGTTCACCAACGAGCGCTATATCGGATCGATTGAGATTACGAAAGCGCTTGCGGGAACGGGGAGCGATAAGGGCTACGGCAAGACGTTCACCTTTGACGTGAAGCTGTGGAATGAACGCAACCTCGACCTGCTGAACGAGCAGACGAGCACCATGCCCAGCGGCGTGGACGGTCTGACAAAGACGAACGAGCAGCGCGACGGGCACGACGTTTACGCCGGAACGGTGAACATCACCATGGGCGCGGACGGACAGCCGGTGAGCGCGAGCATCACCAACATCCCGGCGTATACGCACTATGAGATTGTCGAACGCGACTATACGGACGACGGCTACACGACCCAGACGCCGCAGAACGCCTTTGGCATCATCGACGTGGTGAACGAAGCGGGCCGCGAAGAGGCCATGACGTTCACGAATACGCGCGAGAGCGGCACGCTTGCGCTGAGCAAGGCGCTCAAGGGCAACGCGACGGACGGCGAAAAGGCGTTCACGTTCCGCGTGAAGCTCGAAAACGCGCGGTTCGACACGGCAACCCAGCGCGACGCGTATGACGTGGTCATCCGCGAAGCGAACAAGGCGGACGTGCAGACGACCGTTGCGCGCGATGCGAACGGCGAATATGTGCTGACGCTCAAGGGCGGCCAGACGGCAACGCTGCTGGACGTGCTCTACGGCACGACGGCGACGGTAGCCGAGGACGACTACACCGCGGAAGGCTATGAAGCGGTGAGCGGGCAGACGGCGGCGGTCAACGGCCAGACGCCGGATGCGGCGGCTGCGTTCACCAACGAGCGCAACGTCGGCGTGTTGAGCGTAACCAAGAACGCGGTCGGCAACGCGGTGAAGTTCGAGAAAAACGGCAGAGCCGTATTCAGCTTCTCGGCCACGCTGACCTATGCGGATTGGATCGATCTTACGCAGACGAACAACCTGCCCACGGTGGATGGCAAGACCCCGAAGAACATGACCGTGGACGCGAAGAACCATACGGTGACGCTCAGCCTCTCCATCCCGGTGACGGAGGCGGTGCGCGTCGGCAGCCTGAATGTGGAAAACATCCTCAAGGGCACGCGGTACGCGGTGCGCGAGGTGTTTGACGCGCAGGACGGCTATTATCTCACGGTTTCGACGCAGAACGGCCGGGTGAACGGCAGCGAAGTGACCGGAACCATCGCGGATGCGCTGACCGGCGACGCAGTCTTCACCAACACGCGCAATGTCGGCGCGCTGGAAATCACCAAGAAGCTGGAGGGCACGGGCTATAACGACCGCGTGGCCGTAAGCAACGCGGTGCGCACGAGCTTCGGCTTCACGGTGCGGCTCTGGCGCGAGGATGGCGTCCGGCTGACGGGCGACAACCGGCCGACGCTGAACGGAAAGGCGCTGACGCTTGAAACCCGGACGGAAAACGGCTTCACCTACGACGAAGCGCATGTCACCGTGGATATGGCGGACGGCGCGGCGGCGACGGGCGAGGAGCGCGGTGTGACCATCGGCAATATCCTCGTGGATACCCATTACACGGTGATCGAGGATGAAAACGGCTATCAGACCGAGGGCTATGTCGTCCGTCAGGGCGAACAGGGCGGCGTGATGACCGACGCGGGCGATACGCTCCGCTTCGTGAACACGCGCGACACCGGAAGCCTTGAAATCGTCAAGAACCTGGACGGCAGAACGGCGGAATTCGGGCGCGAGTTTGAATTTACCGTTACCTTGAGCCGAAACGACAATATCGCTTTGGCAGGCACGTATCTCACGCAGAGCGGCCGCACGGTTGCCTTTGAGGACAACGCGGCGGGCGGCGTGACGGCGCGGGTTCGCGTTGCGGGCGGCGGATCGCTCACGATTCTGGGCATTCCGTCCGGCACGAGCTACACGGTCTCCGAAGCGGATTACACGGCGGATCGCTACACGACCACGAGCACCGGCGCTGTCGGCGTGGTGGAAACGGCGGCGGTACGCGCAACCTTCCTCAACACGCGAGCCAATCCGGGTTACGGCGCGCTGACCGTCACCAAGACGGTTGAAGCCATCGGCGGCGCGGAGATTCCCGATACGCAGTTCGTCTTTGACATCGCCTTGACGTTTGAGGACGGCGAGGACTTTACCGGAACGCTGCGCACGACCAGGACGAGCGGCGAAACGGGCAGACTGTACTTTAACGGCGGCGCGGCGAGCATCCGCTTGAGCCACGGCGAGAGCATCACGCTCAGCGGCCTTCCGCTTGGCACGAGCTACACCGTCACTGAGCGCGCGGCGCAGGATATGCGCGTAAGCTCTACGGGCAGCGAAGGCGCGATCAAAGGAACCGGGCATATGGCGGCGTTTGTCAACACGATGACGCAGGCGTACACCGACCTGATTGTGCGCAAGGCGTGGAACGACGCGAATGACGCGCAGAAGCTGCGTCCGCAGAGCGTGACGGTCGATGTGACGAGAAACGGACAGACGATCACCACGCTGACGCTGAACGCGGCGAACCGCTGGACGCAGACGCTTACGCAGCTGCCGATGGTTGACGACAACGGCGAGGCGTATGACTACGACGTTGTGGAAAACGATGTGCCGGAGGGCTATACGGCCAGCGTCGTGACGCGCGGAACGACCTTCACGGTCATCAACACGCACCGCATTGACGAAGGCTTTGTCCCGGTTGACCCGGAGAACAGACGTCGCGGCGGATTGACCATTCTTGACGACCTCGGCGTGCCTCTGGGCGGCGGTATCAACATGAACGAGGGCGACTGCTTCAACTAAAAGCGGCGCCCCCGCTTCCCTGATACGCAGGCCATCAAGAAGGAGACTTTGCCATGAAAAAACTCATTTTAGCGCTCTGCCTGCTGCTCATGGTTTCCGTGGGTGCGGCAGGGGAAGAGATGCAGACCGAAACCGCGCCGACCGTCGCTGAAATCGCGCTGACGATGCGTCCGGAGAGCGAAGAGCCTACGCACCTGACCGTCGGCAACTCGACGAAGGTCAGCGGAAGCTTTTTCACCACGCAGTTTGGCAACAACACCAGCGACATCGACGTGCGCTGCATGCTCCACGGCTGCAACCCCATCGTATGGATGAACCAGCTTGAATTCACGACCGATCCGATGGTCGTGGATTCGCTGGAATCCGCTGATACGAGAGCGGGCAGAACCTACACCATCCGCATTGTGGACGGCCTGACCTACAACGACGGCGTCACCCCGGTGACGGCGGAGGATTACGTGTTTTCCTATCTGCTGCTGACCTCGCCGCAGTTTGCGGCCCTCGGCGCAAACACGGGCGCTTATGCGCACGTTGTGGGCTATGAGGCGTTTAGCGCGGGAGAGACGGACGTGTTTTCCGGCGTGCGGCTCATCGACGAGCGGACGTTCAGCGTGACGGTCAAGGCGCAGTATGAACCGTATTTCTACGAGCTGTCGTATCTGTCCGTCTATCCGTATCCAATCGGCGTGATTGCGCCCGGATGCGAGGTGCGCGACGACGGAGAGGGCGCGTATATCGCCAATATCGACGAAACGGCAGTCGAGCCGGTCTTTACGGCGGAGCTGCTGCAAAGCACGGTGCTGGACGCGGAAAACGGGTATCTGTCCCACCCGTATCTGACCTGTGGGCCGTATAAGCTGGTCAGCTATGACCGCGAAAGCGGCACGGTGGAATTCGCGATCAACGAATTTTACGTCGGCAACTATGAGGGCGTGCGTCCCGTGATTGACACGGTGACGCTCGTCCCGGTGCTGCCGCAGGACATGAAGGAGAAGCTGGAAAGCGGCGAAATCGACCTGCTGAATAAAGTGGTCGATGGCGACGTGGTCAACAGCATGCGCCCGATGCTCAGCGAAGGCTATTCGCTGCTGAACTATGCGCGTCTGGGATATGGCTTCTGCGCCTTTGCCTGCGAGCAGGGGCCGCAGCAGTTCAAGGCGGTGCGGCAGGCGATCGACTACTGCTTTGACGCGGACAGCTTTGTGCGTGACGCGCTCAAGGGCTATGGCGTGACGGTCAACGGCTATTACGGCCTTGGCCAGTGGATGACGCTGGCGGCGATGGGCACCATCCGCCCGGAAGGCATTACCCCGGAGGAAGAAGAAGTCTGGGATGCGCTGAACCTCGACGAGCTGAATCCCTATACGCTTGATCTGGGCAAGGCGAAAGCGCTGCTGGAGGAAGACGGCTGGACGCTGAACGAAAACGGAGAGCCGTTTGACGAAACGCGCGACGCCGTGCGCTGCAAGGATGTGGACGGCGAGTTGATGCGCCTGTCGCTCGACTTTGCGCAGGTGAAGGACAACGATTTCGCACAGCTGGTCGTCGATCAGTTCAGCGAAACGCTGCCGCAGGTCGGTATCGAGTTGGTTGTGCATGAGGTCAGCTTTAACGAAATGCTCAGCGATTATTACCGTGAGGACGGCGAGCGGCTGTACGACATGAATTTCATGGCGACGAATTTCGTTTCCACGTTTGATCCGTTCATGACGTTCACCGATGATCCCGACTTTGTGGGCGCGATGAACACGAGCGGCATGACCGATGAGCAGCTTATCGACATGACTTGGGACATGCACAAGACTGAGCCATACGACGTGCTGACCTACGAGCAGAAGTGGATCGAGTTCCAGAAGTATTACAACGAGCTTCTGCCGACGATGCCGATTTATTCCAACGTTTACTTTGATTTCCACACGAATTGGCTGCAAAACTACTACGCCGGCTCGGAGATCAACTGGCCGGAAGCGGTGCTTTACGCCTATATCGCCGAGCCGGTTGAAACGGCGCCGGACGAGGTGCAGAGCGGTTTGGACCTTGACGACGACATGACGATCGACGGCGGGAACGACTTCGGCGACGATGATTTTGAGATCATCGAGTAACCGCTCAAACACAGGTATATCAAACGAACCCCTTCCATGGCCGGGCGGCCGCGGAAGGGGTTCAATGTTTTGGGGAAAAAGAGACGGAGCGAATTACACCAGATGAAGCACCTGAAAGAACAGGATATACGCCAGCCCATAGTATGCGATGACGGCAACCAAATCGTTGACGGTCGTAATCAGCGGGCCGGAAGCCACGGCGGGATCGATGTGAATCTTTTTGAAGAACATCGGCACAGCGGTGCCCACAAGGCTGGAAAGCACCATGGAGAGCACCAGCGCCGCGCCCGCGCACCCGGAGATGCACAGGGCATAGAACAGCGTTTTGCCCTTGAGCAGCCAGACGTACAGCCCGATGAACACGAGCGCCAGAAGGCCAAGCATCAGGCCGCTGAAAAAGCCGACGCGCATTTCCTTGAAGACCAGACCGAGCTTTTGCCTGCCCGTCAGCCTTTCATCCATCAGCACGCGGATGGTGACGGCCAGCGACTGCGTGCCGACGTTGCCCGCCATATCCAGAATGAGGGACTGGAAGCAGACGATCAGCGCAACCTGCGAGACGACGGACTCGAACAGCCCGACGACGGAGGAAACGCCCATGCCGAGAAAGAGCAGGATAATCAGCCACGGCAGACGCTTTTTGAGACTGGTTTTCAGCGGCTCATGCAGATCCTCCTCGCCGGTCAGGCCGCCCAGCTTGGCGTAATCGTCGCCCATCGCGTCGTCCACGGCCTCGACGATGTCGTCCGTGGTGATGACGCCGATGACGCGGCGCTTTTCGCCCAGCACCGGGATGGAGGCTTCGGCGTAACTGCGCAGGCGATCCAGACACGCTTCGATCTGTTCATGCGCCAAAACGGCCGGGAAATGGCGGCTGATGAGCGAATCCAGCGCGGTATCCTCGCGCGCGACGATCAAATCCTTGAGGGCGATGGCGCCGTAAAACGAGCCGTCGTCGTCGCTGACGAAGAGGGTGGAGATGTTGTCGTTCTCCTCGGCCTGCGCAATCAGCGCGCGCATGGCCTGCTTGACGGAAAGATGGCGGCTGATGGAGACGAAGTTGGTGCTCATCGCGCTGCCGATTTCGTCCGGTTGGTAGGAGCAGATGAGGCGGATGTCGTGCTGCGATTCGGGATCGAGCTTCTCCATCAGGGCGCTGCGCAGCTCGGGGGAGACGGTTTCCAGCGCGTCAA